>ENA-UEYF01000765-UEYF01000765.1-human-gut-metagenome-genome-assembly--contig:-NODE-765-length-31337-cov-5.155822_pt1 | contig 31337 bp, 24 predicted proteins | sample MGYA00242902_ERZ507920 | MGnify/ENA primary metagenome ERZ507920 (study PRJEB26167, sample SAMN06115402) | human gut metagenome | host: Homo sapiens | place: China:Jiangxi | collected 2016-07-05...
AATTCCTTGATTTGCCCCTTGATTACTTCCTCGTTTAGCTGTACAATTTTCTCGGACATAGTTTGCTGTCTCCTTTCAGAATGGTGTGTCGTGACTTCATTCTACCAGAGCCTGCATGCTATGTCTTCTTTTATGCGATTTTCAATTTGCGCACCTTATTGTACATTATCAGAAACCCTATGCGCAAAACTGCCCCCTGGGGCGAAATTGTCTTGCATGCACAGTCACGGCGGCAGTTCTTGTTACATTTGCTAAAGAAATAACGATACGCATGTGTTATGATAATGTCACAGTAAGAAAGACGATTTTTCAAAAGATCATCCTAAACAAACGGAGGTAACTACAATGAAAGAATTTGCTGGAAAAGTGGCTGGCATCACCGGCGCTGCCAACGGCATCGGCGAAGCCTTCGCACTGGAGGCCGCACGCCGCGGCATGAATCTTGTGCTGATCGACATCGAAGGCGACCGGCTGCAGGAGGTCAAGAAGGAATGTGAAGCGCTGGGTGCGCCCAAAGTCGTCACGATCACCGTGGACGTGTCCGAGTACGAGCAGGTCCGCATGAGCGTTGAGCGCATCATGGCGGAGTTTGAGCGCATCGATGTGTTCTTCAGCAACGCCGGTGTTGCCGGCGCTGGCACGCTGGGCAACATCCCTGCCCAGGACTGGGACTGGATCACCAGCGTCAACTTCCTCGGCATGGCCTACTACGTCACGGAAGTGCTGCCCATCATGAAAAAGCAGGGCACCGACGCCTACTTCCTGTTCACCGTCTCCATCGGCGGTCTGCAGCCCGGCATGCGCATCCAGTCGGCCTACACCGCGTCCAAGCACGCGGCAATGAGCCTTGCCGAGAGCGTAAAGGACTATGCCGTCAACTACGCGCCGTACATTGGCGTGACCGCGTTCTGCCCGGAATACGTCAACACCACGATCTGGGACAGCGAGAAGCGCCGCCCCGAGAAGTTCCAGAAGCCGTATGATCCCTTCTACGCGACCAGCGACTATCAGGACTACAAGGCCAATTTTGAAGGCCGCATCAAGAACCAGGGCTACAACCCCCGCTTTGTCGGCCCGCGTCTGTTCCGCGCCATGGAGGACGAGCAGCTCTACGTGCACCCGCACGTGCACACCCACCAGATGCTGCGCGACCGCTTCGCGCGCATCGAGGCCGACCTGCGCAAGGACGAAGAGCTCGACGCCGAGTTCAAGGCACTCGAGGGCTACGACGACTGAGCAGAGCCACATCCGCATAAAGAACAGGAGCACCTCCCACCCGGGAGGTGCTCTTTTCTGTATTCCGGCCGAAGAAAACGGGCGCGGGCGCGGCAAAACTGCCGCGCCCGCGTCGTCGGAGTCATTCGCCTGTCGGTTTTTCGGGCAGCGCCGCGAGATCGGAATAGCGGTTTTTCAAAAACGCGTCGATGTAAAAGGAATACTGCAGCTTGAACAGCAGCGACGGGTCCGAAAAATCCACGGAGAACAGATTTTCGATCTGCTGGATGCGGTAATTGACCGTGTTGCGGTGCATGAACATGAGCTCGGCCGTGTGGTTTTTGCTGAAGCCGGTTTTGGTGTAGATCTTCAGCGTTTCGTACAGCTCGGTGTTCTTGCCCGCGTCGTAGGCTTCCAGGCTGGCGAGCACCGGATGGCGGCACTGCTCAAGCAGCGGCTTGTCCTCCATACGGTCGAGCATGATGTAAAACGCATAGTCCGAGAAGAAGAACACGCCGCCGGTGTTCGACAGCCGCCGCGAAAAGGACATGGCCTGCAGCGCCTGCTGATAGTAAACGTAGAGCTTCGACGGTTTGTGGAACAGATTGCTCACGCCGACGAGGACCTGCCCGTCGGCCGCGAGGGTCTCAATGGCCGTGCGCGTCTCCTCCGGGAGCGCGCCCGCATTGTCCACGCCGACGAATGTGACGATCGCGTTTTTCTTATGCACGCGCGGCGAGGCCGGCAGGATCTCCGCGACGCGCGGCATCAGCACATCGTAAAGATATTCGTTGCCCCTGAAATAGCTCGGCTTGAGCACGACCGCGCGCATATTCGGCGGGAAGGTCAGCTTGGCGGCGTTGATGCGCTGGATCGTCTCCTCCTCGCTGGCGCCATCGATGATGTCGCTGAGCACGCTCTGGTGCATGTTGAAGCGGTAGGTGCTGTAGCTGCGGCTGCCGAGCAGGGTGGAGTGCAGGTTTTTGGCCAGCAGGTGCATCAGCTTGTCGCTGAACCACGGGAACTCCCCGGTGTAATTGCCCATGAACACGTAGCCGATGATCTCATTGTCGGCAATGACGCGGATGACCTTGATGTACATTTGCAGCCGGTTGCAGAACAGCACGAACGTGTTGGGCGACATGTCCATCTTATGCTTGACCCGGTACGAGAGGATGTACTCGATCAGGTAGTTATCCAGATAGCCGACCTCGATGCTGTGGATCCAGTGCGGGTGATTGACCATGAACGGCTTGGAATAGGCCAGCACCTTGCCGGAAATGTCGATGGCCAGCAGCTGCGAGCCGGTGCCCTTGGAAAATTCGCAGAACACCGACGTCAGATCCGCGCCGTTGAGCAGCATATAGATCAGGTTGGAGTACAGCTTCTGCTGCTTGAAGGAGTCGCCGAAGAGCGACATGATGTAATACACCACATCCACGGCCGAGACCTGCGGGATGATGATGTAGTTGCTGTCACTGTAGGCGATCTTGTCGTGCGCCGCCTGATCGGGCGCGCCCGCGCACACAAAGCAGAGCGGCAGCGTCATGTCTTCGCTGATCTGCCGGGCGGTGTAAATGCTGAGCGTGTCGACCGGCGGGACCGCCCCGCTCGGGTCATACAGCTCCACGTTGCTCAGTTCGCAGTCCATGGGGTAGACCGTTTTGACCTCCGGATATTTTTCTGCCACCCGCTTGGCAAGTTCTGAAAACAGCATACGGCGCCTCCTTTTTGCAGCAAATGTCAGCAAATTAACAAGAACATTATATATGGAATACCCACCATTCGGCAAGTGCATTGTGAACAAAATTCGCGGCGTTTTTGTCACTTTCGACAGCGGCATTTTCCTGGCGCGGAACCCGGCGGGCTTGCGCGTGCGCACATTGTGCATCGTGCATGGTTTTGCTTGCTATTTTTTTCACGCATGACATAGGCACAGTCGCACGGCGCAGATACAATGAGGGCAGCAAAGTTGATATGAGCCAAATGCGTTTTTTCTACCTCTCTTGCCGCACGGGTGAGCACCGGACGGCAGAAACGCAGAAAGTTGAAAGTTGAGGTTTGCTGCTTATGCATTACGAAAAATTATTTGAAAAGGGAACCATCGGCCGGCTTGAGCTGCGCAACCGCGTGGTCATGACGGCCATGGGCACGATGCTCGGCGATTGGAACGGCTGCTCCACGCCGGAGCAGGTCCGGTTCTATGAGGAGCGCGCTAAGGGCGGCTGCGGCCTCATCATCCCGGAGTTCACGTCGGTCGATCCGGACAGCGGTCACTGCAACCGCATCCAGCTCGGCATCTGGGATGCACGCCAGATCGCGAGTTTTGAGCGCATCTGTGATGCCGTGCACCGTCACGGCGCCAAGATCTTTGTCCAGCTGCACCACGGCGGACGCGAAGCGCCCCCGGCGATCAACGGCGGCCGTCAGGCCATGGCGCCGAGCGTGGAGCTCAACAGTGTGGTCGGCCGCGACACGATCCTGCCGCGCGAGATGACCATCGAGGATATCGACCGCCTGGTCGGTCTCTTCATTCAGGCCGCGCTCAATGCGCAGGCCGCCGGCGCCGACGGCGTGGAGATCCACGGCGCGCATGGGTATCTGCTGCAGCAGTTTTTGAGCCCCTACACGAATAAGCGCACCGACGAATACGGCGGCTCCATGGAAAACCGCTGCCGCTTTATCGTGCGCATCCTTCAGGGCATCCGCGAGGTTGTCGAGCCCGGCTTCGTTGTCGGCGCGCGCATCAACGGCAACGACTTCGTCGAGGGCGGCAACGACCAGGACGCCTGCGTCGAGATCGCCAAGTATCTGGAGCCGTATGTCGATTATTTCAACGTCAGCTGCGGCGTGTACGCGAGCGCAGCGACCATGATCGAGCCCTGCTACAGCCCCGAGGGCTGGAGAAGCGGCTTTGTCAAGGCCATCAAGAGCCAGGTCAGCGTTCCGATCATCGCGGTCAACACCGTCAAGCATCCGCAGTTTGCCGAGCAGCTGCTGCAGGAGGGCGTGAGTGACTTTGTCGGTATGTCCCGTATGCACATCGCCGACCCCTATCTTGTGCAGAAGACCATGGCCGGGCGTGAGGATCTCATCCGCAAGTGCCTCGGCTGCATGAACTGCAACAAGTCCGTGGTTGCCGGCCGCACGCTGCACTGCGCGCTCAACCCCGTCGCCGGCCACGAGGTCACGTTTGGCGATGACAAGCTCGTGAAAAACGGCAATGGCCGCAAGGTGGCTGTTGTCGGCGGCGGACCGGCCGGTATGCAGGCTGCCCTGCTGATGAAAAAGCGCGGCTTCGAGCCCGTGATCTTTGAAGCGAGCGGCACGCTCGGCGGCAGCGCCATCCTCGCTTCCAAGGCGCCGTGCAAGCACATGGCGCAGGAATTTGTGGACACGCAGATCGCCGAGATGCAGGAATACGGCATCGAGGTGCACCTCAACACGCCGGGCACGGTCGCGCGTATTCAGACGCTCGAGCCGTACTGCGTTGTGGTCGCCTGCGGCGGCAATCAGATCGTTCCTCCGGTCCCCGGCGCTGATCGCGACAACGTTTATTATATTGAAGATGTCCTGCTCGGTAAGGTACGGTTTGCCGGCAAAAAGATCGCCGTGATCGGCGGCGGCCATGTCGGTCTCGAGGTCGCGCACTATCTGTGCGCCGACAACCAGGTCACGGTCGTCGAGATGCAGAAGGAAGTCGGCACGTCCATCTATCGCACGGCGAAGTATAAGCTCCTGTCGCTGCTGCAGGAAAACGGCGTCGAGATCCTGACGCAGCACGCGCTCGCCGGCGTCGGCGAGGGGACCGTTGCGCTTAAACAGCTCCCCGGCGGCGAGACCGTCAGCGTCGATGCCGACATCGTCGTCATGGCGCTCGGCAACCGGCCGGACAAGGCCTATGAGGACAAGCTGGCCGCAGCGTTTGACAAGGTCATTGTCGTCGGTGACGCGACCAAGGCCGGCACTATGGCCGACGACACGAAGGCCGCCTACGAAAAGTTCTTTTACATCTGATTCCATGCCCCTGCGCGAGACGTTTCCCGTCTCGCGCAGCGTTCCGGCAGGCATGTTACTTTTTTGTCAGCCGTGAACAAATTCCGTATTCTTTTTAAGCGTTCGTGACATTGTGACATTTTTATCTTTCGGGTATCATGTGAACCAAGGTAGAAAAAACCCGCATTTGCTCAGCGGTACTTTGAAAGATTCCATGACGACAAGGACGGAACCATGAACTACGAAAACCTGTTTAGGCCCGGTTACATCGGTGGCCTGCGGATCAAAAACCGCGTCGTGATGACCGCCATGGGCAACGGCCTTGCTGCAGAAAACGGCGAGGCGTCCGATGAGATCATCGCCTGCTACAAGGCCCGGGCGGCCGGTGGCTGCGGGCTGCTGATCACCGAATTTTGCGCGGTCGACGGGGAAAACGGCATCGCCGAGACCCATCAGCTGCAGATCCACGCGCCGCGGTTCATCAAGCGCCTCGCGCTGCTGACCGACACGCTGCACCGTTACGACTGCAAGGTGTTCTTCCAGCTCTTCCACCCCGGCCGCGAGGGCAAGCCGCAGTTCAACGGCGGCCGTCAGGTCATCTCCGCGAGCGGGATCGTGAATCCGGCCACGGGCCGCGTGTCGCACGAAATGACGCGCGAGGAGATCCACGGCATGGTCGATAAATTTGTCACCGGCGCCGTGTATGCCCAGCAGGCCAACGCCGACGGCGTGGAGCTCCACTGTGCGCACGGTTATCTGCTGCACCAGTTTCTCAGCCCGCACAGCAATGTGCGCACCGATGAATACGGCGGGTGCCTCGAAAACCGGATGCGCATCGTCCGCGAGATCATTGAGGGCATCCACTGTGCGTGCGGCCGCGATTTCCCGATCAGCGTGCGCATCAACGGCTGCGATTATATCCCCGATGGCCTGCAAAAAGCGGACGCGGTGGAGATCGCAAAGCTGCTCGAGGGCTACGGTGTGTCATGCATCAACGTCAGCAGCGGCGGTTATGAAAATCCGGCCGCCTTCATCGAGCCCTGCTACTTCTCCGAGGGCTGGAAAAAGGAGAACGCGCTGGCCGTCAAGGCGGCGGTGCAGATCCCGGTCATCGCGGTCAACGTCATCAAGCATCCCGCGACCGCCGAGGCGCTGCTGCGCGAGGGCGTGTGCGATTTCGCCGGTGTGTCCCGGGCACAGCTCGCCGATCCGGACTGGGTCAACAAGGCACGCGGCGGTCAGGAAGCGCTCCTGCGCAAGTGCATCGGCTGTATGAGCTGCAACAAGGAGGTCGTCAACCACCGCGGCATCCGCTGCGCCATCAACCCACGGCTCGGCCGCGAGCGGGACTACAACGCCGCGGCGCTGCGGCGCGACGGCGCGGGCCGGTGTGTGCCGGTGATCGGCGGCGGGCCTGCCGGTATGCAGGCGGCCATCGTCCTGGCCGAGCGCGGCTTCCGCCCGATCCTGTTTGAGCGGCGCGCCTATCTCGGAGGCAGCGCAGTGCTCGCCTCGAAAGCGCCGTGCAAAGGGCTCGTGGCCGAGTACATCGAGACGCAGAAAAATCAGCTTGCCGCACTTGGCGTGCAGGTAGAGCTGAATCACGCGCCGACCATGGCGGAGCTCCGGCGGCTCGATCCTTACGGTATCTTCGTCACCATGGGCGGGCAGCAGATCGTGCCGGACATTCCCGGCATTGACCGCGAAAACGTGTTCGGCATCGAGGATGTTCTGCTCGGCCGCCGCGCGATCGAGGGCAGGGAAGTCGCCGTGATCGGCGGCGGACACGTCGGGCTCGAAGTGGCCCACTTCCTGTGTGCGAACAACAAGGTCACGATCGTGGAAATGGCCGATGAGATCGGCGCGTCCGTGTACTACATCACCAAGTTCAAGCTCCTGCCATTGCTGCGGGAGGCCGGCGTGACGTTCCGCACCGGCCAGGCCATCGCCGCAGTGGACGACGGCGGCATCCGTCTGCGGGACACGCACACCGGCCAGTGCACCGAGCTGAAGGCCGAGGCCGTCGTTCTGGCGATGGGCAGCCGACCGGATCTGGCCGCGCGCGCGGCGTTTGACCGGAACTTTGACCACGTCGTCTATGCCGGCGACGCTGTGCGCGGCGGCACCATGCTCGAGGCCAACCGCGATGCGTTCGCCCTCGCATGGGAATTCTGACACATAGATATGAAAAAACGATTCTGAACGATTTCAAAAAAAGGAGACGATACCATGAAAAACAACATTTTTGATCTGACCGGTCAGGTCGCTCTGGTTGCCGGCGGCAGCTCCGGCCTCGGCCTGCAGTTTGCAAAGGCAATGGCCAACGCCGGCGCCAACGTCGCCATTGTGGCGCGCCGCACCGACCGCCTGGAGAAGAACGCGAAGGAGATCGCCGCGGAGTACGGCGTGGAGGTTTACCCCCACTACCTCGACCTGTGCGACTCCAAGTCCGTCACCAAGTGCGTGGAGGACGTCATTGCGCACTTCGGCAAGATCGACATTCTGGTCAACTCCGGCGGCACCGGCGGTTCCGGCGACCCGGCGACCATGACCGATGAGCAGTGGGCCCGCGTGGTCGATACCGACCTGACCGGCCTGTTCTATCTCTGCCGCGACGTCGCGCGCCTGTCCATGATCCCCAACAACTATGGCCGCATCGTCAACGTCTCTTCCATCCACGGCTTCGTCTCCAGAAAGAACGTCTGGACCGCACCGTACTGCGCTTCCAAGGGCGGCGTGCACATGATGACCAAGGCCATGGCCAACGACTGGGGCAAGTACAACATCACCGTCAACTGCATCGCGCCGGGCTACTTCCCGACCGAGCTGACCGAGAAGTTCATCGACTCCGACGCTTTTGTGCAGCTGCACAAGGACCGCTGCCCGAAAGAGCGCCACGGCATCCTCGGCGAGATGGACGGCTTGTGTGTTTACTTCGCCGCGCCCTGCTGCACGTACACGACCGGCCAGGTCGTCGCGGTCGACGGCGGCTGGACCTGCAACTGACACATCCGCTCAGAACAATATGAAGATATAAGGAGAAAGATATGGACAACGCAATCAAAACACCGAATCGCACAGGTATTCTGGTGCGTGCCCTGATCGTGCTCGCCATGTGCGGCATCGTCAACTCCGCGGCCGTTTTCGTCTCCCCGATGGCAAAGCACTTCGGCTGGACGACGGAAGCCATTGCCGGCGTCGCCACCTATATGGCTTTCATGCAGACGCCCGGCCACATCCTCAGCGGCTGGCTGCTCGGCAAGATCGGCGCCAAGAAAACGCTCATCCTCGGCTGCATCCTGCTGGGCCTCGCGTTCCTGCTGTCCGGCATGGTCCCCTCCGGCTCCCCCTGGATGCTGTACATCACCTTCAGCGTCCTGCAGGGTCTCGGCGTCGGCTTCACGTACACCGGCAGCACCTACTGCGCGACCGGCTGGTACCCCGACAAGCGCGGTTTTGCCTCCGGCCTGTGCATGGCCTTTAACGGCGGCTCCGCCACCTTCCTCGCGCCCCTGATCGTCAAGCTCATCGGCAGCATCGGCATCATCGTCACGCTCTACATCGTCGGCGGCGCGATCATCGTCATCGGCATCTGCGCGGCCATCGGTCTCAAGAGCGCCCCGGTGGGCTATGCCCCGGCTGGCTGGAAAGCCAAGGCGGACGATCCCAAGCTCGCAGCCACGCAGCTCGAGAGCTTGACGCCCGGCCAGGCGTTCCGGACCCGCGGCTACTGGCACCTGTTCCTCGGCTACGGTCTGTTCCCGACCATGTACATCATCTGCTACCCCCGCTTCTCCGTTCTCATTTCGGACGCGGGCTACTCGCTCAACGCGGCAACCATCGGCGTGTCGATCTACTCGATCTGCAACGTCATCGGCCGTTTCGGCATGGGCGCGCTCATCGACAAGCTCGGCTACCGCAAGGTCTATACGATCTGCGGCATCTGCTCCATCGCCTCTTCGGTCTGCCTGATGTTTGCCCACAGCCTGGCCATGTTCTACATTGCCTATGTCCTGCTGGCGGTCGGCTTCGGCGCGACGAACTGCTGCCACCCGGTCGCCGTTCAGGAGACCTATGGCTCCAAGTATGCCGGCGGCATCTTCGGCATCTGCATGCTCGGCTACATGATCATCTGCACCTTCATCAGCCCGAAGATCAGCTCGGCGCTCGTCAAGGCCACTGGCGGCAGCTACACTGCCTCCATGATCTATGCCATCATCGCCTGCATCATTGCCGTCGTCTTCTACACCACCATCCCCCAGCCCAAGAGACGCACGCTGGCAGAGGTTGCTGCAGAAGAAAAAGCCGCGCAGGAGAAGGCCGCGCAGGCCTGATTTGCGCAGCATCATCCGCAGACCATCCTCCCCTCTTTTTTGTGGCATGACCGGTTTTCTCTTTCTCCGGTCATGCCGCACTGAAAGCGGAGAGACCGACATCAATACGAAAGGTAGCATCCTATGGGCGTAGTTGGTTGTATTCTCGGCTTCCTTGTCGTTATCTATCTTTGCTACAAGGACTGGTCCGTATATATTGCTTCGATCGTGGGCGCGGCGGTCGTGATCGCATTTAACGTGCTCCCGTTCATGGACACGCTGCTCGACTCCTATGTCAACGGCATGTTCGTCCCGATCAAAAGCTTCTTCTTCCTGCTGCTGTTCGGCAGCATTCAGTCAAAGATCTATTCGGAGAGCGGCGCGGCCTTCTCCATCGCCGATACGATCATGAGCAAGCTCCTGCGGCCCGGCGCCAGCAACACAAAGAAAAATGTGATTGCGGTTGCGGTCATCGTGGCCATCGGCATCATTCTCTGCATGGGCGGCATCAATGCCAGTGTGTTCATCGTGCTCATGTACCCGGTCGCACTTACAATCTTTGAATATTGCGACATTCCCAAGCGCTTTATCCTCGGCGTGCTCGCCGCGGCTTCCTATACGTTTACGCTGACCATGCCCGGCAGCCCGCAGGTGACCAACGTCGCCGCCATGACCGCCCTCGGCACGGCGGCGGATGTGGCGCTCGTCCCCGGCCTTGTCGGCGCGGCGGTCGAAGTCATCGTCATCATCGTCCTGATGAATATCTACATCAACAAGGCGCGGGCCAAGGGCGAGCATTTTGAGCTCCACCCGCTCGATCCGCACTATGACAAGAACACGCCGCGGCCGAATTTCTGGATCGCGCTCATTCCGCTGGTCGCGCTCTTTGTTTCCTTCAACATCCTGAAGATCAACATCAACATCTGCGTGATCGGCAGCACCGTTTTGTCCATCCTGCTGTTCTGGAAGCAGCTCAAGGCGAAGAACCTGCGCGAGCTCATCAGCACTGGCGCGGCGGACTCCATCCACATGTCGCTGACGGTCGCGGCCATCTGCGGCTTTGCCGGCGTCGTGACCAACACGGAAGCGTTCACGACCATGCTCAATGCCATTACCAGCATCAACATGTCCCCGATGCTGATCTGCGCCGTGGTCGTCGCCGTCATGTGCATGCTCACCGGCGGTTCCTCCACCGGCCAGCTGATCTCTCTGCCGCTCATCGCACCGAAGCTGCTCGATCTCGGGCTCAATGTCAACGCGATCCACCGCATCGCCTGCTTCGCCGCGACGACGCTCGATTCCATGCCGTACTCCGGCGCCATCCTGATGCTGCTGCCGATGTGCCGCATGAAGCTCAAGGAGATTTATCCGCCCATGTTTATCACAACGGTCATCGCCACGACCTGCGGCACGATTGCCGTCATCGTGATGTGCGCGCTGTTCCCCGGCCTCTGCTGATGTGCATGTGCGCGAGCGTATGTCCCCAAAATGGGAAAAACCGCCCCGAAGGCTGATGGCCTTTGGGGCGGCCGTTCTTTGTGCCGCAAAAATGCTCTCCGGACGGGAATCCGTCCGGAGGGCGTTTTTATCTTTGCCCATGTGCGGGGAATCAGCCGGCCCCGGTTTTCAGCCGGGGCGCCGCCTTGCGCGGCGCGGCGATTTGTGCTATCCTGCGCGTGGGGTGATACGATGAAAATTCTCATGATCAACGGCAGCCCGCATCCGCGCGGCTGCACATACACTGCCCTGCACGAAATGGAGCGGGTGCTGCGCGCAGCCGGTGCCGAGGTGCAGATCCTGACCGTCGGTGCCGAGCAGATGGGCGGCTGCGTGGCCTGCGGCGGCTGCCGTGCGGTCGGGCGCTGCGTGCGCGGCGGCCTGGTGAACGATGCCATCGGCGCGATGGAGACGGCCGATGCGCTCGTGCTCGCGTCCCCGGTGCACTATGCCGGGATCTCCGGCGCGATGTCGGCCTTTTGCGACCGGCTGTTTTATGCCTCCGACGGCTGGGCAAACAAGCCCTGCGCGTGCGTTGTCTCGGCGCGCCGCGCGGGCACGACGGCGGCGCTCGATCAGCTGGTCAAGTACCCGATGATCTCGAACATGCCGGTCGTCTCCTCGCAGTACTGGCCGATGGTGCACGGTGCGTGTCCGGAGGACGCCGCGCAGGATGCGGAAGGGCTGCAGACCATGCGCCAGCTCGCGCGCAACCTGCTCTGGCTGGTGCGGTGCATCGCCGCCGGTGACGCGGCGGGCATTGCGCGCCCGGAGACGGAAGTGCGCACATTCACCAATTTCATCCGCTGATTTTCGGCAGTATGACAAAAGACCAGCCGCCGCAGGAAATGCCTGCGGCGGCTGGTCTCGTATTTGGGGAAGTGTGCTCAGCCGCGCTTTTTCACCCGGCGCTTGCCGGTCATGTGCTCGACAGTCAGGCACAGCACGGTCGTGCGCGGGATGACCGCCGTGGAAAACGGGAAGTCCGGCGCGCGGTACTGCGCCACGAGCACACGCAGCGCGTGCTCCTTGCCGCTGTCCGGCACGACGGTGATGCGCCCCTGACCGATGACGCTCTCATACGTCATGGTGCAGTTGCCGTGCTCGTCATCGAGGATGAGGCCGTGGCCGCGGTCCATCTCGAACGATGCGTTCGGGTTTCTGGCGATGAGGTCATACTTCGTGCCGGTATCCGCACCGTGAAAGTACAGCCGGACGGTCCCGCCGTCGGCCTCAAGGCCGAAGTTCAGCGGCAGGATGTAGGGATACGGCTCGTCGTGCAATGCGAGGCGGCACACGTCGCACCCGCGCATGACGGCGATGAGCTCGTCAAAATCTGTGATCTCGCGATCTGCTCTGCGCATGAAAATGCTCCTTTCCGATCAGCCGATGGGTGTGCCGAGGCGCGCCAGCACGTCCTGAAAATACTCCGGCAGCGGGCAGGTGAACGTCACAAGCTCGCCCGTGCGCGGATGCACGAAGCGCAGCGCGCGCGCGTGCAGGCACTGTCCGCTCAGCCCCTTTTCCGGCCGCTTATGCCCGTAGACAAGGTCGCCGAGCAGGGGGTGGCCGATGTGCGCCATGTGCACGCGGATCTGGTGCGTGCGGCCGGTCTCAAGCTCGCAGCGGATGTGTGTGTAGCCGTTGTAGCGCGCGATGACCGACCAGTGCGTGACGGCGCGGCGGGCATTTTTCTGCGTCACGGCCATGCGCTTGCGATCGGTCGGGTGGCGGCCGATGGGCGCGTCCACCGTGCCGGCATCGTCGCGCAGATTGCCGCAGACGACGGCCTCATATGTGCGCGCCATCGTGTGGCCTGAAAGCTGCGCCGAGAGCGCGAGGTGCGCAAAGTCGTTCTTCGCCGCGACGAGCAGCCCCGACGTGTCCTTGTCGATGCGGTGCACGATGCCCGGACGCCGCTCGCCGCCGACGCCGGAGAGACTCTCCCCGCAGTGGGCGAGCAGGGCGTTGACGAGCGTGCCGTCCTCGTGACCGGGCGCGGGGTGCACGACCATGCCGCGCGGCTTGTTGACGACGATGAGATCCGCATCCTCGTACACCACGTCCAGCGGCAGATCCTGCGCCACGAGCTCCGAGGGCGCGGCATCCGGCAGCGTCACGACAAACGTGTCGCCGGGGACGGTTTTGTAGTTTTTCTTCACGGGCGCGCCGTCTTTCGTCACAGCGCCCTGCGCGAGCAGCCGCTGGGCGGCGCTGCGCGTGAGCCCGGGCAAAGAGCGCGCGAGGAGAGCGTCGATCCGCTCGGCGCTCTCCTGTGTTTGAATCGTTCGTTGTTCCATTAGAAATCCGAAAACTCCGCCAAAATGTCGTCGAGTGAGTACGCTGCGCCGTCGGCACTGCCGTCCGTGGCATCGTCCGGCTTGGGCGTTTCCGGCTCGGCGGGCGCAGCGGGTGCGCTGTTGAGATAGGCAAGCAGCGGATCCGCCGCCTCGGCCGCAGGCTGCGCCGCCGGTTTCGGGGCGGGCGTTGCCGGTTTGGGCTGCACGGGGGCTGCCGGTTTGGGAGCCGGGGCTGCCGCCTCGGGCACGGCGGGTGTCACCGGCTGCGCGGCGACGGGCGCGCGGTCCCACGCAGCGAAGAGATCGTCCTTCGCCGGAGCGGCTTCCGGCGCGGCGGCAGCGGGTGCGGCGTTCGGCGCGGGCTTCGCGCTCGCTTCGGGCGCGGCGGAGGGCCTGCGCTTTGCAGGCAGGTGCAGCCTGCGTGCCTTGGGCGCATCAGGCGCTGCCCCGGTGCGCTGCCTGTGCGCGGTTTTCGGCGCGGCGTCATCCGCACCGTCATCCCCGCGGTAGAAGATCACGTGCAGGCACAGCGTGATGCCGGCCACGACGATGAACACGTCCGCCAGATTGAACACGGCAAAGCGCACGAAGAGGAAATTGAACATGTCCACGACGTAGCCGCTGAGGATGCGGTCGATGCAGTTGCCGACCGCACCGGCGAGCACCAGCACGACCGACCAGCGGCCGACCTTGCCGTGCACGACGTTGCGCCGCAGGCAGAACACCGCGATGGCGGCGAACACGAGCGTGAAGATGATGAAGATCCAGTGCGGCGCGTGCTCGAGCATGCTGAACGCAGCGCCGTTGTTGTGGATGTTCGTCAGCTCCAGCACGCCCGGAATGAGTGTGACGTGCCCGGTGTCGAGCGCGATGTTGACGGTGACCCAGTATTTGAGCCCTTGGTCAGCGATGAGGATCAGGATGGCTACGATGGCATACCACATAGCGGTTCCTCGCTTTCGGATCAGGATTTTGGGATCGGATGATTACTCCGCCTGCTGCGCGGCCACGACCGCGGCGCAGCGCGGGCACAGTCCGGTCTCGGGGTCGGCCTGCTCGGAGTGCATCCAGCAGCGCGGGCACTTGACGCCGGGCGCGTTGCGCACGGAGATGTGCAGACCGGGGAAGTTCGTGCCGGTGCCGGTGACGGCGTCGGCCGGCACATCATCGCCGATGAGCGCCTGCGATACGATCAGCAGCTCCGGCAGGTTCATGCTCTGCACCTCGTCGAGCGCGGCCTTGGCGGCGTCATCGTCGGCGCGCAGCGTCACGGCTGCCTCGAGCGGCTTGCCGATGCGCTTTTCGGCGCGGGCGGCCTCGAGCACACCATTGACGTCCGTGCGCACGCGGATGAGCTGGTCCCACCGGGCAAGCTCGCTCTCGCTGAGCGCGTAGGCGTCGAACGGCTGGTTCATGACGTTGAGCAGCACGTTGCGCGCATCGTCCTCGGCGCGGTGCGGCATGGCCAGCCAGATCTCGTCGCAGGTGAAGGCGAGGATCGGCGCGAACATCTTCGTCATGCTGTCGAGGATGAGGAACAGCGCCGTCTGCGCGCTGCGGCGCTCGAGTCCGTTGCGCTCGTCGCAGTAGAGGCGGTCCTTGATGATGTCGAGGTAGAAGCTCGAGAGCTCCACGACGCAGAAGTCGTTGATCGCGTGCGAGATCACGTGGAACTCGTAGTTGTCGTATGCCTTGGCCACGCGGCGGATGAGGTCGTTGAGCTTCGTGATCGCCCAGCGGTCGAGCGGGAGCATATCCTCCGGCGCGACGAGGTGCGCGGCGTCAAAGCCGTCGAGGTTGCCGAGGCAGTAGCGCGCGGTGTTGCGGAACTTGAGGTAGTTTTGCGTCAGCTGCTTGAAGATCTCCTTCGAGCAGCGCATATCGGCGTGGTAGTCGGCGCTGCCCGCCCAGAGGCGCAGCATATCGGCGCCGAACTCGTTGATGATCTCGGCCGGGTCCATGCCGTTGCCGAGGGATTTGTGCATGGCGCGGCCCTCACCGTCGACCGTCCAGCCGTGGGTCAGGCACTCGCGGTACGGAGCGCCCTTGCCGAGCGCGCCGACGGCCACGAGCAGGGACGACTGGAACCAGCCGCGGTACTGGTCGCCGCCCTCGATATACATATCCGCCGGCCAGAAGCCCTGGTCGCGCTGCATGGCGGCGACGTGGGTAGAGCCGGAGTCGAACCAGCCGTCAAGGGTATCGGTCTCCTGCGTGAAGTGCTTGCCGCCGCAGTGCGGGCAGGTGAAGCCTTCGGGCAGGATGTCGGCCGCCGTGCGGTCGAACCAGGCGTTGCTGCCTTCCTTTTCAAACAACTGTGCCACGGCCTCGATGCTCTCCTCGGTGCAGACGGGCTTGTGGCAGTCGTCGCAGTAGAACACCGGGATCGGCAGACCCCAGCGGCGCTGACGGGAGATGCACCAGTCGGCGCGCTCGCGGATCATGGCGGCCATGCGCTCTTTGCCCCACGCGGGCAGCCAGCGCACGTTCTCGCACGCGGCGACCGCGTCCTCCTTAAAGGAGTCCACGGAGCAGAACCACTGCGGCGTGGCGCGGAAGATGATCGGGCTCTTGCAGCGCCAGCAGTGCGGATAGCTGTGCACGATGTCCTCGGATGCGAAGAGCGAGCCGGCCGCCTTCATGTCTGCGAGGATGATGGGGTTGGATTCCTCCGTGGTCAGTCCCGCATACTTGCCGGCGTAGTCGGTGTGGCGGCCCTGATCGTCCACGGGCACGACCATGTCCATGCCGTAGCGCTTGCAGGTCAGGTAGTCGTCGGCGCCGAAGCCGGGCGCGGTGTGCACGCAGCCGGTGCCGGAGTCCATCGTGACGTAGTCTGCCAGCACCAGACGCGAGGTCTTGGGCAGGAAGGGATGGTCGGCGAGCATGTTCTCAAAGAATGCGCCGGGGTGCTGCTCGAGCACCTCATAGCTCTCAAAGCCGCCGATGTGCATGACCTTCTCGGTCAGCGCGTCGGCCATGACGTACACCTCACCGTTGGGCGCCTGGACGAGGTTGTACAGCTCGCGCGGGTTGAGCGCGATGGCGAGGTTGCCGGGCAGGGTCCAGATCGTGGTCGTCCAGATGACGAAAAAGAGCTTGCTGTGGTCGACGTTCGGCAGCTTGCCGAGGTCGTCGTGCATCGGGAACTTCACGTACACGGTCGTGCACGGATCGTCCTGATACTCGATCTCCGCCTCGGCGAGGGCGGTCTCGTCGTGGGCGCACCAGTACACCGGCTTGAGCCCCTTGTAGATGTGGCCGTTGCGGTACATCTTGCCGAACACGCGCACCTCTTCGGCCTCAAAGCCCTTGTTCATGGTCTTGTAGGGGTGCTCCCAGTCGGCGACGACGCCCATGCGCTTGAAGCCGTCCATCTGGCGGTCGATGTATTTCTGCGCATAATCATGGCAGGCGCTGCGGAAGTCGGCGATGCTCATGGCCTTGTGGTTGAGCTTCTGCTCCTTGATGATGGCGCTCTCGATGGGCATGCCGTGGTTGTCCCAGCCGGGGATGTAGGGCGTGTAGTAGCCGCGCATGGCGTAGGAGCGGACGATGAAGTCCTTGAGTGCCTTGTTGAGCGCGTGGCCCATGTGGATGTTGCCGTTGGAGAACGGAGGGCCGTCGTGCAGGCTGAAGCGCGGCTTGCCGTCGTTCTTTTTGAGCATTTCGTTATACAGATCCATGTCGTTCCAGCGGCGGAGCATATCGGGCTCACGCTTGGCGAGGCCGGCGCGCATGGGGAAGTCTGTTTTCGGCAGGTTGATCGTGGCGTTGAAATCGTTCTTGGACATGGTAAAGATCGTTCTCCTCTCAGAGTGGTTTTCCGTTAAAATTGTGCAGGGCGGTACGGCACCGGCCGTCCCGCCCTGGTTGATTGCTGTTCACTCAGCTGTTGTGCAGAAAGTGATAGAGCTGCGTGGCGTCATCTGCTGCACTGTCGGCCGCGGCATCGTCAGCTTCCACGGGCTGCGCCTCCACGGGGGCGGCGGACACGGTTTCTGCTGCATACACGGGCTCTGCCTGCACAGGCTGCCCGGCGGCCGGAGCTTCCGGCTGCGCGGCAGGCACAGGCTCGGCCGGCGCGGCGGACACAGGCTCGGCAGGTGCGGTGCTCGCGGTCGGGCGAGCCGCCGCGCGCGGCGCGGACGCTGCCTTCGACCCGGCGACACCGTCGAGATACTCGAGCTGCGTCAGGCACAGATTGCGCACATCTTCCAGGAATTTTGCGCAGGAGGTCTTTGCGTTGAGGAGCTTGGCTTCCTCGTTGGCGGTTTCGTGCTGAAGTCCGCCAAGTATTCGGTCGGACGTGTTCTTGGCCTCGCTGAGTATCTTGTCAGCGCGGGCCTGGGCATCGTCCTCTATCTGCTTGCCGACCTTCTGGGCCGACAGTATGGCCAGACGCATGGCGTCTTCACTGGCGCGGTACTCTTCTATCTTATCGACCAGCACCTTCATCTTGCCCTTGAGCACAGCGATCTCCTTCTGCGCGTTGGCAAGCTCGGTGGCCACTTCTTCCTGATAGTTCTGCACGGCGGCCATGTCGTAACCGCCGAACATCGCTTTTTCAAAGGTTTTTTCCCGAATATCCTGAGGAGTCATGTTGGAAAGTCCTCCATTCTTTCTAATGGTATACTACTCGCGGGGCTGTCAGGGACAGTATGCCCGAATGTTACAGGTGAAACTCGCCCGACTCCATGTCGTCGAGCTGGTCGCCCATGAGGTCAACGTTGAACGGCGTGATGATATACGTTGCGCTGGCGACGCGGCGGATCTTGCCGTCCTGCGCGTAGGCGACGCCGGACAGGAAGTCGATCAGGCGACGGGCAATGTTCTTGTCCGTCTGCTCCAGATTCATGAGCACGGCGCGGCGATCGCGCAGATGGTCGGCGATCTCGGCCGCGAGCTCAAACTGCTTGGGCGCGACGAGCACGACCTTGAGCTGGCCGCCGCTGTTGAGGTTGACGACCTTGTCGGCCACGCGGCTGTCGCCGCGGGCGGTGTAGCCCGGCGCGGGGCGCTCGGGCTCTCTCACCGGCTCGGAGACCGGGTCGTCGCGGATGAAGGAGCTCTGCTTGGCGGCGGGCGCCGTGCGGCGCGCCGGCCGTGCCGGAGCGGGACGCTCGGGCGCGGGCGCTTCCGCGACCGGGATCGCCTCATCCTCATCGTCGAAAAACTCGTCGTCGTCATCGTACGGACGCGTCATTTTCTTCAGTTCATCCAAAAAGCCCATGCAGGGTCCCCCTTTATCTACCGGCGGCCGCTGTGTTGCCGCTCTGTTCTCTTTTCAGGTGCGGCGGGCGGCGCTCAGTGCCGGGAATAGTCCCGTGCGCCGAAGATCGACGAGCCGACGCGTACCATGTTCGCACCGGCGGCGATGGCGTCCTCAAAATCCCCGCTCATACCCATGGACAGAAAGTCCATAGAAACATTATCGTATTTTTTTCTGCCGATGTCAACAAAAAGCTCGTGCATTTTCGTAAAATATGCATGATTTCCGTCGGAAGTTTCTGCCACGGGCGGGATCGCCATCAATCCGCGCATGCGGATGTGCGCGCAGGCGGCGGCGGTTTCCAGCAATTGCGGCAGTGCATCGGGGTCGACGCCGCTCTTGGCGGCCTCACCGCCGATGTTCACCTCCAGCAGGATATCCTGCACGGTGTCCTGCATGGCGGCGCGCTTTTCGATCATGGCCAGCAGCTCCGGCGAGTCCACCGACTGGATGAGATCGACCTTGCCGACGACCTGCCGCACCTTGTTGGTCTGCAGGTGGCCGATGAAGTGCAGCGGTGCGCCGGTGTAGGCGCCCTCGGCGAGCTTTTCGGTCATTTCCTGCACGCGGTTTTCGCCGCAGGCGTCGATCCCGGCGGCGACGGCCTCGCGCACGCGCGCGGCGTCGTTCATCTTTGTCGCTGCCACAAGCGTGATGTCCGCGCCCGAGCGCCCCGAAAGGCGGGCGGCGGCGTCGATGCGCGCGCGGATGGCGGCGATGTTTTCGGCAATGGTGCTCATTGTGGGTGGTGCCTCCTTATTTTATGACCTGTCCGTCGGACAGCCCTTTGCCGCTGACGACGATGTCGTTGCCGGCGCGCAGGGCGTTGCTGTCCGTGCTCTGGGCGACGAGACAGTAGCTGTCGGTCTGGTAGATGATCTCGATCGGTTTCTTCTCCAGCTGCGCCGCCGTGACGACGTAGACGAAGGTCTGCCCGTCGTCGTCCATGTGCACGGCCTTGAGCGGTACGCGCAGACCGGTGTGCTCACTGTAGACGACGTCGGCCGTGGCCTTGCGCATGGCCAGCGTGTCGGCCAGCGCATTGTTGCACGCGAACACGACCGCGACCTCGCCGCTGCTGTCCGGCTCGCTCTTGCTGAACACGGTGGCCGAGATCGTGCCGCTGTAGTGCTGCGGGAAGTCGAGCGTGGCGCTGCCGCCCAGATTCAGGCGGTCGGCGTCGGCCTTGCTCATGACGGCGGCGAAGTACCATTTTTTCGCCGTGACGAGCTTGCCGATCGTGTTTGCGGGCGTCGAGGGGCTCGTGTGCTCGAGCGCGGCCACGCCGTCGGGCGTGAGGTTTTCAAGCGCCGCCGGGCTCAGTGCTTCATAGCCGTCCACCGTGGAGGTGAACAGCCCCGCCGCCGGTGCGGTGATGCTGCCGCGGCCGACGCCGGCCTTTTCCAGCTGGTGCAGCTCGGCGTTGAGCGCGTCGAGATCGCTCTGCGAGACGGTGCCCGTCGAGGCGCCGAAGAGCAGCGAGCTGAGGTCCATGCAGATGTCGTCAAGCTCGGACGCGCTGCCCGCGGAGACGGCGGCGTTGAGCTGCAGGATGGCGCTGTGGACGCTGCTGTCAAGCTCGGATGCGCCCGAGGCACTGCCCGCGCGTGACAGCAGGCTCGAGACGTAGGCGATCTCCTTTTTGAGCTCGCGCGCGCGGCTGGCGCTGTCGAGCGCGGCCTTGGAGTCGACGCCGATGGCGATCTCGCCGTCGCGCGCGACCTGCTTGCCGTCGTCCACGGACAGGGACAGAAACTCCTTGTCCGAGGCGATGATCTGCTCCTCGCGCACGACGATGCCGCTGGCCTGTCCGCCCTCGCTGACGGTCACGAGCACCGCCGGTGCGGTGGAATACGACTGCTGCGTGGAGCGAAACAGGTACACGCCCAGATACACGGCCATGGCCGCGAAGAGCACGAGCATGGCGATATTCGTAAAGGTATTCGTTTTCTTCAAAGCCTGCCCTCCTTCCGGTGGGGGGCGGCGGGGAGATCACACCTGCAGCTCGAGCGTCACCGCCCGCACCGGGGCGACCGTCGAGATCGCGTGCTTGTAGATCATCTGCTGGCGGCCGTCGGCCTCGATGAGCACGGCAAAGCTGTCAAAGCTGCGCACGATGCCGCGCAGCTGAAACCCGTTCATGAGAAACAGGGTCACGGGGATCTTCTCCCGCCGGATGTAATTGAGGAATGTGTCCTGAAGATTCTGTGTCTTTTGCATGATCGCCGCTCCTTTTGCCGGAGCGGACATATATCGACTTATCATAGCACAAACTGCCGCTCCGTGAAATAGTGAATTTATACAAATCCGGCGAAAATGGCAGTTTTCTCCGCATCTGTACAGGCCACTATTCTATACCGCGTCCGGCCAAGAATTGCGTCGAACGGCGGCAGGCCAGGTCCATGTCCGGCGTTTTTTCGTGCCGCAGCCAGAACAGCTGCGCATCGCGCCGCAGCCATGTCAGCTGGCGCTTTGCGTACTGCCGCGAGGCGAGCCGGATGGCGTCCGCAGCCTCCTGTGCCGTCGCCTCGCCGCGTACGGCGGCCACGGCCTCCTTATAGCCGATGGCCTGCATGGCCGTGCAGTCGGCCGGGATGCCGGCGGCCAGCAGCGCGCGCACCTCGTCGAGCAGCCCCTGCTGCATCATGGCGTCCACGCGCCGGTCGATGCGCGCATAGAGATCCTGCCGGTCTGCGAACGTGAGCGCGATCTTCGCCGCGTCGTAGCGCGGCGGCACGGCGCGGGTCTCGGCGTCGTGCTGCGTGATGGTCTTGCCCGTGAGGATGTAGACCTCCATCGCGCGCACGATGCGCTTTTTGTCCGCGGGGTGGAGCTTTGCCGCGCGCTCGGGGTCAAATTTGCGCAGCTCGCCGAGCAGCCCCTCGCCGCCGATCTCGTCGTAGCGCTCGTTCAGCTCCTGCCGCAGCGCGGTGTCGGCCGTGCCGTCGGCAAAGGTGCGCCCGGCGATGAGCGAGTCGATGTAAAGCCCCGTCCCGCCGACGACGATCGGCAGTTTTCCGCGCGCGAGGATATCGTCCACGCAGGCGGCCGCTTCCGCCGCGTAGCGTGAGACGGAGTAGTTCTCCGTCGGGTCGGCGATGTCGATCATGTGGTGCGGCACGCCCTGCATTTCCTCCGGCGTGGGCTTGGCCGTGCCGATGTCCATGCCGCGGTAGATCTGCATCGAGTCGGCCGAGACGACCTCGCCTCCGAGCCGCTGCGCGAGCGCGACGCCCAGCGCGGTCTTGCCCGAGGCGGTCGGGCCGGTAATGACGACCAATTTTGGCTGCATCCGGCAGCCTCCTTTCCATAAGAGAGAATTCAGAAAGTTTTTATTGAAAAGTATTAGAAATGTGTTAAAATGAGACCATATCCCAGTATTCAAGAAGGTGAACCCATGAAGATCAAAATTTCTGCCGACAGCACCTGCGATCTCTCGCCGGAGCTGATCGCGCGCTACAACATCGGCATCACGCCGCTGTACATCGTGCGCGGCGACGAGACGCTGCGTGACGGCATCGACGTGCATCCGGAGGAGCTCTACGCCTACGCGAAGGCCACGGGCAAGCTCTGCCAGACCGCGGCGGTGAACGTGTCGGACTATTATGCATATTTCAGCGCGGCGCGCGCCGAATATGACGCCGTGATCCACTTCACGATCTCGAGCGATATGTCCGGCTGCTATCAGAACGCCTGCATCGCGGCGCGGGAGTTTACGAATGTCTACCCCGTGGACGCGCGCAACCTCTCGACCGGCATCGGTCATCTGGTGCTCGACGCGGCCGAGATGGCCGCGCAGGGCATGGATGCGGCCGACATCGCGGCGGCGCTGGAGAAAAAGCGCGAGAAGCTCGATGTCAGCTTCGTGCTCGACACGCTCGATTATCTCGTGCGCGGCGGGCGCTGCTCGTCACTCGCGGCGCTGAGCGCCAATTTTCTGCATCTCAAGCCGTGCATCGAGGTCAAGGACGGGAAAATGGGCGTCGGCCGCAAGTACCGCGGCAAGCTCGAAAAGTGCTATGTGCAGTATATCGAGGACCGGCTCAAGGGGCGCGACGATATCGACTGCCACCGCATCTTCATCACGGATTCCGGCATCGACGAGGCCACCTGGCAGGAGCTCGAGCGCGTCGTGCGCGCGTGCCAGCCGTTTGAGGAAGTGTACCACACGCAGGCCGGCTGCACGGTGTCGAACCACTGCGGCCCCGGCTGCATGGGCATTTTGTACTACCACAAGTAAACAGAGTTGTGCAGTCTGACAGGGAGCGCGCCGCGCTCCCTGTTTCTCTGCCCAAAAGTATTACTTTTGGGCAAGAGAACTGCGGCCTGACTGCATCGCACGCGCTGTCCGCCTGCGGCGGACGGCGCGCACGTTTGCAGGCCGAGCGGTATTTTCTCCGCCGCACATGTCGCCGGAGAAAATGGCTGGACTTTCTTTCGCCGCGCCATTGGCGAAAGGCGGCGCGCACGTTTGATCAACCGAGGGGAGCGCGTTGCGCTCCCTGTTTTTTTACACGATGCGCTTAAAGAGCTTGTCCAGCTCGCGGCGCGTGAGCGTCACGGCGACGGGGCGTCCGTGCGGGCAGTATTTCACCTCGCCCGCGCACACCGCGTCCGCCAGACGCAGCAGCTCCTCGGGCTCTGTCTGCCAGCCGGCCTTGATGGCCGCCTTGCACGCCACGGTCTTGAGCACCTCGTCGCGCACGGCCTGCGCGTCCGTGTGCGCGCCGTGGCGCAGCTGCGCGCAGATCTCCTCAAGCGCGGGCAGCGCATCGCCCGCGTCGATCTGGGCGGGCACGCCGCGCAGGATGTAGTCGCTGCGGCCGAACGGCTCGAGCGTGAAGCCGAGCTCCGCAAGCGTGTCGCCGTGCTGCTGCAGCACCTCCGCGTCGCTCGCATCGGGCGTAAAGGGCAGTGGCTCGAGCAGCGTCTGCGACGGGATGTCGGCGGGGTTCTGGCGCAGGCGGTCAAAATTGATGCGCTCGTGCGCCGCGTGCTTATCGATGAGGATGAGCGTATCGCCCTTTTCCACGAGGATGTAGGTGTGCATCGCCTCGCCGATCAGGCGGGCGGGCGGCGTCTCCGGCGGCACGGCGCGCGCGAGCGGCGACGGGGTCTCCGGTTCGGGCTCGAGCGCGGTCTGCACACTCTGCACGACCGGTGCGGCCGGTGCGATCGGTCCCGGCGGCTGCGGCGCTGCGGGCGCGGGCGGTGTGAACACCGGCGGCGGGGTCACGCGCGGCGCGGCAAAGGCCGACGCCGTCGGCGAGCGGAACGAGACCGCCTCCTCCGCCGGGGCAGCGGGGGCATAGGTGCGCGCGCCGGAAAATATCGGCGCCGCGGGAGCTGCGCTCCGGCTCGGCGCGGCGGGCGGGAAGGGGTCCGCCTTGGGCGCGGGCGCGGATACCGGTTCGGGCTTGGGGGCTGCCGGTTTCGGTACGGCGGCTGCCGGGGCGCGCTCTGCCTCGAGCGCTGCGCGCGCGCCGTAATACACGGCGTCGAACACCGCGCGCTCGTGCGAGAATTTCACCTCGGTCTTTGCCGGGTGGACATTCACGTCCACAGCCGCGCAGCTGAGCTCCACATACAGCACGCACGCGGGAAAGCGTCCCACGAGCAGCGTGTTGCGGTAGGCCTGCTCGAGCGCGGCCTGCAGCGCGGCGGAACGGATCCACCGTCCGTTGCAGAAGAAATGCTGCTGCGCGCGGCTGCCGCGCCCGGCGGAGGGGGAGGAGATGAAGCCGTGCACGCGCACGCCGTCGACCTCGCCCTCACAGGGCAGAAGCGTCTTTGCCAGCTCACGCCCGAGCAGGCTGTACACGCAGCTGTCGAGCTTGTTGTCGCCGGGGGAGAAAAACAGCTCCTCCCCGTCGCGGATGCAGCGCACGGACACGTCCGGACGGCCGAGCGCGCACCGCAGCGCGGCGGCGGCGCAGGCGGCGCCCTCCGCGCGGTCGGTCTTGAGAAACTTGCGCCGGGCGGGCGTGTTGTAAAACAGGTCGCGCACGATCATCGTCGTGCCCTCGGGGCAGCCGGTCTCGTACATATCCTGGATCTCGCCCGCGTCGAGCGTCATGTGCGTGCCGCCCGGCGCGCCGCGCCGCCGCGTCGTGAGCGTGATGTGCGACACGGCGCTGATCGCGGCCAGCGCCTCACCGCGAAAGCCCATCGTACCGATGGCCTCGAGCCCCTGCGCGTCGTGCAGCTTGCTCGTCGCGTGGCGCAAAAACGCGATGCCTGCGTCCTCGGGCGTCATGCCGCAGCCGTCGTCGGTCACGCGCAGGTAGGTCGCGCCGCCGCCGCGCAGCTCCACCGTCACGGTGCGGGCCCCGGCGTCGAACGCATTTTCCACCAGCTCCTTGACCACGGAGGCGGGACGCTCGACGACCTCGCCTGCGGCGATCAGATCCGCAAGATGCGGAGAGAGAATTTGAATATCGGGCATGGTTTGCCCTCCTTTGTGCACAGTCGGCGGGAAGCGAGCCTCCCGCGCGTATATTATAAAGGATTGGCATTGAAAATTCCACCGCGAAATGCTACAATATTCTATCACACTTCAAATTTTACCCGGATACATCCGGATAGGCAGGAGCATTGCATGAGCTATCAGAGAGTAGAGATCCCCGAATCGGACATCCAGCGCCAGCTGGACATCTGCGCGCAGCTGCGCGCGCATTTTTCCGCCGGCGGCCGTCAGCCGCTGGCCATGGTCGACACCTACGGCTGCCAGCAGAACGAGGCCGACAGCGAAAAGCTGCGCGGTTATCTGCGCGCCATGGGCTTTGATTTCACGCAGGATGAATTTGCGGCCGACGTCGTCGTCATGAACACCTGCGCCGTGCGCGAGCACGCCGAGACGCGCGTGTTCGGCAACGTCGGCGCGCTGACGCACACGAAGGCGCGCAATCCCGAGCAGATCATCGCGGTCTGCGGCTGCATGGCGCAGCAGGCGCACGTGGCCGAGAAGCTCAAAAAGTCCTACCGCATCGTTGACCTCGTCTTCGGACCGCACGAGCTGTGGCGCTTCCCGGAGCTGCTGCGCAGCGTCTGCACCGAGCACCGGCGCGTGTTCGCCATCGACCCGGCGGACGGCAGCGTCGCCGAGGGCATCCCGCGGCAGCGCGATGGCAGCGTCAAGGCGTGGCTGTCGATCATGTACGGGTGCAACAACTTCTGCACCTACTGCATCGTGCCGTATGTGCGCGGGCGCGAGCGCTCCCGTCACCCGGAGGAGATCGTGCGCGAGGCGCGCGAGCTCGTTGCGGCGGGCTACAAGGACATCACGCTGCTGGGACAGAATGTCGATTCCTACGGCCGCGACCTCGACGAGGACGTGGACTTTGCCGACCTCATCCGCAGCATCAACGCCATCCCGGGCGACTTTGTCATCCGCTTCATGAGCAGCCACCCGAAGGACGCGACGGAAAAGCTCTTTCGCGCCATGGCCGAGTGCGAAAAGTGCGCGCACCAGATGCACCTGCCCGTGCAGAGCGGCAACAACCGCGTCCTGCACGCGATGAACCGCGGCTACACGCGCGAGAAATATCTGGCGCAGGTGGCGCTTGCACGGCAGTATATGCCCGACCTCGTGCTCACGACGGACATCATCGTGGGCTTTCCCGGCGAGACGGACGAGGAATTTCAGGACACGCTCTCGCTCGTCGAGGCCGTGCGCTATGACGCGATGTTCACCTTCATCTATTCGCCGCGCGTCGGCACGCCGGCGGCGAAGATGCCCGACCCCTACACCCGCGCGCAGAAGCAGGTGCGCTTTGACGCGCTCGTCGCGTCGGCCAACGCCATCTCCGAGCAAAAGCACCGCGCCTATGAGGGCAGCGTGCAGCGCGTGCTCGTCGACGGGGCGGACGGCCGGGGCGACTATCCGCTCACGGCGCGCACGAAGGGCGGACGGCTGGTGCATATGCGCGGCGACGAGGCGCTCGTCGGGCAGTTCGTGGACGTGAAGATCACCGGCAGCAACACGTGGGCGCTCTACGGCGAGGAGGCGTGACATGGCGGAACTGACGCCGATGAAGCGGCAATATTACGATATCAAGCAGCGCAATCCCGACTGCCTGCTGTTTTTCCGGCTGGGCGATTTCTATGAGATGTTCGACGACGACGCGCGCCTTGCCGCGCGCGAGCTCGACCTCACGCTCACGACGCGCGACCGCAACGTCGAAGATCCCGCTGAGCGCACGCCTATGTGCGGCGTGCCGTACCACTCGGCCGAGGCGTACATCGGCCGCCTGATCGCCAAGGGCTACAAGGTGGCCATCTGCGAGCAGATGGAGGATCCCGCGCTTGCCAAGGGGCTGGTCGAGCGGGACATCATCCGCATCATCACGCCCGGCACGGTCACGGAGTCCTCGATGCTTGAGGAGAACAAGTCGAACTATCTCGGCGCGGTGTATCTGAGTGCACAGTCCGGCGGCACGGCGTTCTGCGACCTCTCGACGGGGGAATTCTGCGCCGCGAGCTACCCGGCCGACGCCGTGAGCCACATCCTCAACGAGCTCGGGCGCTTTGCCCCGCGCGAGGCCGTGTGCGCCGACGCGGCGGCGGAAAACGACGACATCCGCACCTTCCTCACCAAGCGCCTCGGCAGTCTGGTCGAGGCGGGCGGCGACCGGTTTGAATACATGGCGGCGGCTGCGCGCGTGTGCGAGCAGTTTGACGTGCAGAGCACGGACGAGCTCGGGCTCGGCGAGGCGCCGGCGGCCGTGTGCGCGGCCGGTGCGCTGCTGGCCTACCTGCACGAGACGCAAAAGTGCGACCTCGGTCACATCCGGCGGCTGGAGCTGCTGGGTGACGACCACTACATGGAGCTCGACTACACCACGCGCCGCAATCTGGAGCTGACGGAAAACCTCCGCTCCGGCGAAAAGCGCGGCAGCCTCCTCTGGGTGCTCGACAAGACGAAAACGCCCATGGGCGGCCGCCTGCTGCGCACCTGGGTCGAGCGTCCGCTGCTGAGCCCCGTGCAGATCCGCCGCCGCCTCGGCGCGGTGGAGGAGCTGGTGGGTGAGAGTGTGCTGCGGGGCGAAGTGATCTGCTGCCTGCGGGAGATCGGCGATATGCAGCGCCTTGTCTCGCGCGCGGTGTACGGCTCGGCCAACGGGCGCGACCTGCACGCGCTGGCGCTCTGCTGCGCGCAGCTGCCGCAGCTGACGGCGCTGCTGCAAAACGTGCACAGTGCGGCGCTGCGCGACATTGCGCAGATGGACACGCTGGCTGACCTCTGCGCGCGCATCGACCGCGCGATCTGCGACGAGCCGCCGTTTTCCGTGCGCGAGGGCGGTATCCTCCGCACCGGCTACAGCGAGGAGGTCGACCGCCTGCGCAATGTGCGCGATCACGGCGCGCAGACCGTTGCCGAGCTCGAGCAGCGCGAGCGTGAGCGCACGGGCGCAAAGAAGCTCAAGGTCGGCTACAACAAGGTTTTCGGCTATTATATCGACATTCCCAACAGCGCGGGCATCACCGAGCTGCCGGAGGACTATATCCGCAAGCAGACGCTCGTGTCGAGCGAGCGGTATTTCACGCACGAGCTCAAGGAGCTCGAGAACACGCTCCTGACGGCGCGTGAGCGCATCGCGGAGCTGGAATACCAGCTCTTCAACGAGGTGCGCCAGCTCGTCGCCGACGAGGTCGCGCGCGTGCAGGCGGCGGCGGATGCCGTGGCGCGGCTCGACGCGCTGTGCTCGCTGGCCGAGACCGCCGTGAAGAACAATTACGTCTGCCCCGAGGTGGACCTGTCGCGCACGCTCGACATCCGCGAGGGGCGTCACCCCGTCGTCGAGCAGGCGCAGAAGGACAGCCTCTTCGTCCCGAACGATACGTTTCTCAACGATGCCGATGACCGCGTCGCCATCGTGACCGGACCGAACATGGCCGGCAAATCCACCTATATGCGTCAGACCGCACTCATCGTGCTCATGGCGCAGATGGGCTCGTTCGTCCCGGCGAAAAGCGCCGTCATCGGCGTGGTCGACCGCGTGTTCACGCGCATCGGCGCGTCCGACGACCTGGCCGCCGGACAGAGCACGTTCATGGTCGAGATGAGCGAGATGGCCAACATCCTCCGCCACGCCACGGCGCAGAGCCTGCTCATCCTCGACGAGATCGGCCGCGGCACGTCGACGTATGACGGCATGGCCATCGCGCGCGCGGTGCTCGAATACTGCGCAGACCCCCGCCGCCTCGGCGCCAAGACCATGTTCGCCACGCACTACCATGAGCTGACCGCGCTCGAGCAGACGCTGCCCGGCGTGCGCAACTACAACATCACGGCCAAAAAGCAGGGCGGTACGCTGCTGTTCCTGCGCAAGATCGTCGCGGGCGCGGCCGACGACAGCTACGGCATCGAGGTCGCAAAGCTCGCCGGCGTGCCGGACACGATCATCACGAAGGCCAAGACCTACCTGCGCGAGCTGGAGTCCGGCGCGGCGCAGCCCGCCGCCCCCGCGCACCCGGCGCAGGACGATGCGCAGATGACGCTCGGCGACGCCGCCGGAGATGTCATCGCCGAGCAGCTGCGCGCCATCGACCTCAACACCATCACGCCGCTCGAGGCCATGCGCCTGCTCTTTGAGCTGCAGCAGAAAGCGAGGGGCTGATATGCGCAGAGCCAAAGCAGAGTGGAGCGATCCCATGCCCCGCGGCGCGCGCATCGCGGGCTGGGTCTATTTTCCCATCCACGTGGCCGTGCTGCCGCTGACGATCGGCATGCTCCTCATGGCGGTGCTTGGTGAGCTGCCGTCGGACATCATGTGCAACGTCTGGTATTATCTCATCGGCCTCGTGTTCACGCTCGCCGTCATGTGGCGCTTTTTGCACCGCAGCTATGACACGATGGCCGGCAGCATCCTGCGCTGCATCGGCATGATGCTTGCCGCCTACGGCATCGACGTGCTGCTCTCTCTCGTGCTGCAGCTCGGCACGGGGCTCATCGGCGAGCTGCCCGTGCCGAACAACGACGCCGTGACCGGCCTTGCCAATACGGACTATAAGCGCATGATCGCCGTCGCGGTGCTCATGGCGCCGCTCGTGGAGGAGTGCCTGTTTCGCGGCGTGGTCTTCGGCACCATCCGGCCGCACAGCCGCTTCTGGGCGTATGCCGTGTCGATCGCGCTCTTTTCGCTCTACCACGTCTGGCAGTACGTCGTCATGTACGGCGATCCGAAGCTGCTGCTCTCGGCGCTGGCGTATGTGCCGGTGTCGGCCGCGCTCACGTTCTGCTATGAGCAGACGCGCTCGATCTGGCCGCCGGTGTTTTTCCACATGTGCATCAACGCGCTCTCCCTCGCGGTACTCGCCGGGTGAGCGCAGAAAAGATCCGCCGCTTTCCGACTCCGGAAAGCGGCGGATCTTTATGCTTCGGTTTTTTCGTACACGCAAAACTGATAGCCCACGCCGTCATGCTCGGCACGCGGCTCGGCGGACACGCAGCGCCACGCGGGGTCTGCGTCCAGATTCGGGAAAAACACGTCCGAGTGGGGCGCAGCGTCGATTTTTGTGACGTATACGCGCGTCATGTGGGGGAACATCTGCCGGAACACACTGTCTCCGCCGATGACGAAGCAGCGCGCGTGCTGCGCGGCGGCGGCCACGGCCTCGTCCGGGTCGTGCACCACCTGCGCGCCCTCGATCGTGATGTTCCGGCGCGAGAGCACAAAGTTTTCGCGGCCGGGCAGCGGCTTTCCGCCCGGAAAATCCTCCAGTGTGCGCCGCCCGACGATCACGGCGGCGCCCATCGTCAGCTCCCGGAAGCGGCGGCGGTCGGCAGGGATCACGAGCGGCTGTGTGCCCTTGGCACCGATGCCCCAGTCGGCATAGACGGCAACGATCGCATCCATGGCAGGCCCTCCTTACACCGCGATGGGGATCTTCCCCGTGAACTCGCTGTATTCGTAGCCCTCGACCTGGAAGCTGTCGCGGGTGAAGGCATAAAAATCGTTGACGGACGGGTCGATGACAAACTTCGGCGCGGCCTTGGGCTCGTTCCGGATGATCTGCTCGATGACCGGCACGTGGCGGTCATAGATGTGCGCGTCGGCGATGACGTGCACCAGCTCGCCCACCTGCAGCCCGGACACCTGCGCGAACATATGCACGAGCACGGCGTACTGCACGACGTTCCAGTTGTTCGCCGCGAGCATATCCTGACTGCGCTGGTTGAGGATGGCGTTGAGGGTGTTGCCCGAGACGTTGAAGGTCATCGAATATGCGCAGGGGTAGAGTGCCATCTCGTGCAGATCCTCGAACGTGTAGATGTTCGTCAGGATGCGGCGGGAGGCGGGGTTGTGCTTCAGGTCATAGAGCACGCGGTCCACCTGGTCGAATTCGCCCTCGGGATATTGGTGCTTGACGCCGAGCTGATAGCCGTAGGCCTTGCCGATCGAGCCGGTCTCGTCGGCCCACTGATCCCAGATGTGGCCGCGCAGGTCGTGGATGTTGTTTGACTTCTGCTGCCAGATCCACAGCAGCTCGTCCACGGCGGTCTTCCAATAGGTGCGCCGCAGCGTCAGCAGCGGAAACTCCTTGGACAGGTCGTAGCGGTTGACGATGCCGAACTTCTTGACCGTGTGCGCCGGAGCGCCGTCGTCCTCCCAGTGGGGGCGCACGGTCCGGTCGGTATCCCAGACGCCGTTTTCCAGTATGTCGCGGCAGTGCAGATGTAATTTCCTGTTCTATCTTTCGTACACGTCTTTCGGCAAGGTTCAGGTTACTGTTGTAATGACC
>ENA-UEYF01000770-UEYF01000770.1-human-gut-metagenome-genome-assembly--contig:-NODE-770-length-31216-cov-5.898102_pt1 | contig 31216 bp, 29 predicted proteins | sample MGYA00242902_ERZ507920 | MGnify/ENA primary metagenome ERZ507920 (study PRJEB26167, sample SAMN06115402) | human gut metagenome | host: Homo sapiens | place: China:Jiangxi | collected 2016-07-05...
TGATTTGGGATAAAAATCGGGTTTGGTGTGCAGGTATTGCAGGTTCATTTTCTGAAGTACAAAAAAGCGGTCTATCTTTCGATAAACCGCTAAATTTACTGGTGCCGAAGGCCGGACTCGAACCGGCACGAGCGTGAACCCGCTTGATTTTGAGTCAAGTGCGTCTGCCAATTCCGCCACTTCGGCATAAGTTCCAATCACTCGGAACAATAGTAATTATACTCGTTTCTTAAAGCTTTGTCAATAGCCTTATTTAAAAATTCTTATAGAGTGGTTACTTTCCCAACAGCGCCTTCAGCTCCTTGAGCTTAGCAGCAAACCTCTGCAGCGTTACCGTTACAGGCTGCGGCGTATTCAAATCCACGCCGGCGTTCTTCAGGATGTTCAGCGAATAATCGCTGCCGCCCGCATGCAGGAAACCCAGATATTTTTCCACCGCTCCCGCTTCGCCGCTTAAAATTGCGCTGGCGAAGGCGGTCGCCGCACTGTAGCCTGTTGCGTACTTGTACACATAAAACGGCGTATAGAAGTGCGGTATGCGAGACCATTCGCTTGCCAATTCCTTGTCCACAGTCAGCGCCGAGCCATAGTAATCCCTGTTGCTCTGCAGCCAGTATTCCTCCAGCTTTTCGGCCTGCAGGGAACGGCCTGCAGTGATTTCGCCGTGAATATATCTTTCGAATTCAGCAAACTGCACCTGTCTGTAAACCGTTGTGCGTACTGCCTCCAAAAACTGGTTCAAAAGATAAATTTTCTGCTCCGCCGTAGCATGCTTCAAGGTATGCTCCAGCAATAGGTTTTCGTTCGTTGTGGACGCAACCTCCGCACAGAAAATCGTATATTCAGAATTAACGTAGCTTTGTGCCTGGCTGCTGAAATAGCTGTGCATAGCATGGCCCATTTCATGCGCAATGGTAGAAATGCTGTTGTAGCGCGGCTGATAATTGAGCAGCACAAAGGGATGCACGCCGTACACGCCCCAGGAATATGCGCCGGAGCGCTTGCCCTTGTTTTCGTAAACATCAATCCAGCCTTCGGTCATGCCTTTGTGGAGTGCCGTCAGATATTCCTTGCCTAATGGTGCCAGTGCCTCCTCAACCTTGGCGCAGGCCTCCGGAAAGCTGCAGGCAAAGCTGTCGCCTGCATTGGAAATAGGCATATACATATCATAGTAATGGAATTCATCTACGCCAAGTACATCCTTCTTTAATTGGATGTATTCATGCAGCGGTGCAAAATTATCATGCACAGTATCAATCAGTCCGTCGTAAAGACTGGACGGAATATTATCCTCTGCCAACGCTGCTTCCAGTGTATCTTTATAGTTATGCACGGTAGCATAAAAATAACCGGTGCGTGCAGAGCCTGTGAGTGTTGCTGCCAGCGTATTGCGGTATTGATGATAGGTATTCATCAGGCCGGTAAAGGAATTTTTACGCAGTACACGGTCAGGAGAGGTCATATTCAGCAGATAGCAGCCTTCGCTGACGCTAGTCTTGTTGCCCTGTCCGTCGGTAATTTCCGGGAACTGCATATCGGCACTCACAAGCGCGCGGAAGGCCGCTGCCGCCGTACCTGTTGCCAAATGGCTTTGCGCAAAAACAGCCTCTTTATCTGCAGACAGTACATGGTCTGATAAACGAACCATATTTTCAATATAAAAACGGTATTCTGCCAATGCAGGCTCTTCGTCCAGCATCTGCAGCAGCTTTTCTTTGCCTAAAGCCAGCATTTCCGGCTCTACAAAGGCGTTAGCGTTACTGAAAGCTGCCGCCATGCCTTCGGCCTCGCCTGCGAGCGCCTGCAGCTTCTGATCCGTATTATCCGCATCCTGCTGCAAGCGTGCGTAAGCATAAATCTTATCCAGAAGCTTGGCCAGCTCCTCCTGCAGCTTTAAGGCTGCACAGACTGCGGCTGCAGTATTCATTTGGCCCTGCATAGCCTGCAGCTGCGGCAGCTTGCTCTTATATTCTTCGCAGGCCGCCTGCCAATCATTTTCACCGGCATATATATCGCTTACATGCCATTTGCAGGCTGCCGGAATCTGCTCTCTGGCAACATTGCTGCCATGAAGCGGAGTAGTATTTTTTTCTTCTGTCATTATCAATCAGCTCCTTATAAAACTGCTTATTTAGGCCACAGGCTGGGATTGCCGTATTGAGCATCCAGCTCGTCACTGAACCAGCGTCCGTTCAGCACATTATGAATGATATAATTTTTGCTTTGCTCATTGATGCTCTTGTCATTAGCCATCTCTGCCAAAATGCCGGCATAGCTTACTCTGCTGTTGATACTGCTGATGCGTGCATGCTGACGGTTGGCGTCCCATACAAGCTCCGGACGGTAAGTCGGAGTCCAAGGCTGCCATGTTGTTCCCAAAGCCGGAGTATTAGGATTACCGGTACGCATAAAGGCTGCAATCGAAGCAATAAATGCTTTACTCAGCTCCTTGGAGCCTGCCTGCTCAAAGGCATCGGTATTTTTGGTATAGCCGTAGCCCTGATCCGTCAGGAAGGGCTGGAAGATGCCATGCAACGCACCGTTACGCACCATATATTCCTTGCCGACAACGTCAGCAGTATGAGCAAAAGCAAAGCTGCAGACATACATATCTGCCTTATAATGCGGATACAAAACCTCAGCAGACTGCTGGCCGTTAAAGAAGCCATACAAAGCACTGCCGTATTTATTGGCAAATTTAAATTCACTCGTAGTCTTATAATCGTTGTTGATTAAGCCAAGACGATCCTTAAAGAAAGGATCACGTGCAGCAAAGGAGCTGAACTCGTCAGCACTTGCCAGCATCAGCAGCGGTACGCTGTAGTAATGCTTCGTAGCAAAGCCTTCTGTCGGCAGTACCTCGCCATCACCGTAAAGATGCGGAAATGCGCTCATGCGAATGACAGCGCCTGCCATCACCGGCGCCAGACGCTCTGCCGGCATTGCCTGCAGATATTGACGCACGGCCTTTTTATCCTTGCCGTTGTCACTAAGCAGCCAGTTTTCGGCGTTAATCAGATTATTTTGCTTACCATCCTCTACCACCATCGGGGCTAATTTCTGCGCGATAGTTTTCTTGCTCTTGTCAGCATCGGCAACAGTCAGACCGCCGCTAAAGGAAATAGCCTTATCAAATTTATTTTTGAAAACAGGCGAAATCAGCATCGCCATAACATCACGTCCGCCGGCAGAAAAACCGGAAACAGTAATATTCTTGGCGTCACCGCCGAACTCCTTGATATTTTCGCGTACCCAGTCCAAGGCTGCAGCCTGGTCAAGGAAGCCGAAGTTACCGCTCTTTTCCTTCTTGTTGCCGTCTGCCAGAGCAGGCAGATTGTTAAAGCCAAAAAGTCCCAGGCGATACTGTACGGAAACATAAACCATGTTTCCTTCCTGCGCCAGCTTGTTGCCCTCCATCAGATGGCTGTTGCTAGCCTGGTTATTGCCGCCGTGGATATAAACCAGTACAGGCAGATTTTTTTCCTGCGTATCAGGGCGCACAATATCAAGCGTCAGCATGCCCTCCTGCCCGAGCACCTTTTTGCCGTTGTATTGGATATTCACCGGTGCAGCCTTGGTGCAGTCCAAAATTCCCTTATGCTTTTTAGCCTGCTGCGCCTCACGCCAACGGTCAGCGCCCGTCGGCTGCTGCGCATACGGAACACCAAGCCATTGCACTACCTGATGCTTGTCGTCATAAGCACCGGCAACAACACCCTGCTGGGTTTTTACTTCATTATTAAAATTGGCAGCCTCAGCCGCAGTTGTAAAAACGCTTGCCGCCAGCAGCGAAGCAAGCACATATTGCAACTTTTTCATCTGTATCATCTGCTCCCTCATAGAAATTTATTAAACACTTACTTTCTATTATAAAGAAGTAGCGCCAGCTTGACAAGCTAAGGCACGAAAAAAGAGGCCGCCTTCTCAGCAGCCTCAAATAACTATTGTGATTGACTTTTTCAAATTACCTTTGCAGCGTAAAGAGCGCACAGGGTTTTGGCATCGTACAGCTCGCCGTCAGCGACCATGCGACGCAGCTCTGCGGGAGTAAAGGCCTGCACGCCGATGAATTCGTCCTCATCAGTATGCTGGGCAAACTTTTGCAGCCCCGATGCCTTATATAAATGGATAATCTCATCAGAAAATCCCGGCGTAGTTGCAATGCTGATCAGCTTCTCCCAATGCTCTGCGTCATAGCCTGTTTCCTCGCTCAGCTCACGCTTCGCACACTCCGCAGGATCCTCCTCCGGACCATGATCTCCCACAGCAATGTAGCAAGCGGATAACGGCACTGCTTTACCAGCACCACGCTTCCGTCAGCCAGCACTGGTACAATCGCCACTGCGCCCGGATGACGGATATATTCACGCGTTGTATCATTACCGTTCGGTAGCGTTACGTGGTCGCGCTGCACCTTCAGCAGGCGGCCGCTAAAGACCTCCTCATTGCTTCCAGGTACATATATTTCATCTAAAGCCGCCTCATGAAATTTTTTCAGCATTATCTTACCTCATTTCTCCTGCAGTCGCTTCAAGCTGCTTTTTATCTGCTCCGCACCCTGCAGCAGCTCGGTAGCACTTTCAAAGGCTGCCCTGCTGGCAGTTGCGCCTGCCGTCATGCGCACCAGCTCCTGCAGTCTGCCGTTATAATCAAGCGTAGTCAGCTGCGTTACCGTGCGTCCGTCAGCACTCTGCTTCTCAATATGAATATGATTATCCGCAAAGGCAGCAATCTGCGGCAAATGCGTAATACACAGCACCTGACCGACACTGGAAATAGCAGCAATTTTTTCCGCCATCTTCTGCGCCGTAACGCCGCCGACACCGGTATCAATCTCGTCAAATACCATCGTCGCAACATCGCCACTGTTCATCAGCACAGTCTTAACCGCCAAAGCAATACGGCTCAGCTCGCCGCCGCTCGCTACCTTTTCCAGGTCATTCAGCGGTTCGCCCATATTTGCACTGAAAATAAATTTCAGCTCATCACGGCCAAGCGGCATAAACTTATCCAGCTGACCGCACTTTATCTGCAGCACACCGTTAGGCATTGCCAAATCGCGGATATGCTGCGTAATGCGCTGCGCCAACGCCTGTGCGCTGGCCTCACGCAACTGCGTCAGCACTGCGGCAGCACGTCCCAAACGCACAACCGCTTCCGCTACCGCCTTCTGCGCCTGCTCTAAGAGCTTTGCAATCTGTTGCAGCTGTTCCAGCTTTTCCTGCGTCTGCTGCAGATATTCCAACGCCGACTGCGTACTGCCGCCGTACTTCTTCTGCAGGCGGTAAATAATATCAAGACGCTGCTGCACCTGTGCCGCACGCTCACCGTTAAACTCACTGCCTGCCATATACTCGCTCAGCTCCGTACGACAATCGTCCAAGCTGATCCAGGCACTGTCAGCACATTCAGCCAGCGGCGCCAGACGGCTGTCGTAGCGTGCCGCATACTGCAGCTGGTCGCGCACTCGCGCCAGACGCGAAAGAATCGCGTCCTCCTCATCAAGCTGCTGATATGAGCTATCCACAGCCTTCATAATGCGCTCACTGTTCTGCAGCAGGCGTGCCTCCGCCTCCAGGCCATCCTCCTCGCCAGGCTTCAAGGCAGCGTCCGAAATCTCCTTGATTTCCCAAGCGTAACGGTCCAGCAGCAAATCCTGCTGCTCATTTTCCTGCTCCAGGCTGCTCAAATGCTTTACCGCAGCAGTATACTCGCTGTAAAGCTGCTTATACTCCTGCAGTGCCTGCGCCAGCTTCGGACCGCCAAAGGCATCTGTCAGATGCAGCGGCGCATCCGGCTTCAGCAAGGCCTGGTTTTCGTGCTGGCCGTGAATATCAACCAAACGTGCACCGATAGCCTTCAGCACAGCCAAAGGCACCTGCACGCCGTTGATAAAAGCACGGCTCTTGCCCGCAGCACTTATCTGACGCTTCAGAAATAAATCCTCCTCAGGCTCCAGACCGTGCTCCGCCAGCAGCGCTTTAAGATCCTGCTGACCGCTCACGTCAAAAACAGCCTGCACCCACAGGCCATCCGTACCACTGCGCACGTAATCAGCAGAAGAACGCCCGCCAAGCACCATGCCAAAGGCATCAATCAGAATAGATTTGCCGGCACCGGTTTCACCTGTAAAAACATTGAAGCCGGGGGTAAAATCAGCATGAGCATCCTCTAACAATGCAAAATTGTGAACATGCAATGATTGCAGCATAATCCTTGGCCTCGCTTATCTGTAATCCTTGAAGCGTTCCAACAGGGTGATTACGGCTTCTTTGTTAGGCAGGGCGATGAAAACAGTGTCATCACCAGCAATGGAGCCCAGAATTTCCGGCCACTTCATATAGTCTACGGCAAAGGCAACAGCCTGCGCTGTGCCCGGCAGCGTGCGGATTACCACCATGCTGTCGGAAGCACGTACACTTACGATAGAATCGTTGAAGGTACGCTCCAGACGCTCCATGGTCAGCATCGAGCTGTGCTCCTTCGGATAAGCATAGTGATAATGTCCGTTGGCATCCGGCACCTTGACCAGCATCAGTTCCTTGATATCACGCGAAACCGTAGCCTGCGTAACATCAATGCCCTGATGACGTAAAGCGGAAGCCAAATCCTCCTGCGTTTCAATTTTATTGTTGTCAATAATCTCTTTAATTTTAGCGTGTCTGGTCATTTTCATAGTCAATCACCTCTAATAGCAAAATAATTCTATATATCTATCCTGATGAAGTATACGGTGCCTTATCGTGCGCCTCCTATAAATTGCGCATTAATTTTTGTTGCCAAGTCTGATAATAATCGCGTCGCGTAAGTCTTACAAACTTCATCTCATAAGGCGATTTGGCGATATGCACACTGGTATCGTTAGGCACCTCGATAACATTTTCGCCGTCAGCCGAAAGCAGCATTTCCTCACTGCCGGGAATCGGCCTGAGCTCTATTGTTTCCGACATAGGAATAACAAGCGCTCTGTTCGTCAGCGAATGTGCGCAGACAGGAGTAATAACGCTGACATCAAGCTCCGGCATAACAAGCGGTCCGCCTGCTGAGAGAGAATATGCCGTAGAACCGGTTGCCGTTGCTATAATCAAGCCATCTGCTGCGTATTTACCTGATAAACGTCCGTTAATAAAAAGCATCATATGCGCCAGCTTGCTGAACATGCCCTTAGCCAGAACTAAATCGTTGAGCGCATGCGCCGTAGCAAGCAGCTTATCGCCGCAGATAACTCTGGCCTGCAGCAGACTGCGGCTTTCCAGCGTATAGTTGCCCTGTGCCAGACGGCTGATAGCCTTATACATACCCTGCAAATCAATCTCTGCCAAAAATCCCAGCTTGCCGAAGTTGATACCGAAGGCAGGCACATCGAGCGGTGCAAGGTGGCGCGCCATCTGTAGCAGTGTACCGTCACCGCCGAGGCTGACACCATAGTCCAGCGTTTTCAGCGTCTGCGGCTCACTTTTATTGTAGCTGCTTACGCCATACTGCTGCGCCACATCCACAGGCAACACCGGTTCAAGTCCCCAGTCCTTGCAGAGCTGAATAAATTCCGGCAGAGCAATGCAGACGTTTTCTTTACCAAGGTTGGGGAAAATACCTAAACGTTTCTTTTGCATCTCATGCCTCTGTCTTTTCTGCTTTCTTATCTAAGTCGCCATGACTGCGGCCTACAAGCTGTGCTACCTGATCGCTGCTTACGGCATCGTCGTCACCCAGCGTCAGGTGCAGCAGATATTCAATATTGCCCTCCGGTCCCTTGATAGGAGAAAAATCCAATCCGGCAATGCCGAAGCCTTCACCCTTGGCGAAGCTGATGACGTTATTTATAACCTGCTCGTGCACGGCAGCATCACGCACAACGCCCTTCTTGCCGACATTTTCCTTGCCTGCTTCAAACTGCGGCTTGATTAAAGCCACTACAAAGCCTTCGGGCTTGAGGATTTTGTGTACCGCCGGCAAAATTTTATCCAGCGAAATAAAGGCTACGTCGATAGTTGCAGCATCCACCTGCTCGGGCAGGCTGTCTGCTTCCAGATAACGCACGTTGGTGCGCTCCATGTTCACTACACGCTCATCGTTGCGCAGCTTCCACGCCAGCTGACCGTAGCCTACGTCAATCGCATACACCTTTGCCGCACCGTTCTGCAGCGCGCAGTCGGTAAACCCGCCGGTAGAAGCACCGATATCAGCAACAACCTTGCCTTCTACGCTGATGGGGAAAATCTGCAAAGCCTTCTCCAGCTTCAGGCCGCCGCGGCTTACATAAGGCAGCTTGTTACCCAAAAGACGGATAGTAACCTCCGGCGCCACCGGTGTACCCGGCTTATCTATTTTCTGTTCGTTGACCAATACCTGTCCCGCCATAACCGCAGCCTGCGCCTTAGCACGGCTTTCAAACATACCGCGGTTAACTAACAGAACATCAAGTCTTTCTTTTTTCACTCTTCTTCACCCTTTACAAATGCTGCAGCCTTGGCAGCAATGGTTGGCGTATCCAGTCCCAAATCACGGAACAGCAGCTTTTTATCGCCATGCATAACAAATTCGTCAGGAATGCCGAAGCAACGTACTTCACACTGCTCCAACAGTTTATTTTCATTAAGCTCCTCCAGAACGGCACTGCCGACACCGCCTGCCAGTACGCCTTCTTCCAGAGTAATAATCTTGCCGTAGCTTTGCGCATGCTCACGCAAAAGTTCAACATCCAGCGGTTTGGCAAAACGCATATTCACAACACCTGCGCTGATTCCCTGCGCTTCCAGCAGCTCCGCTGCATCAAGAGCAGTCTGCACCATGCTGCCAATCGCCCAGAAGCAGACATCCTTGCCTGTACGCAGCACCTCTGCCTTACCAATCGGCAAATCCTGCCACTGCGTATCCAGCGCAACGCCCACACCGCTGCCGCGCGGATAGCGCACGGAAACAGGTCCGTCAAAATCCAGCGCAGTCTTAAGCATATGCTGCAGCTCATTCTCGTCCTTCGGCGCCATAATTGTCATGTTGGGAATACTGCGCAGATAAGCGTAATCAAAAACGCCATGATGCGTATAGCCGTCATCACCGACAAGACCGGCACGGTCCAGACACAGCGTTACGTGCAGCTTCTGCATGCAGATATCGTGCACGATAGAGTCATAAGCACGCTGCATAAAGGTAGAATAAATTGCCGCCACAGGCTTCATGCCAGCAGCAGCCATACCTGCAGCCGCAGTCACCGCATGCTGCTCGGCAATACCAACATCAAAGAAATGGTCCTTATGCGCCTCGGCAAAAATATTCAAGCCGGTGCCGTCAGGCATCGCAGCAGTAATACCCACGATTTTATCGTCGATATCAGCCAGCTTGCTCAAGGTTTTACCAAAAACTTCGGTATAGCTTACAGGTGCATTCGGATTAGTAATCTTTTTGCCGGTAGCAATATCAAAAGGTCCGGTACCGTGGAACTTATTTGGGCTTTTCTCGGCAGGCTTATAGCCCTTGCCCTTTTTCGTCAGCACGTGTACCATAACCGGTCCATCAATCTTTTTGGCAGCCTGCAGCACATCCAGCAGGCCCTCCAGATCATGTCCGTCAACCGGTCCCAAATAAGTAAAGCCCAGCTCTTCAAAAATAGAAGTCGGCACCATCAGGTATTTTACGCTGCCCTTCAGACGGCGGATAGCCTTCAGCACATCACTGCCGAATTCCATATTTTTGAGCCAGCCCTCAATATCATTTTTAATTTTGTTATAGGTTTCGCCTGTACGCAGCTGGTACAGATATTCACTCATCGCGCCCACGTTTTTGGAAATAGACATTTCGTTATCGTTGAGCACAACAATCATATTCTTATGCAGCATACCGGCGTTGTTCAACGCCTCAAAAGCCATACCACCGGTCATAGAGCCGTCGCCGATAACGGCTACGACATTATAATCCTCGCCCTGCAAATCGCGGGCGCAGGCCATGCCCAGAGCAGCGGAAATAGATGTGCTGGAATGACCGGTACCGAAGGCATCATGCTCGCTTTCGCTGCGCTTAGGGAAGCCGGAAAGACCGCCGTATTGGCGCAGCGTAGGAAATTGCTCCCTGCGTCCGGTAATAATTTTATGGATATAGGCCTGATGACCTACGTCGAAAATAATCTTATCTTCCGGTGTATTAAAAACCTTATGCAAGGCTAAAGTCAGCTCTACTACGCCCAGATTCGGCGCCAGATGGCCGCCGGTGTGCGAAATAACGCTAATTAAAAGCTGTCTGATTTCCTTAGCCAACTGCTCCAGCTGCGTCACGGAAAGCTTTTTGACATCAGCCGGTGAATTAATTTTATCTAAAAATTTATTCTCTGCCATAATTACTTCTTTCTGTCAGTCATCAGGCGAGTAATTTCACGTAACGGCTCTGCATTCTCGCCAAACATTTCCAGGCATTCCAAAGCCTCTGCCACAGTCTTTTCTGCCAGCTCGTGTGCTGCCTGCAGGCCGTACAGTGTTACATAAGTAGATTTGTGGTTCTTGGCATCGCTGCCTACCGGCTTGCCAAGCTCCTCCTCAGTACCTTCGACATCAAGGATATCGTCGGTAATCTGGAAGGCAAGTCCCAGCAAATCAGCAAATTTGGTAAGAGCCAAAAGCTGCTGGTCATTAGCGCCGGCCAGATGCGCACCGCCGCGGATGGCAGCAATAAAAAGCGCACCGGTCTTGCCCGCATGCAGTTTGCGCAGCTCCTCCGGCGTAATCTTTTTACCTTCAAATTCCAAATCAAGGCCCTGACCGCCAACCATGCCGAAGTTACCGGCACACATAGCCATTTCACGTACAGTTTCAATCAGAACCTTAGGGTCAACATTCTTCTGCTCCAGCATTACCTCAAACGCCAAAGTGAGCAGGCCGTCACCGGCAAGCACTGCCATGGCCTCACCAAAAACCTTATGGTTTGTCAGACGGCCGCGACGATAATCATCGTCATCCATGCACGGCAGGTCATCGTGAATCAGAGAATAGGTGTGAATCATTTCCAGACCGCAGGCCACAGGCAAATAATTGTAGCCCTTGCTGCCCACAGCCTCTGCCGCAGCCATCAGCAGAATCGGACGAATGCGTTTACCGCCTGCCATCAGGCTGTATTCCATAGCTTCATCTACCTTGGAAATACCCTTTTTAGCAATTCTGTTCTTCAAATAGTTTTCTACAAGTTTTTGCTGGTTAGCATAATAAGCTTTAAAATCCATTATTTTACCTCCAAATCCTGGAATGCTTCTAATTTATAGCCAACGTCGTTACTGTCGGTAACAACGATTTTTTCAACCTCCTGCTTCACTGTTTCCAATCTGCTGCTGCAGACACGGCTCAGCTCCACACCGTATTTAAACACCTCCAGAGCCTTGTCCAAAGGCAGCTCGCCGCTTTCCAGAAGCTGTACCTGTGCTTCCAGCTCGCTTAAGGCATCTTCAAACTTAATGTTCTTTGCAATCTTTTTCGTTGCCATCCTTTACCGCCTTTCTACCTGCTGCACAACCGAGGTTATCACACCGTCTGCGACTGTTGTCAGCAGCTCGTCGCCCCATCTGAGGTCATCAACACTGCTTACCAGCGTATAATCGGATTTTTGGCTCACAGAATAGCCTCGTCCCAAAACAGCCAGCGGACTGAGGCTGTCCAGCCTTGCCGCCGCCAGCGCCAGCTTATGCTCATCCTGCTGCAGCTGCAGCTCTAAGGCCTCACGCAGTCTGCGCGAAGCAGTATCAAGACGCTGCGACTGGTCGGCAAAAAGCCTTTCCGGGTCACGCAACGCCCACGAATTAACTAAATTATCCAATCTGCGCTGCTGCTGCGTCAGCAATGCTGACAGCAGGCTGCGCGCACGCTGCTCCAGATAGGCAACGCGTTGCTTATAGCCTTCAACATCAGCCACCACCAGCTCCGCGGCCTGCGACGGTGTCGCAGCCCTCACGTCGGCAGCAAAATCACACAGCGTAAAATCTGTTTCATGGCCTACGGCGCTGACCACCGGAATTTTGGAGGCAGCTACCGCTCTTACGGTAACTTCTTCGTTAAAAGCCCACAAATCCTCAATAGAACCGCCGCCACGTCCTACAATAAGGACATCAGCCAGCTTTTTACGGTTAAAGAATTCAATCGCCGCAGCAATTTCCGCCGAAGCGCCCTCACCCTGCACCTTAACGGGATAAAGCAACAGCTTTATGCCCTGATTTCTCCTTCGTGACACTGTTATGACGTCACGCACAGCGGCACCTGCAGGAGAGGTAATAATACCCACAGTGCGCGGATGCAGCGGCAGCTGCTGTTTACGCTCAGGCGCAAACAGGCCTGCGCACTCCAGCTTCTGCTTGAGCTTTTCGTAAGCCTGCATCAAATCGCCCACGCCCTGCTGCAGCAGTAAATCGGTATACAGCTGATAAACACCGTCGCGTTCATAAACTGCCAAACGGCCTACAGCTACCACAGTATCGCCGTTCTGCGGCTGAAAGCGCAGGTTAACGGCTTTACTGCGAAACATTACGCATTTGAGTACCGCACCGGCATCCTTCAAAGTAAAATAGCAATGACCTGAAGGATAGCGCTTAAAATTGGAGATTTCACCGACAACCTGCAGATTACGCAGCTCCGGCTCCTGCTCCAGTATATGCTTTATGAAATTATTTATTTCGCTTACCGAATAAACAGCTTCAGTCATTTTTCTTATGTAATCTCCAGGCAACAGCGGCACAGCCACTGGCATTATCACAGCTGAAGCGTCCTTCCGGCACCCACAGGCGCACACGGCGCTTCGCCAGCTTTTCTTCAACGTGTTTGCGGATATATTTGTTGGAGCCGACGCCACCAACCAAAATCACATCTCGCACACCATATGCCGCTGCGCCGTTACGCAGCAGACGGGCAAAGGTTTCCGCCAGCGTATGCTCCACACCAAAGGCCAGAGAAGCAGCATCTGCTCCCGCCTCCAGCTTGCGCATAGCGGCAGTTGCAGGTCCCGATAAGCTCACATCAAGCTTACGCACGGACACCGGCAGCTCCAGCGGCGCTTCCGCCTGTTCTGCAAGCTGCTCCAGCGCCGGACCTGTCGGAAACTGCAGTCCCAGCGCCACACCGATGCGGTCCACAAACTGACCGGCGTGCAAATCCAAACTGCCGCCAACCTGAGTCAGGTTATAACGGCTGTCCTCACGGCGTTCGCACAGCAGCAAATCGGTAGTACCGCCGCTGGCATGCAGCAGCAAAAAGCGCTCCGCCTGCGGTCCGCCTGCCGACCAAAGACCGGCCTCCAAGTGATTCTCCTGATGGCTGATGACCTCCAGCGGCACCTTATAGGCAGCAGCCAGGCTGCGAGCAACGCTCATGCCGGCAAGAAACGCCGGCATATAGGAGTCCGCGAGCGGACGCGGATAACCGCTGACTCCAATCGCCGCCAAGGTGCAATCCTTATCGGCAAAGACATCCTCCACCAGACGCGGCAGATTGCGTGTATGCTGAAAAACCATCTCGGACTGCTGCAGGCCGCAGCGTCCCGGCTTAACGCTTAAAATCTGTCTGGCCTCGGCAAGCAGGCTGCCATCCTCCGCCAAAAGAGCGGCAGAGGTAGTATAACAGCTGGTATCAATGCCTAAATAAACCTTTTGGCTCATTTTCTTGCCAGCTTACCTAAAACACCGTTAATAAAGCGCGGAGATTCTTCGGTTCCATAAGCCTTGGCAATCTCCACTGCCTCATTGATAGCAACACCTGCAGCCAGGGCAGGCTTTTCATGACGCATTTCAAAAACTGCTACGCGCAGGATATTTCTGTCGGTAGCAGGCATACGCTCTACTGTCCAGTCGGTTGCACAGCTGTTCAAAGTCGCATCAATAGCTTCTTTGTTTTCTACAACACCGTTAACAAGCACCATAGAATACTTCTTAACATAGTTTCTGGCACTTGCTGCCCCCAGCTCCTTATGCTGATCCAAAGCCTTGTCTACCGCAGCTTCCGGATGCAGCTCCTCGTGCTCATCTAAAGCTGCGTCAACAGCCTGTTCTACCTCATTACCGGTAAAGTCTATTTGGAATAACGCCTGTAAGGCAACCTCTCTTGCAAGTCTACGAATCATTTGCACACTCTCCTTGTATAAAAAATTTTAATAAATATCTTGTATGATGATGGATTCAGATTAGGCAGATGGTGCCTTGTCTTTCGCCACTACCTATTAATTTGAGGCGAAATAGAAGGTATCAGATGCAACGCAAGGGCGACGACGGCGTACTACCGCGTACTCCTAGGAGCCCTTGTGAAGCAGATGGTGCCTTATCTTTCGCCGCCACCGCCGTTATCTGTGATAGCCGGGAGGCAACAACCTATCCAACCACTCCAGCAAATCCTCTTTCTTATCCAGCTTGTTGCCGATAAAAAAGCCCAAGCCGATGCAGATCATCAGAAACAGTGCCTGGAAAAATCCCAGCCACAGCACAACCACGCCGATAAACAGGCCAAACACCGAGCAAAGCAGACGGCCGCGATAATTATTCCAGATATCATTAAGAATATCGTTAAACATAGCTTCTGCCTCCTATTCTTCCTTTGCTTTAATCTGTTTGAAGAACAGCTCTATTTCCTTAACCTCAATGCCGGTAACCTTTTTGATGGTTTCACGGACGTTGGTCTTAATCTCACCGGAGGTTTCCGGAATATTTATGCCGGGTTCAATCGAAGCATTAATGCGCACATCAATGCATTGATCTTCCAGCTTCACAATAACCTTTACATGATGGATTCCGTATATTTCCTGCGACAGAACAGCAATATAATCCTCCAATGCGCCCTTGCCTACAAGCACCTTGCCCTTATCGCTGTCACTCAGCTTCAGCGAGCTTACGCCCGTCAGTCCCAGGCCGGTAATCAGCAGGCGTACGCTCACCAGCAGCATAATCACGCCGCCGACAGCATAAACCCAGTTGCCCGGAATATGGCTGATAAACGCTACCATACCGGTATCAGAGAAAACGCCAAGACTGCACAGCAGCGTCAGCACTGAAGCTACCGTCATCAATATCGTATACAGCGTCAGGATAATTCTATCCGCAATACCCATAACAGTTAATCCTCCTCTAAAAACTTCCTATGCTTTTCATCCATGTCTTCCTCCGGCGGCAGCTCAAAATCATGGTTATCATGGAGATTAACCAGCTGCTGCTCAAAGGAATTGGCCTCCGTTGCTTCCGCACGCTTAGCCTGCGCCTGCAAAATTTTCGCCATATCTACATCAGATGAGCTTTCCTTTTCCAGCTCGCTTTCACGCCTCTTGGCCACGCCTTCGACATTGACATCGACAAACTGCACCTCGTATCCTGTCATAGCCTCAATGGCATCTTTAACCTTTTCCTGTACCTCCAAAGCAATCTCCGGAATGCAGCAGCCGTATTCAATAACAATATACACACTGGCATTTACCGTCTTGCCTTCAAAATGCAAATGTACGCCCTTAGAAGCGTTCTCCTTGCCCAAGAAGCGGTTAATGCCATCTGTCAGACCACCGCTCATGCCGACAACTCCCGGCACCTCCTGCGCCGCCAGGCTGGCAACGATACAGATAACCTCGTCGGCAATACGTATATCACCATATTCTTCCTTGTCCTGTGTTTCCGCTGCTTCGGCAGCAGCTTCAGCGGCTTCTGCAGCCTTGGCCCTGATAGTGTCCTTTATATTTTTTTCTTCCATATCCGGCACCTCCTGCTCGCTTACGCACCGGCAAGATGCGGCAGCGTAATGAAGACAGTTATACATTTTTATCTTCTTATTATACCACATTTTATGCAATCCGTATGCATAAAATGTATAAAAAATAAGTGCTTAGCCTACATATGATTGATTCCGCTTTTCGCTTACAGTACATGAGCAATACAAGGGAACGCAATACTTCACATATCATATGCAACGCAAAAAGACCACTCCGCAGAGTGGTCTTTAAGAACAATTTCAAATTAAGCTTACAGCGCTGCTTTAACCTTTGCAACCAGGTTTTCAACAGTAAAGCCGTATTTTTCCATCATTACATCGCCGGGTGCGGAAGCGCCGAAGGTGGTAATGCCCAGAACATTCTTTTCAGTGCCGGTGTAACGACTCCAACCGTAAGGAACGCCTGCTTCAACAGCAAATTTGGTTACGCCTGCAGGCAGAACGCTTTCTTTATACTCATCGCTTTGAGCATCAAAAGCATCCCAGCAAGGCATAGATACAACGCTAACGTCAATGCCCTCTTCTGCCAGCTTAGCTTGTGCAGCCAGTGCCAGATGTACTTCACTGCCGGTACCGATCAGAATAGCCTTAGCCTTGTTCTTAGCCGGACTCAGTACATAAGCGCCCTTATGAGCGTTTTCATGGATGGTTGCTGCATAGTCATGCAGTACAGTCAGTTTTTGACGGCTCAGCAGCAGGCAGGTTGGTTTATGCTTGTTCAGGCAAGCCTGTTGCCATGCGGTAGCAGTTTCCAGAGCGTCAGCCGGACGGATAACGCTTACGTTCGGAATCAGACGCAGAGCCATAGTGGTTTCAATCGGCTGATGAGTAGGACCGTCTTCGCCCAGTGCAATGCTATCGTGAGTCAGTACGAATACAGACTGAATTCCCATGAGTGCAGCCATACGGATGGTAGGACGCAGGAAGTCAGCGAATACCAGGAAGGTGCCGCCGAAGGGAATGAAACCGCCATGCAGGGAAATGCCGTTCAGAACGGTACCCATAGCGTGTTCGCGAACGCCAAAGTGAATGTTACGGCCGGTTCTGTCCAGCTTGGAGAAGTAACCGCCAGTTTTCATGATAGTTTTGTTGGACGGGCCAAGGTCAGCACTGCCGCCAACCAGCTCAGGCAGCTGTGCAGCCAGAACTTGGATAATATCGCCGCTTGCTTCGCGGGTAGCACTCTTAACGGTATCCTTGAAGATTGCTTCCAGAGCAGTCAGGTTAACCATGGAGTTGCCGGCAATGCGGTCTTCCAGTTCTTTAGCCAGCTCAGGATATACCATCTTATAGTCATCCATCAAAGCATTCCAGGCAGCTTCATTTGCAGCGCAGCCATCCAGCTTAGCAGCAAAATGTTCTTTAACCTCAGCAGGTACATAGAACATTTCCTGCGGCCAGCCGGCTTTTTCTTTGGTAGCTGCCAATGCTTCACCACCCAGCGGCTCGCCATGGCAGGACGGGCTGTCCTGTTTCGGGCTGCCGAAGCCGATGTGAGTACGTACAATAATCAGAGAAGGATGCATAGTATCAGCCTTAGCTTCTTCGATAGCTGCCTGCATAGCGTCAACATCCTCGCTGCTTTCTACGCGCAGAACCTGCCAGCCATAAGCCTTGAAGCGAGCTTCAACATCCTCAGTGAAGGCAATATCTGTGCTGCCTTCGATAGTAATCTTGTTGTCATCATATAAGTAAATCAGTTTGCCCAAGCCAAGGGTACCTGCCAGAGAAGCAGCCTCGCAGGAAACGCCCTCCATCAGGTCACCGTCAGAGGTCAGACCAAAGGTGTAGTGGTCAACAACCGGGAAATCAGGTTTGTTGTACTTTGCGCCCAGCATAGCTTCGGCAATAGCAAAGCCAACGCCCATAGCAAAGCCATGGCCCAGAGGACCGGTAGAAACGTCAACGCCAGGAGTCAGGCCGAATTCCGGATGGCCCGGAGTCTTGCTGCCCCATTGACGGAAGTTTTTCAGCTCATCCAGGGACAGGTCATAGCCTGCCAGGTGCAGCATAGCATACAGCAAAGCGCTGCCGTGACCCGGAGAAAGGATGAAACGGTCGCGGTTGAACCATTGCGGATCAGCCGGATTATAATTCATAAAGCGGTCCCAAATGGTGTACATCAAAGGAGCGGTACCCAGAGGGAAACCAGGATGGCCGGATTTAGCCTTTTCTACCTGGTCTGCTGCCAAAAAGCGAAGAGTGTTTACACATGCCTGATCAATTTTCTGCATCGAGAAAACCTCCATTTTCCAAAATTATCTACATTAATTATATCATACTTCCCTATATTGTCTACACTTTTTCGTCAAAATTGTAAACTATTTACACTTTTAACTTAATCCCTAAGCGAAGGTAATGATATGATATTACTATTTTCCCGTGCTTCCGAAGCCGCCGCCGCGTACTGCCTTCTCCACCTTATCGTCGTCATCAACGGTCAGGTAGTTATAGAAAATACCCTGAGCAATGCGCTCTCCCTGTGGAATGGCAACAGCCTCGGTACCCATGTTCATCAAAGCCACCATAATGTGACCTTCGTTATCCGCATTGTTATAATAATCGGCATCAATTATACCTACATTATTCACCAGCATCAGATGCTTCTTCACAGCCATGCTGCTGCGGATATGCAGGCCCAAGAACTCGCCTGTCTGCATATAAGCCTTCACACCGGTTGGCACCAGCACCAGCTTACCTGGCTCCAGCACAACCTCCTCCGCAGCGCTGATATCATAACCTGCGCTGAACTGAGTCTTGCGCTCCGGCATTGGGAACTCAACATCCATATACCTGGCAACCTTTTCAAAACCACGTGTTTTCATTAGTAACTCACTCCTCCAATCTACAAAAAAGAGCTGTCACAAATGCGACAGCTCTTTTAAATTCACAAATTATTTTTGTACGCTCTTCATCAGAACAGCCTTGCGGGACAGGTTAATGCGGCCCTTGTTGTCGATTTCAGTAACCTTAACAACAATCTCATCGCCAACACTTACAACATCCTCAACCTTATCTACATGCTCGGTAGACAGCTGGGAAATATGTACCAGACCTTCCTTGCCCGGCAGAATCTCAACGAAAGCACCAAAGTTCATCAGACGAGTAACTTTACCGGTATAAACCTTGCCAACCTCAGCTTCGGCAGTAATGCCTTCGATCATCTCGATAGCTTTATTAGCAGCCTCGGTGTTAACAGCAGCAATAAATACGCGACCGGTATCATCGATATCAATCTTAGCGCCGGTTTCGTCAACAATCTTCTTGATCATCTTGCCGCCAGGTCCGATAACCTTAGCAATCTTATCAGGATCTACATGGATAGTAGTAATCTTCGGAGCATATTTGGACAGCTCTTTGCGCGGTTCGCTGATGCATTCCATCATTTTGCCCATGATGAATTCACGGCCGCGTTTAGCCTGTGCCAGAGCCTGGGTGAAGATATCCTTGTTGATACCGTCAATCTTAATATCCATCTGGATAGCAGTAATACCTTTTTCGGTACCTGCAACCTTGAAGTCCATATCGCCCAGAGCATCCTCCAGACCTTGGATATCAGTCAGAATAGTGAAGTATTCGCCATCCTTAACAAGGCCCATAGCAACGCCGGCAACAGGAGCCTTAATAGGAACGCCTGCATCCATCAGGGACAGGGTGCTTGCGCAAACAGAGCCCATGGAGGAGGAACCGTTGGATTCCAGAACCTCGGATACCAGACGGATTGCATACGGGAACTCCTCTTCGGAAGGAATAACCGGACGCAGAGCGCGCTCAGCCAGAGCACCGTGACCGATTTCGCGGCGGCCAGGGCTACGCAGAGGTTTGGTTTCGCCTACGCTGTACGGCGGGAAGTTGTAGTGATGGATATAACGCTTGGTTTCCTCAGCGCCAAGACCATCAAGAATCTGTGCTTCACGCAGCGGAGCCAAAGCCAGAACGTTCAAAATCTGAGTCTGACCACGGGTGAACAGAGAACTGCCATGCGGACGAGCCAGCAGGCCAACCTCGCAGCTTACCGGACGTACTTCGTCTAATTGACGGCCGTCAGGACGAATCTTATCTACAGAGATAGTGCGGCGAACGATTTTCTTAACCAGCTTTTGGGTGATGTAAGCAACGTCTTTAGCATTATCAGGATATTTCTCCAGGAATACTTCAGCGATTTCAGCTTTAACCTTAGCAACGTTTTCTTCGCGCTCCAGCTTGTTAGCATCCATCAGAGCATCTTTGAGTTTTTGAGCACCATATTCTTCGATTTCCGCAGCCATTTCTTCAGGCGGAGCGTAGAACGGAACTTCCATTTTCTCTTTGCCGATTTCAGCAACGATTTTCTCCTGGAACTCAACGAGTTGTTTGATTACGCCATGACCGAACCAGATAGCATCCAGCATGGTTTCTTCGGAAACTTCGTTAGCACCTGCTTCTACCATCAGGATAGCGTCTTTGGTGCCGGCAACAGCCAGGTTCAGTTGGCTGATTTTAGCCTGTTCAACAGTCGGGTTGATGATGAATTCACCATCAATCAGGCCTACGCGCACACCGGCGATAGGACCTTCGAACGGAATATCGGAAATAGACAAAGCGCAGGATGCACCGATCATAGCGGGCATATCCGGAGCATTGTCGGGATCAACGGAAACAGCGGTAGCAACGATTTGTACATCGTTGTGGTAGCCTTCCGGGAACATCGGGCGAATCGGACGGTCAATCAGACGGCTGGTCAGGATAGCCTGCTCAGACGGACGGCCTTCGCGTTTAATAAAGCCACCGGGGATTTTACCTACGGCGTACATTTTTTCTTCAAAATCAACAGTCAAAGGGAAGAAGTCTACACCCTCACGCGGGGTCTTGGTGCCGGTAACGGCAACTACTACGGCGGTATCGCCATAACGAACTAATACAGCGCCATTAGCTTGTTTTGCAATCTTGCCGGCTTCAATAGTAAGAGTTCTGCCGCCAAGATCCATGCTGTAACTATGCATATCTTATGCCTCCTATTCTTTTCACACATTGTGTACCTGCATATTATTCGCCGTCAATTAGAAAAATCCTCTATATTTTTACGGCTTTTTAAAAATTTTTTTGAAAAAATTTCTACAACAGACAAAAACAGCCGGCAGCTCTGCCCAAGGCAACACTGCCGGCCGTCAGAAATACATTTTTACGCCATTAAAAGCCCATAAAAAGACGCATAATAAACAAAACTATTGCGCCGACAGCAGCAAAGACAATAAACGTCGGCAGCAAAAAGAAGATAACTGCCACAATGCCGCACAAAATCAGAAAAGTAATCAGAATGCCGCTGCCGCAGCCAAAGGTATGTACCTTGATATTCGGCGGCACCTGCTGCTGTCTTTCATTATAAGCATCAGCACCGCTGTCATATACAGCGCCTTCCCTGGCACTTTTGTTTTCCTCTGTGCCTGCGCTCTCGTCTATCGTCACGCCCTCAAAGGTATCGCGCTCCTCCGGACTGAGCACCTGCGCATCAATCTTGAACTGATAATGGCAGTACGGACATTCCACTGTGCCAGAAGCAACCTCGTGGCCGCAAAAATCACACTTCATATTCTGGTGCCTCCTCTCACTGCAGCAGCATCAGCAGCAAACCCTCTTCGTTAACATAACGCGGGTCGTGTGCCTCCAGCTGCAAGGTTTCATTTAGCATATCTATCATCTGCTTCAGCTTTGCATGGTCGGTAGCACGGCACATAGCAAAAACCTGCTTTTCCGTAAAGGTATAAACATCATTCAGCTTAACAAAGCAGTACATAACCGCTGCCGTCCAATGCTCAAAATCAGCGTCTGTATTATCAGGCAAAGCATTGCCACGAAGCATAAAATCGCTCCACATGGTACGCATCAGCTGTATATCATAGGCAGAAAAAAGGCCTGTTCCTCTAAGAGATTCCAGCATTGCCGAGGTCTTGTCCTCAAGCAGCGCCGCAGGCTGATAATTACTTATCTGCGTACTGAAATTAAAGCCCTCCATACGCACATAGATTGCATACAAAACAGAAACATGGCGTACGAACATCGGATTACGGTTGATGAACTCCTCCCAGCTCATCTCGCCGCTTTGGCGCACGGCAAACCAGTCTTTCGCCGCACTGACAACCTCGAAAAACCGCTTACGCGAGGTCTGCGACATCACCAGTCCGCGCAGGAAGTTCATCACCATAGTATTTTCATAAAAAATATGGCCCATGAAAATATAGCCTTCTGTGTCAATATTATCATCTACCGGCAGCATCAGCGTATATTTTTCATTGGTGAAAATATTTCTGCAGACATACATTCCCTCCTCCGTGCGTCTTTGCACATCAAAGAGAACCAGCTTTGCCTTAATCAGCTCATTCAAAATATCAACGGAGGTATCCATCTCGGAAGCATCACGGCAAATTACATCACGGTAATGCTGCAGAGGCGTTTTGTCATCTTCAAGCAGACGATAGTCAAAGAGAAAATAATCCCAAAAGGTCTGTGAATATTCCTCCGTGCCCGGCTTTTCCTGAACAGTACCGTTCTGAAAAATACCGCCGAAGAGAAAATCGGCCCGCTCCAAATCACGGCGGAACTGCTTCTGCGTATAGTAGCTTTGCACATCATCCAGCAAATTCTGCATTCTCTCGCCGATGTTCAGATACACCTTCGTCGGCAAATCCGGTGTAGAATACAGATTGTAACGGTCATGCCCAGGCAAAAAGCTGCCATCCTTGCCGACAATCTGCAGTTTTCCGTCAGCCAGCAGCTTTGCTTTAGCTTCGGCAGGCGCATTATCACGGGTAATAATGCGTTTCTTTTTCATATATGCATAAAACTCCTGCATAACATCCAGGAAATGTGCGATGTTACTCTCCGTTGCCGGGAAGCCGGAAACATTGCGGCAGCACCAGCCCACGCAGTCAATAAAATCCTCGCGCGACATATCACCGAGAAAGTTCTCGGAATTGCCAAGGTAAATACAAAGAATCGTAATATAATCCCAAATCTTGACAAGCTCGCCGTCTTTGGCTCCCTGCCAGGTTTTATAACGCAGGAAATCCTCAGCACAGGCTTGCTGCAGTACCGAATTCCATTCTTCATCCTGTGTATAAAATTCTTCTATCAAATCGAAAACATTAGTCATTTTTTCTCCATTCTCTGACGTATTATGGAGATATTATACCACACTTTTGTGGCTAATTTATGTTTTTTTGCGCCAGCTGTGCCGCCAGATAGATATCCTGCAGCGGTACTCCCTGCTCCTGCGCCAGTTTGGCAGCGCTGTCATATTCCACATAACAGCGTTCGCCGTTCTCCAGCAGGCAGCGCTTCACCGCTACATCACCGTAAGCAGTGTGCACCACATCCCTGCTACGCGGCAGCACAGTGCGCTCCAGACGCGCATGACGGATGCCGATTGTTGTCGTTTCCGCAAAAATCAGCGCTTCCAGCTTCGCTCTGTCCTCCTCGCGGCAGATAACAGTAAGCTCCCACGCCGGACGGCTCTTCTTCATAAACACCGGTTGATAATGAGCATCCAACGCTCCTGCCGTCAGCAGGCGCTCCAGCGTGTAGCCCAAAAGCTCGCCGCTGCAGTCATCAATATCAGACTGCAGCTGGCAGATGCAATCTGTCTGCAAAGCATTGCTATTTACAGAGTTTTTTTTTGCGCGTTATCCTCAATCAGCAGCGCACGCAGAATGCTGGGGCGCTCATACTGACGCTTGCCTGCACCCAGACCGATGCCCAGAATTTTAAAGCTCTGCGGCAGCTCGTCCGTAGTCATCAGCGCAGCAGCGGCAGCTGCACCGGTCGGAGTAACAAATTCTCCCTGCACTGGCAGCAAGCGTACATTAAAGCCAAAGCGCTGCATAATATTTGCCGTTGCCGGAACAGGCACCGGCAACACGCCATGCTGGCAGCGCACAGTGCCGCGGCCCTCGCACAGCTCCGGCACAATTACGTTTTCCACACCCAGGCTATCGGCACACACAGCAATCGCCACAATATCCACGATAGAATCAATCGCACCAACCTCATGGAAATGCACTGCATTCTTCTCCACAGCATGCGCCTTTGCCTCAGCATCCGCAATAATATCAAAAATTTTCAACGCCAATTCCTTGGCTGCAGCACTCATATCCGTAGCATCAATAATCGCAATAACCTCCTGCAGACCGCGGTGCTCATGGTGATGATGATGCTCATGCGGCACATGGCTATGCTCATGGTCATGGTCGTGGTCATGATGATGTTCGTGTTCGTGCTCATGCTCGTGGTCATGGTCATGATGATGTTCGTGTTCGTGCTCATGCTCGTGGTCATGATGATGTTCATGCTCATGGCTATGCACTACAGCATCGCCGTTGCCATGCAAAAAGGCCATATCATGGTCATGGTTAGCATGCTCGTCGTCCAAAATAACATCAAAATCGCAGCAGTCAACGCCTGCTTTAGACACTCTGCTGATTTTATACTCAAAGCCCTTCGCAGGAATACTCTGCAGAGCCTTATCCAGTGCCTCTTTGTCCGCGCCCAAATCTAAAAGTGCTGCTACCAACATATCGCCGCTGATGCCGGCATTACATTCCAAATATAAGCTTTTCATAATCTTCCTCCTAACCAAAGCCTGCATACTCGTAACAAGCTGCTGATAAAATTCGCTGTAAGTATAATTTAATCCTGCTTTAAAGTTTCATTCATGCTGCCTGTACGGTAGCCCTGTAAATCAAGTGCCACATAAGCAAAGCCTGCAGCCTTCAGTCCTTTGTAAATTGCGCTGCGCATCGGCTCCGCCACCGCCAGCTCCAACTGCTCGGGCAACAGCTCAACGCGCGCCAAACTGCCATGCACACGCACACGGAACTGCTTAAAGCCCAGCTCCCACAAAAGCTGCTCCGCCTTATCCACCGCCGCCAGCTTCTCCGCCGTGATACGCTCACCGTAAACAAAGCGCGAAGCAAGGCAGGCAAAGGAAGGCTTATCCCAAGTCGGCAGCTGCAGCTTATGCGACAGCAGGCGGATTTCTGCCTTCGTCAGCTCTGCAGTGCGCAGTGGGCTCTGTACATTAAGCTCCGCCAAAGCCCTCAGGCCGGGGCGGTAATCGCCCAAATCATCCATATTCGAGCCTTCGCAAAGCACAGCACCGTTTTCCTGTGCAATGCGCAAGAAATTACTGAACAGCGTTTTTTTGCAGATATAGCAACGGTCCGGCGGATTTTCGGCAAACCCCGGCACCTGCAGCTCATCAAAATCAAAGAAAAGATGACGGATTCCCTGCTTCCGACAGAACTCCTCTGCCTCCGCTATATCACGCTGAGGCACAACTCCCGAGCGTGCCGTCACCGCAAGCGCCTTATCGCCCAAAGTCAAATGAGCCGCCTGCAGCAAAAACGTCGAATCAACGCCACCGCTGAATGCAACCAGCACACTGCCCAAGCGCCGCAGCTCCTGCTGCAGCACAGCAAACTTGGCTTCCGCCTGCATTTCTAAATCTGTATCTTTTGGCATATTTTTCTCCCTCATAAATTTTAAATACATAGCTTGCGTTTCCCTCTTCCGCCTCACTACGTTCGGCACCTTCCCCAAGGGGCAGGCAAGAAAGGTTGCACAAGCAATTAATATATCGTGTAAGGAATAGCAATTTTAGCAAATGAGTGCCTGGAACCATAGAAGCAAGGGTACGTAACTTTCTCTTACCATATAACAAATTTTACCGAAGCTTCGTCCTGGTTCCGCACGAAATTTGCATTATGCCCTAAGGCATAGGAAAATTGCTACTGACTGGAACGATATTTAATTGCGACGCACAGCCCCCTTCCGCCTCGCTTCGCTCGGCACCTTCCCTATACTAAGACCCATTTTTCATAAAATGAAAATGCTGGTCGTGTTATACTCGAAGAGTGCAAGGGGCAGGCAAGAAAGGCTCAGTTAAAAGCCAACACGAGCAATTAATATATCGCAAAGCACAACCCTCAGTCATCGCCTGCGGCGATGCCAGCTCCCTTGCAGGGAGCATATAAAAGTTTATATCTCCCCTGAAAGGGGAGGTGGATGCGAGCTTTACGAGCAGACGGAAGGGTTGGATCTCACTTGCACGCCAGCCTGTTAATCTGCGTCGCAATAATCCCCGCGCCATATCCATTATCAATATTCACAACCGAAACACAGTTAGCGCAGGAATTAATCATCGTCAGCAGCGCACTCAGCCCATGAAAGCTCGCACCGTATCCGACAGAAGTCGGCACCGCAATCACCGGATTACGCACAAGGCCGCCGATAACACTCGCCAGCGCGCCCTCCATACCTGCAGCCGTCACCACACAATTCGCCTGCTGCAGCAAATCAACCTTATCCAATAGACGGTGAATACCGCTAACGCCAACATCGTAAAGCCTCTCCACATGCGTCCCGAAAAACTCCGCCGTCTGCGCCGCCTCCTCCGCTACAGGAATATCGGCAGTACCCGCAGTACACACAACAACACAGCCGCAGCGCTCCTTATCCGGGTGCTCCTGCTTCAGCGTCCGCGCCACCGGATCATAAACAATATCAGGCAGCTGCCGCCGCACCAGCTCATACTGCTCCGGCGTTGCCCGTGTACCGAACACCTCGCCCTGCTCCGCCAAAAGACGCTTATAAATATCCGCCAAATACGCGTCAGGCTTACCGCTGCAGTAAACAACCTCCGCAAAGCCAGTACGCTGCTCACGCGAAGTATCAAGACGCGCATAATTTAAATTCTCGTACGCCTTACGATTAAAATAGCGCTCTGCCTCAGCCACCGACAGCTTGCCACTGCGCACCTGTTCAAGTACACTCCTGGAGTCCACTTTATACCTCCTTTTATGACAAAGACTTAGTCCGCCACCCGGCAAACTAAGTCTTGCATATATAAATATTAAATTTCGATTTTATTATAGCGAAAACATACCCGCAACGCAAGCATTCTTCACATCAAGCCACAATTACACCAGATTCTTCACAACCGCCAGCTCCATCTTGTCCGCAGGAATAACCTCGGAATGCAGCACAGGCAGATTCTCCAACGCCAGCATACGCGGCGGAATCTCCGTACCGGTATCGGCATGCAGCTTTTGCAGCAGCTCAAAAGGATTGCTGCCCTGCGGCTGAGCATCATCAAGCGCTGCCAGCACGCTGTCAGCAAACTTATACGGACTTGCGGTAGACAGCACCACGGTATAGGTTTCATCACTGGTCAGGAAGCGATATTTTTCCATCGCACGCCAGGCAACGGCAGTATGCGTATCCATCAGATAATGGTAATCATTATAAATGCGGCCGATAGCCTCCTTCGTTTCCAGCTCATCAACCCAGGCACCGAAGAACTGGCTTTGAATCTGCTTCAGATCATCGCTGTCAATCTCATAATGACCTTCGGTATTCAAACGCTTCATATAATCTGCCACACGCGCAGCATCATGCTCTGTCACACTGTAAAGCAGGCGCTCCAGATTACTGGAAACAAGAATATCCATAGAAGGAGAAACAGTTTTAAAGAACTCACGGCGTCTGTCATAAACACCGGTATTTATAAAATCAGTCAGCACGTTATTGCTGTTGGATGCACACAGCAGTCTGTCAATCGGCAAGCCCATCAGCTTAGCATAATAGCCTGCCAGAATATCACCGAAGTTGCCGGTAGGAACAACAAAATTAATCGGGTCACCGGCAGTAATCTTGCCTGCCTTCACAGCATCTACATAAGCGCTGAAGTAGTAAACAATCTGCGGCACCAGACGGCCCCAGTTAATAGAATTGGCAGAAGAGAAGGTGTAGCCCTTTTTCGCCAGCTCATCACTGAGCGCAGTATTGCCGAAAATTTCCTTCACACCGCGCTGAGCATCATCAAAATTACCCTCAATACCGAAAACCTTAACATTTTTGCCTGCCTGGGTAATCATCTGCTGCTTCTGGATATCACTCACACCCTCGCTGGGGTAGAAAACGATAATCTGCGTACCCGGAACATCAGCAAAGCCTTCCAAAGCAGCCTTGCCAGTATCACCGGAGGTAGCAACCAGAATAACAACCTTATTCGTTTCACCGGTCTTTTGCATCGAACGTGTCAAAAGATGCGGCAAAAGCTGCAGTGCCATATCCTTAAAAGCAGAAGTCGGGCCATGCCACAGCTCCAGCACACCGGTGTTATCATTTACCTGTACCAAAGGCACAGGATTATCACCGAATTTTTCCGGCGCGTAGGCAGCATTTACACATTCGCGCAGCTCGTCCTCGCTGAAATCAGTAAGATACTGCAGCAGAACATCAACAGCACGCTCCGTATAAGGCTTGCGCTCCATCGCCTTTATATCAACCATACGCATCGCAGGAATATTCTGCGGTACAAACAATCCTCCATCCGCTGCCAAGCCACGGGTTATCGCGTGTGCAGCGGAAAACAAATCAGTTTTCCCTCTTGTACTAACATATAACATATATTCAACCTACTTTCTTCTTTAAATTTTGACGTCATACTGCCGTCAGCGTTAATAATACGCCTTCAGGCCAGCACAGTCGTATTTCTTTCAAACACAATTGTGCAAATAGGTTATCAAGACTATAATAGCATATTTTATAGGAAGGAACAAGAGTTACTCTGCAAAAATCAGCGGTGCCACCGTTGCAGCCGTAGCACGCTGCAAATCAGCCGGTGCCGCAATAATCTGAATACCGCGCTGACCGGCACTGATTGCAATCTCCGGCCAGTTATTGCTTGTCTCATCCATATATACAGGGTAGTTCTTTTTAGCACCCAAGGGTGAACAGCCGCCGCGGATATAGCCTGTGAGCGGCAGAACCTCCTTCAGATGTACTAGCTCGGCACGCTTATTGCCGCTGGCTCTGGCCAACGCCTTTAAATCAAGCTCGCCGTCACCGGGAATTACGGCAAACATAATGCCGTTCTTGTCACCGCGTACTACCAGTGTTTTGAATACCTGTGATGCAGGCATGCCAACCTCTGCGGCAACATGCACAGCATCCAGATGCTCCTCGTCCACCGGATATTCCATAATACGGTATTCTATCTTCAGCTCGTCCAGACGGCGGGCTGCATTAGTTTTTTTGTTATGTTTCATCAGGAAAAACCCCCTCTAAGCTAGAGAAATTACTTCATCTCTGTTATAATAGCACTATAGTAATGTAAAATGCAAATAAAATTGTGAGGACAATAAATTGAAGCTGAAAATTATCTGCGGACAGCTGGAAATAACTCCCGGCCGTCCTGATGTAAACTATAAGAAAATTATTGACGCTATTGAAAAAGCACGCAGCCTTGAGGCCGATATCCTGCTTCTGCCCGAAATGGCACTGCCGGGTTATCTTATCGGCGACATTTGGGAGCAGCAGACCTTTTTGGATGACTGCGCCTATTATGCCGAAAAAATTGTCGCTGCCACCAAAAATATCTGCCTTATCTTCGGCAGCGTTGCCACCGAACCAGGCAAGCTCAACGAGGACGGACGCGTGCGCAAATACAACGCCGCCTTTGCCTGCCAAAACGGTAAGCTGCTCGGCGGTTATCAGGGACGCAGCTTCTTCATCAAGACATCGCTGCCCAACTACCGCGAATTTGACGACTGCCGTCATTTTTACAGCCTGCAGAAACTTTGCGCCGAAGAAGGTGCAAGCGTCAGCGAAGCACTGCAGCCTTTGGAAATCGTCATCCGAGGCACCAGCCTGCGCATCGGCGTCATGCTGTGCGAGGACGGCTGGACGGAAAACTATCACCTCAACGTACCGCAAACGTTGGCAGCCAACGGAGCACAGCTTTTATGCAACCTTTCCTGCTCCCCCTACACGCTGGGTAAAAACCGTAAGCGCAACCGCCTTTTCAGTGCACAGGCACGCACCGCAGGCATTCCGCTCATCTACTGCAATAACGTCGGCATCCAGAACAACGGCAAGAACATCTTCACCTACGACGGCTGCAGCTCCGCTTATAACGGTGACGGCAGTCTGGTAACCTCTGCGCCCATGTATGCCGATACCTTTTTAGAATTCACCTGGGATACAGAAGCAAACTGCATCATCCCCACCTGTCCGCCGGCAGAGCTGCCAAAGGAGCCGGAATCCGTATATCGCGCTCTGCGCTACGGTACCGCCAAATTCTTGCAGCAATGCGGCATCAAACGCATGACCGTCGGTCTTTCCGGCGGCATCGACAGCGCCGTAACCGCCGTCATGTATGCGGATATTTTGGGACCGGAAAATATCCTGCTGCTCAACCTGCCTTCACGCTTCAACTCCGCTGCCACGCGCAACAGCGCGCAGCAGCTGGCGCAGGCACTGGGCGCAAACTATGCCGTAATGCCCATCAGTGAAAGCTATGAGCTGACAGTCAAACAGCTGGAAGAAACTCCTATCACCCATCTGGCAGACGGCAGCAGCTTCAATCTGCAGCTCAGCGGACTTATTAAGGAAAATATTCAGGCCCGCGACCGTGGTGCACGCGTCATCGCCGCTGCATCAGCAGCCTTCGGCGGCGCCTTCAGCTGTAACTCCAATAAAGCAGAGCTGGCCATTGGCTACGCCACCTTCTACGGCGATATCTGCGGTGCCATGGCCATGATTGGTGACCTTTGGAAGCATCATGTATACGCTTTGGGACGCTATCTGAACGAAGTAATTTACAAACGTGAGGTAATCCCCGAAGCTATCTTCAATATCCGCCCCAGCGCCGAGCTTTCAGATGCGCAGACAGTAGGCAACGGCGGTGACCCGCTGGTTTACGCTTATCACGATTATCTGCTGCGTGCCTTTATCGAAAACTGGCACAAAACAACTCCGGCAGATATCCTGCGCTGGTACAAGGCAGGCACGCTGGCAGCAGAACTAGGCTGTACGCAGGAAGCGATTAACGAAGCCTGTCCCGATGCTGTTGCACTGATTGCCGATTTAGAGCGCTGGTGGAAGTTATTCGCCGGCTTTGCCGTTGCCAAACGCATTCAGGCACCGCCTGTATTGTCCCTCACCAAACGCGCCTTTGGCTATGACCATCGTGAAGCACAGCTTACGCCCTATTTCTCGCGCGAATATTACGAGCTTAAGGAAGATCTGCTGAAATAAGCAATCTATCCGGCAGAAGAAAAACATGATTTCAAATATTTTTCTTCTGCTTCATGATTAACAAAGTATATATTTTCTCTTGACATCTGTTTAATTAAATAGTATAATACCTTTTGTATTCGGGGTGTAGCGCAGTTTGGTAGCGCACCTGCCTTGGGAGCAGGGTGTCGCAGGTTCGAATCCTGCCACTCCGACCATGCGGGTGTAGTTTAGTGGTAAAACCTTAGCCTTCCAAGCTGATGTTGTGGGTTCGATTCCCATCGCCCGCTCCAAATTAATATGGTTCAGTAGCTCAGTTGGATAGAGCAACGGCCTTCTAAGCCGTGGGTCGGGGGTTCGAATCCCTCCTGGATCACCATGAGTAAAGATCCACCCGCCTAGCGGGTGGCTTTTATTTTTCGGGCATAGCCCTATCTTCAGCAGCCACACATAAATGT
>ENA-UEYF01000799-UEYF01000799.1-human-gut-metagenome-genome-assembly--contig:-NODE-799-length-30473-cov-8.980063_pt1 | contig 30473 bp, 29 predicted proteins | sample MGYA00242902_ERZ507920 | MGnify/ENA primary metagenome ERZ507920 (study PRJEB26167, sample SAMN06115402) | human gut metagenome | host: Homo sapiens | place: China:Jiangxi | collected 2016-07-05...
CTGACAACAACGGAAAATTACAGCAGCATACCACCTCCTCCACCGATATGACCGGTGATATTAATGCACAGGTGGAACACGTTGTTGCATTAATCAACGAAATGGTTTCCTTAACAGCTGAATCCGTTACACAATAGTAATTTATGATCACTATCTTTATCTAAAGTAAACCGGAAAACAGCATCTGAAATACACAATGTTAATATAGGCATCGCTAAATACAACGAATTATTCAATAAATCAGCGAGACCAAATTCCTCTGTAGTTAATGCTAATGTATAAATTGGCATCAGAAAAAAATACAGGAATTTAGTAGTAAAATTACCAAATCCAAATATCAATGTATCAGAAAAAAGACGATGATATTTATTCATTTAATTATCAGTTAGAAATTGATTCTTCCACCGTTTCACCAACTCAAAATCTATTCCATCTATTTTTGTTCCCCAATTCGAATTAATTATATGATCCAATTCGTCCAAAATATTTTCCCTTTCAATAATTGGCAGCTGATAACTTTTAGACATATTACGAGCACGATAATCTATCGAAATTATAATTGTCCTTTTAGCATGTTGTAAAGCTCTTATCCCTCCATGTAGCCTACTACCAACATAATCTATATCTTTATTTAAAATTTCATCATATGAAAATAAATTTGGAGAAACGATGATCGGCATCTCATCTGTCAATATTCTCAAATAATTCAAATCATTGATCGTTTGGGGCCAAAAATATAAATACTGATAATTCTTTCTTAAAATTCTAATCATTGCCTTATCCTTTATTTCATCTGGCTGATAACACGTCAAAGTAAAAATAACTGAATTAGACTTGTTTTTTGGTATGCGAATACACATATCTGGAGTTAAACCCCAAATAGTCGGACATCCAGTATTATAAGATTGAAAACCCATCTTCTCTAAAAACTCCTTTGTATAGTCATCTCTTACACTATGTATATATTCCCGAGACAAAACCTTCGAATAAAGAAAACGAGTATACTTATTTACAGATGAACTATTAATACCTGCACCAACACCTAAACATATAGTTTCTTTTACAAGAGATGAATTAAAAATATTGATATTCCAACCAGGAAGTGGTCGTATCATATTAGTATATAAAGCATTAGTCCCACATAAAAATTTATAGTCTACATCAGAATATGCTTTCATCCTTTTACGATACAACAATCTTTGTAAGAAAGAAAAATTCAACGTATGTGTTGGCATGGAAAATATATAATTATCATCAAATAACTCTTTAAAATTTTTACGAATAGAAGTGTTTATTATTTCATCTCCAATATTAATAGTTGCGATAGAAGTATAAAGTAGTAATACCTTTTTCATTATAATTAAAATATTTCGTTATAAATAATTATTTTAGACATCTAATTCATTAAAAACTAAAAAAAAGACTTTACTAATTTTTCTCTTTATGAACCTAAAAAATCTACATTATAATACAAGTTTCTCCTTATAAATATATCAAAACTAAAACTAAATCAGACTTCTAATGAATAAGTAGAATCTATATCCAATTATCACATACTACCGTGACACTTATTTAAAGATAGTTCTCTATTAATCTATCTCTTTTCAAGAGATGTTTATAAACGAGTATAGATTAAAAAATCCTCATAACTAACATTTCAAAACAAAAAGTTTCTCTACCTGTTATTCCGATATTTTCTATAGAAATAATGATATTACCCAATACCTCCTTCTCTTCTTGCTTCCATCTCTCCCAAAATATCATGTCTTCTGACAAATTCTTAAAACAACTCACAGCTCGCAACCATTGCCACGCTTGCTTTTTTTCTAGATTATCGTAATCTCCTACAATCCCTTTCGCCATCTCCAAACACCACTCCTCCCCCGTAAAATAGTACCAACTACAAAGCAATCGACACACGTTAGGAGTTCTACCCGGTATCACGATCTCCCCTTTCTCATTCACGGTCAATATCCGATAAGTCACATCCAAAGCCTCATTCAAAAGATCCATATCTGAATATGTCTGATAAGCATCCATCAAATCAGCCACATACCCTATCCGTTCGTCCAGCTCGATAGAGGTATCTTTCATTGCCTTAGACAATTCCTTTGCTATTTCACGCAACCGCCCATGAATTTCCTGCAGTGTTCCATACTCCCGTTCCAAAATGGGAGAAACCCGTACCATCGCATACACGGACAAATAACCATGTAGTAAATGAGATAATGACATTGCAGAACAATCCCTTACTCGTACATCTCGAATCGTCATGTACAAGTCATGAAAAAAATCATTCTTCATTCTTCTATTCTATCTTTTCCAGAAAACTACTAGGAATATACGCTGTAGCTAAAGACACGACCCCTTCTAGCCTTACGACCACTCTTTTATGACCTTTCACCCGGATCAATTCTCCCTCGATCCCGGCAAAATCCCCTTTTATGACACGTACTTTATCGCCTTTTTTCAGATTCTCGTTCACCACCTCCACCATTTCCTTGGAGAAGTCAAGCAAGAACATAAAATCATTCATCTGTTTATCGGGAACAATCAAGAAGTTTCCCGTTTCCCGATCCCTCAAATAACGCATATCAAAAGCATATTCTTGAATCAATGACATGCAAGTTTTTAAGGTTGTATGAATAAATACCAGATTAGGAATAACCGGTACTTCTATTAATTTATCAACACCATGAATTTTTCGTGCAATTTGTTGGAACGGAATGAAATTCTCAATCCCCATGCTATCCAAACGCTGTTTTATCTTTTTCTCCTGACGACAAGTATTTGCAACATACCAATGTAGCTCGTTATCGGATAATTTAAGCATCACATAATTTTTATTCATTCACTCTACGACAAAGCTGCGCCTCCTGATCATCCACGGAGTGATCTTTGCCCGAAGAATTAAATAAGACGCCCTTTTCCTAAACGTCCGCCTCTTAAACAGAGAGGACCATATTAGACAAATGAACGGGGCAAATGTAGTTCATAAAGATTTTCAATGCAAATTTTCAAATACATTTTTCCTCAAAACTTAATAAACACCTGAGTTTCACCAACTCTTACACCTATTCGTTATCTCCTCGATATACTATCGATAAACACTCGCTCTATAGAACGAAAGAATAACGAAGAAATAACGACAACATGACACGACAGATATAGCCCCAAGACAAACGATAGTACGGTTTTGCATTTTTAAAAGAAAATAGAAAGCCCGTAGATTAAAATTCATTACCTTTGCTCCCTGCAAATAAAATTAGGAATGAAGGTAAAGAAATTTTATATTGAAACTTACGGTTGCCAGATGAACGTGGCCGACAGTGAAGTAGTTGCAGCCATCTTGGAAGACAAAGGATACCAACGGACGCAAGAAAAAAGTGAGGCAGACGTGATTCTGGTGAACACCTGTTCCGTGCGTGAAAACGCGGAACAACGGGTTCGCGGACGGGTACAAGGATTTTCCGAGGTAAAGAAAAAGAATCCACACGTGCTGGTCGCCATCATGGGATGTATGGCAGAACGTTTGGGAGAGGCTCTTTTTGAACAGGAGAAAAACGTGAATATCGTGGTTGGTCCCGACGCATACATGGACCTCCCTTCTTTAATCGAGAAAGCCGAAAAAGGCGAGAAAGCCATCAACATCGAACTCTCCACCACGGAAACCTACAAGGATATCTGCCCTTCCCGAATTGACGAAACAGCCATTTCAGGATTCGTTTCCATCATGAGGGGATGTAATAATTTCTGTACCTATTGCATCGTTCCGTACACCCGGGGCCGCGAGCGTAGCCGAAGTCCCAGAAGTATTGTCAATGAAGTTCTAGACCTTCAATCCAAAGGTTACAAGGAAGTGACACTACTCGGTCAGAATGTAAATTCATATCTCTGGCGGGGAGATAGTCAGGAAGTGAATTTCCCGGCTCTGCTTGCCATGGTAGCGCAAACGGTACCCAATATGCGTATCCGTTTTGCCACCTCACACCCGAAAGATATGAATGACGACATTCTACGTGCGATTGCTACCCATTCCAACATTTGCAAACACATCCATCTACCCTTCCAATCCGGGAGTAATTCCGTATTGAAAGACATGAACCGAAAATATACCCGTGAATGGTACCTTGACCGGATTCGTGCCATCCGTGAAATTGTCCCCGATTGTGGAATTTCCACGGACGTGTTTGTCGGATTCCACAACGAAAGCGAGGAAGATTACCAACAAACCCTTGACTTGATGAAAGAGGTTATGTTCGACTCTGCCTTCATGTTCAAATACTCGGAACGTCCGGGTACCATGGCCTCTCGCAACTTGCCGGATAACGTGGACGAGGAAGTAAAAGGACGCCGTTTGCAGGAACTCATTGATATGCAGGTGGAGATTTCTCACCAAAGCAACTTGAAAGACGTGGGTAAAGTATTCGAGGTACTCGTGGAAGGTGTTTCTAAGAAAAAATCGGATGAACTTTTCGGTCGCAGCAGCCAAAACAAGGTGATCGTCTTCCCGGATAACGGGGCTAAAGTTGGTGAACTCGTTCAGGTTCGTGTCACGGAATGTACCCCTGCAACTCTCATCGGTGAAGCAATTAAAAATTGAAAATCAGTCATTATCATGTCTCGTAAACTCCTCAATGAAGAACTGAACCGACTCACCACGGAAGAGTATAAAGACGCTGAAAAACTCCCGATCGTGGTTGTACTGGACAACGTACGCAGCTTGAATAATATCGGTTCCGTATTCCGCACATCCGACGCTTTCCGGCTTTCCAAGATATATCTTTGTGGTATCACGGCAACACCACCCCATCGGGAAATACACAAAACGGCCCTCGGAGCAGAAGAAAGCGTGGACTGGGAGTATTTCGAAGAAACCACCGATGCGGTTCAGGCATTGAAAAACGAGGGGTACACGATTCTATCCGTGGAACAAGTGGAGAACAGTATTTCTCTGGAACAATTTTCCATCGAAAACGGACGAAAATATGCTTTCATCTTCGGAAACGAGGTAAAAGGCGTGCAACAGGAAGTAGTTGATCTTTCGGATGACTGTATCGAGATCCCCCAGTTCGGAACCAAACATTCATTCAACATATCCGTCACCGCCGGAATTGTACTATGGCAGGTCATCCACCCGCTATTCTACAAACAACTGAAATAGTTCGTAAAGTTTATAAGGTTTGTAAAGTCTTGTTTTATACAGACAAACTACCCCCTCCAACTCCCCCTTACACAGGGGGAGGGTTAAAAGGTAGCGTGTGCAATTGTTGACAAAGCGCCCCACAAAGAGCAATGGACCTTATGAACGTTATGGACCTTACGAACCTTCAGACTATACCAATTTTATAAACTCATTTTCATTGTCTCCACGATTTTCACGGCTTCCACGGCTTCTCGCACATCATGAACCCGGAGAATATGCGCTCCCTTCAACAGGGAGATCGTATTCAGTACGGTTGTTCCATTTAATGCTTCTTGGGGTGTAATCTCCAGTAAACGCCAGATCATTGATTTCCGGGATATCCCCACCAATAAAGGATAACCCAAATCTAGGAAGGAATCCATTTTATCCATCAACTCATAATTATGGGCCACGGTCTTTCCAAAACCAAATCCTTGATCCAATATTATATTATTAAATCCCAGAGCATTTAAACGAGCAATCCGTTCCGTAAAAAACTCCCGGACCTCACGCACGACGTCATCATAATGAGGGTTTACCTGCATATCCTGAGGTGTTCCCTGAATATGCATCATGATATAAGGAAGTCCTAATTCTGCCACAGTCTCGAACATCTTATCATCCATCGTTCCCCCGGAAATATCATTAATGATTATCGGTCCGAGACAATGACTGATCTCTTTGGCCACATCGGCACGGAACGTGTCGATCGACACCGGGAGATGCGGGTGGTACTTGCGAATCAATTCCACAGCAAAACTCAATCGTGACAACTCCTCCCGAGCATCCACGAACGCAGCCCCCGGGCGGGTTGAATATGCCCCGACATCAATAATCCCGGCACCTTGTTCCACGATTTCATCCACCCGTCCCATGATCTTCAATTCACTCGTGTACTTTCCCCCGTCATAAAAAGAATCCGGTGTCACGTTCAAGATTCCCATCACCACGGGTTTCTCCAGGCTAACCTTTTCCGCTCCGATCGTTATATGTGTCATAATTTTCAACTTTCGATTTCCAATATTCAATTATTTGAGTACTTTTACAGGACAAATTAACAATTTATTTTTCAGATTTCATTATCAAAAATAAATAGAGTATGCCAAATACAGCACAAGAATATGATAAAGTGATAGATATATGTCAGGATATCTTCGTGAAGAAAATGCAGGATTACGGGACAGCTTGGAGAATACTCCGTCCCACCTCCATCACGGACCAGATATATATCAAAGCAAACCGTATACGCAGTATTGAAGAAAAGGGGATCACCAAAGTCGGGGAAGGCATTGTTCCCGAATTTATCGGAATCATCAACTATTCCATTATGGGATTGATCCAACTCCAACTCGGACCGGGTAACGACACCCCCCAAGATGAAGTCCTTCGCCTGTATCAGAATTATTTTCACAAAGCAAAGGAACTGATGCTTGCCAAGAATCACGATTACGATGAAGCCTGGCGGGAAATGCGGGTCAGCTCGTACACTGACTTGATTCTAATGAAGATCAACCGTACAAAACAGATAGAAGATCACCAAGGTACCACGATCATATCGGAAGGTATCGATGCAAATTACTTCGACATGGTAAATTACGCCGTTTTCGGGTTGATTCGCCTTGTCGTGGAACAAGAGTAAGGTCTAACCGGAAAATAAACAAACATGAGACTCGTCAAAAACCTGTGCAGGATTATTGTCGGGATAGTATTCATCTATTCCGGATTCGTGAAAGGAATTGACCCGTTAGGATCTGATTACAAATTCACTGACTACTTCAACGCTTTCGGTATGGGCTGGATGAACGCAACCACATTGTTTTTCTCTTTCGCCCTCTCGCTGGTAGAATTTCTGATCGGAATCGCCCTGTTGTTCAATTTATGGGTATCCCGTATGGCATGGGGTTCCCTATTATTTATGGCTTTTTTCACCCCGTTGACCCTCGTGTTGGCACTGACGAATCCAGTGAGTGACTGCGGTTGTTTCGGGGATGCCATGATCCTGACAAACTGGCAAACCTTTTGGAAGAATATCATTTTGCTCCTATTGGCCATCATGATCTTCATGTACCGCAAAGAATACAAATCATCGCTTCCCTTGGTGGGACAATTCTCGTTTCTCGCCTTGGCAGGAGCCGGAATGTTATGTCTTTCCGTTTATTGCTATCGTCACCTACCCGTACTGGATTTCCGTCCTTACGCTGTCGGCAAAAACATCACGGAAGGAATGAGACTTCCCGAAGGAGCCGAACCGGATCAATACGAAGTCACGTTAAAGTACAAAAACAAGCAAACCGGAGAGGTCCAGTCTTTCACGGAAGAAAACTACCCGTGGCAAGACACGCTGAACTGGGAATACGAAAGTAGCTCGGAGCGACTGGTAAAGAAAGGGTATATCACACCGATTCATGATCTTGTAATCGAACACCCCACGCTTGGTAACATCACAGAAGAAATCCTAGAAGATGATAATCACACGATCCTCGCCGTAGCATACAACCTTACCCAGAGTGACGTGCAATACCAACCCGCTATCAACCGACTGGCAGAGTATGCCCAAGAGAAAGGAATTCGTTTCTATGGGTTAACCTCATCCTCGGAACGAGACATTGAAACATATAAAAAGCGGTATCACGTTCCCTACGAATTTTGTACAGCTGACGAGATTCAGTTAAAAACCATGATTCGCTCCAATCCCGGCGTGATCATCCTCCAGAAAGGCACAATTCTCGACAAATGGGCCGGAAAAGATGTTCCCGACGTGAAAGAACTACAGGATACCGACTTGACAGCTTATTGCGTATATTCAAGGGAACAAATGCAACGAATTTATTTGGTTTACTCCATTATCCTTCTTTTCTTTGTAGCATATTTACTGATTCCACGTAGAAAAGGGAAAAGAAACAATTAAGCACAAACAATTCAAAACATAAAGATATGAGAAAAAAGATTGTAGCAGGTAACTGGAAAATGAACAAAACCTTCGCTGAAGGAGTTGAATTGGCTAGAGAAGTGAATGATTACGTGAGATATAAAGAAGGCGGGGAAGGCGTTCTCGTTGTTCTCGGTACTCCCTTTATCCACTTGGCAAAAGTGGCTCATAACATTACGGAATCTTCCATTATGGTTGCTGCACAAAACTGTGCAACGGAAAAAGCCGGAGCCTACACGGGTGAAATCTCAGCCGAAATGATCGCATCCACCGGAGCAAAATGCGTGATCTTAGGACACTCCGAAAGAAGAAGTTACTATGGCGAAACAAGCCCTATTCTCGTGAAGAAGGTTGCACAAGCCCTAGAAAGCAAATTGGAAATCATCTTCTGCGTGGGTGAAGTGTTGGAAGAAAGAGAAACCGAGAAACATTTCGAAGTTGTGAAACAACAGTTGACTGAGGGACTCTTCAATCTTACCCCGGAACAATTTGCTCACGTGGTAATCGCTTACGAACCGGTTTGGGCTATCGGTACTGGTAAAACCGCTACTCCCGATCAGGCACAAGAAATGCACGCCTTCATCCGTTCTGTTGTAGCAGAGAAATACGGACAAGCCGTAGCTGACGAAACTTCAATCCTTTACGGAGGAAGCTGTAATGCTGGAAATGCCGACGCTATTTTCTCTAATCCGGACGTGGATGGTGGACTTATCGGTGGTGCATCTCTGAAAGCAGCAGATTTCTTCGAAATCATCAAAGCGAGAGCAAGACATTAAATAAAGGGCGAAAAGCCCTTTTAGTTCATAAAGTTTATAAGGTTCATAAGGTTTGTAAAGTTGTGACTCCCTAGTGGAGTACTTTATAACCTTTATGAACCTTATAAATCTTACAAACTCCTTTTCCTCAAATCCCTTATAAAAGGTGGAACCAGACACACGATTAGCTGCGCCCGAGGCCAGTGCAGACAACGCTGAAAACAGATCATTGCCAAGCCGATAAACAACGTAGCACCCACAAGCACCTGCAAAGGCAGCCAAAATAAACCCTCTTCGGGAACAATCATCGGAATCAAGGCAACAGCTCCCGCCGGGGCAAAAAACTTTTCCAGGAATTCAAACAAAAAGAACATACAAATAAAAATCGGAAACACGACCACAACTTCAGGTAAATGCAGGTACCCATGTCCCACGACCTGAAAGAACACTCCGACTACGGCTGCCGTAAACAATACCAATAAAACTTGCACGGGACGATTACGAAATCCGGCTTTTGAATTGGCAAACTCCACGTAAGTCACGATTAACGGGGGAAGAATAAAATACAAATTCTCCGTGTAAACAGCTAGTAATACAACCGCTGCCACCGTCATCAATAAAAACGCCCACCGTACCAAAGCCTCCCTCCAATTTACACTCACAGACGTGTAAGTAATCTTCTCCCGTAACCCCATTCTCTCCATACCCCATTGTCCTCCAACAACAATAACCGACATAATAAACACGGCTACCGGATAGACCCAACTCTCCGTTTCCAATAACACGGGTAACATACAAGCTGAAATCTGCGGTACCAGAGTCGCACGGGATAACGTGAGGCAGATTGCAGCAAAAGCAAACGCAAACATCAGGTTAGCAAGTAACGGGAAAGGAGAATAACGCACAATACATACCCCCGCAATGGCACCCAGGGTCATGAGTACGACCATACCGATCCGGCTCACTCTCCACACTCGCTTATCCACGATCCACATCCCAATTGTCAAAGCTGCCATCTCCGGGAAAATAATCTCTCTTTCCATCAACAATTCAGCAGCTCCAATCATCAGCAAAATCATCAAGAGAGCATAAAAATAGCGTTTACGCCGTGCCACGTCTCCAAACATCTGCACTCCATTTGCACTTTTCAACATTCTAAAATCTCCCTTTATTCATTATTTTACGACAAAAGTACACAAAATAATCCGTAATTATCATATGTTAATTTTTCTCCGTTTTATTCGACCTACCTTTGCCGAGCTAAAAAAATTATATATACATGCAACGAGACAGTATAGATTTTGGTTCAATGAAAGTCGGACAGTTGTTCTGTAAACAACTATTCCCGACCTTGCTGGGTATGGTTTTCTCGGCTTTATTCGTGATCACCGACGGGGTTTTCGTCGGTCGTGGAATTGGTAGCGACGCTTTAGCCGCGGTAAATATTGCCGCCCCATTATTCGTGTTCGCTGCCGGAATGGGATTAATGTTTGGTATGGGCGGGGCAATCGTGGCATCGATCAACCTAGCCCAGGGTAAAGAACGTGTGGCTAACATTAACGCCACGCAAGCAACGCTTGTTTCTTTTATCGGCATGACGTTAGTATCTATCCTTGTCATGGCTTTCCCGACATCTGTCGCTCGAATCCTCGGAGCACCCGAAGATATTATCGAGCTGGCACGGGAATACCTGATTGCTTATGCCGCTTTTGCCACGTTCCAAACGGCACTCTGCGTGCTTACCTTCTTCACCCGTATTGACGGACCTAAAATAGCCATGTGGTGTATGACAATCTCCACGGTAATTAATATTGTACTCGACTATCTATTTATATTCGTGTATAAATGGGGATTGACGGGAGCCGCCGTGGCTACCGGTATCGGTGAAATCGTGGGATGTATTCTCATGGTTGCCTATTTATTACGTTATTCACCTCGTGTTCGTCTCGGCAAATTAAAGTTCAGCTGGAAGAGTATACAACTCACGGCACGTAATAGCGGATATATCATTCGTCTGGGATTCTCGGCATTCCTGGGAGAGGCTGCCATCGGAGTGATGATGTTAACCGGAAACTACGTGTTCGTAAGTTATCTCGGCACGGATGGAGTGGCGGCATTCAGTATCATGTGTTACTTCTTCCCGATCATATTTATGGTTTTCAATGCCATTATCCAGTCAGCACAACCCATTATTAGTTTCAACCACGGGTATGCAGCACACGGACGTGCGCAACAAGCACTCCAGCTGGCATTGATTGCAACAATTGCAACAGGCTTGTTTTTCTTGATCCTCACGATTTTACTACGGGAACAAATCGCATCCCTGTTCATTGCGGACCACACAAACTATGCCTGGAAGTATGCCGTATATGGAATTCCCTTTTTCTCGATATGCTATGTTTTCTTCGGAATCAACATCACCACTATCGGGTATTACATGAGTATCGAAAAGTCACGACTATCAACGATATTTACCGTTTTAAGAGGAATCATATTACCCGTAATCTGTTTCTTCCTCCTGCCATTATGGTTAGGAGTCAAAGGGATCTGGCTAGCAGTAGCCGTGGCAGAATTTATCACGTTTGCCGTGATTTGTATAAATGCAACGTGTAAAAGAATTTGAAAGGGGCTTTTTCAAGCCCCTTTCTCCATTATTTCGTTACCCGAACCCGTTTTGCGGTCTCTCCTGTTTCATCCACAGCGTGAGCTACATTACGAGCCAATTCTATAAACGCCTGTCCGGTGACACTATCTTCATCCAAGGCAACCGGGCTACCATTCTCGCCTCCTTCCATAATACTCTGCACGATTGGAATTTGTCCCAAAAGACGCAACCCCTTCTCGTCAGCAAGTTTCTTGACTCCCTCTTTACCGAAGATATAGTATTTATTATCCGGTAACTCAGCAGGAGTAAACCAAGACATATTCTCAACCAATCCCAACACGGGAACTTGTATTCCCGGAGATTCAAACATATTGATTCCCTTCACGGCGTCAGCCAAAGCCACCTGTTGTGGTGTACTAACCACGATTGCACCACTCAAAGCTACGGTTTGTACCAAAGTCAAGTGAATATCACTTGTTCCCGGAGGAAGGTCGATCAGCATAAAGTCCAGTTCATCCCAGAAACCGCCTTCTACCATCTGTTTTAAAGCATTGGAAGCCATCGGTCCTCTCCACACGGTTGCAGAATCGGGGTCCACGAAGAAACCAATCGACAACAACTTCACTCCATACTTCACAACCGGCTCGATCAACTCCTTACCTCCTACTTCTACCATATAAGGACTGGCATCCTCACACCCGAACATTTTCGGCATGGAAGGTCCATAAATATCAGCATCCACCAACCCGACTTTATACCCCAATTTAGCCAAGGCAACCGCCAAGTTTGAAGCTACCGTTGATTTACCGACTCCCCCTTTACCTGAAGACACGGCAACAATATGTTTCACCTTCTCCAAGGCCAAAGGTTTCTCCAAGTCATGTACGAACACGGTCTCAATCTCCACGGTTATATATCCTAATTTCTCTTTCAACAGAGATTCACATTTCTTTCTCACCGTTCCCACGAACGGGTCATTGGACTTTTGGAATACCAAGCGGAAATCCACCTTACCGTCCTCAGCCTTTATATTCTGCACCATATCCAGTGCAACGATACTCTTCGAAGTGCCGGGATATTTCACTTCCGACAAAACGTCACGTATCTCTTTTACTATCTCTTGCATAATATCTGTTTTTTATAAATCTTTCAGACAAAATTACTGTTTATAAATTAATTTCCCAACAAACATTCGTTTTGTTAAGGTCAACAGGCTTAAAGGTTACAAATTATTGTCATTATTCCATTGTCAATTGCATATACAAATCATAAGCCTTACGACTAAAACAAGCAACAATCACCCGCACGAAATCCGGATGTGTCTCCAAGAAGGCCTTGATCTCACGCAAAGCTATCGGGGTCGCCTCCTCCAACGGATAACCGTACACACCCGTACTGATCAGAGGAAAAGCGATGGTTTTCAAACCGTTCTCCACGGCCAAGGCAAGACTATTCCGGTAACATGCCGCCAACAACTCCGGTTCCCCCTGTCGCCCGTCAGAATAAACCGGTCCTACCGTGTGAATCACGTGACGAGCCTTCAGATTATATCCTTTTGTAATTTTCGCCTCCCCGGTTCGGCATCCGTTCAACGTCCGACATTCCGCCAACAACTCTTTCCCGGCAGCCCTGTGAATAGCCCCGTCAACTCCTCCACCTCCCAGCAAGGAAGTATTCGCTGCGTTCACGATTGCATCCACATCCAACGTGGTAATATCTGCCTCAACGATTTCCAATCTATCCATATATTCTATAATTTATCAAGAATCAGATCCTTCAAACGCTTCAAGTCAAATCCCTTGAAATGTTCATCTAGTTTCTCGATCCCGTTCAATTGTAAATAAACTTTCAATGCCAAACGATGTAATGCCACCTGCAACACGTGTTCATGATCAAAAGCCAAAGAAGGCATATCTGACAAAGCGAACCATCGAGTATCTGCTGCATCGTCATATCCGGCCACGTTCATCCCCACGGGATTCACCAAAGCATAATAAGCCACCGTAATTGTTCGTCCCCGGGGATCCCGATCTATATCGGAAAAAGCCTGTAATTGCTCTACAAACACATCTTTCAATCCCGTTTCTTCTTCCAATTCCCGCACGGCACATTCATCCGTCGTCTCATCCATATTCAGGAACCCTCCCGGAAATGCCCAGCAACCTTTATAAGGTTCTCCACCCCGTTCCACCAATAACACCTTCAACACCTCCCCATCAAATCCGAAAATCACGCAATCCGTGGTCACCGCCGGACGAGGGTATTGATAACAATATTGTCCTTCCATTGTCTTCACTTATTTAAGAAATAACGACCAAATATAACGAATAAACCTCAAGCTGGATTCCTCTTTTTCCAACATTTACAAATATACCAATAAAAAACGCCCGAAAACGTAACATTTGGCCACATTTCAGCATAAAACGTATATTAAAACTTGTATCATGAAAAGAGTCGAAATGTTATTATTTATGTTGGGAATCGTGTTCATTCTCACGTTCTGGCTAGCAAGCCGTGAAGAAAAAATACCGTTCAAACTCTGGTATTATACTGACGCAACCTACGACGTAATTGCATACACCCGGGACACACTTTTTCCATCAACGCCCAAAAATTACTGGAATGATTCTTTTCAACCGTATGACATAACTCGTGCAGAATCACGTAATCAATAATCTCATCCGGCAATTTCATCAATTTCACATTCAGGCTAATATTATCGTCCACCGAACAACTCCCCCAGTTCGATATATTATTCCGAAAAGACAATGCCCGGTAACGAAAACCGAACTGCACTGCCAGTTCCCTTACTCGTCCCGGCAAGTAACGCTTGCTCTCCATACGATAAATCTCTACCAAGAAATTCTCCACGTAGGGAGCAATTTTCGAGTATACCGTACCACGAGGAATATATAAGCGGATTTCCTTCCCCTCGATCTTATAGTATGGACGCTGCTCATCACAGGCAAGCACTTTCAGTACATGAAACTTCGTCTTTACCTCGGAATCCATACCTAACCCCACCCCCGTGTCTTTCTCGTAAACTTTGATCTTCGCCAAATTCTGCTCTATCCAATCTCGTTGTGTATGCACGAATTCCTCTACCTGCCGTCCGCTTACCCCGAAGGGTACGTTTACCCACACGCCTCTACCCGGTGCAATTCGCACCGAGAGAAAACGGATATTCTTTCCCCGTCTCACCTTTATCTTACCGATTCCCGGTAATACAATCTCGTCGTTCATCATCAAAAAGAGCTACCACAGAACGTGGTAGCTCAAACATTTGGGGGCAATCATCATTTAAGCGTTCTGTTTTACCAACTCGCTCAAACGGGTAAATTCTCCGTCTACTGTTTTCAATAGATCGATAGATATTCCTTTATAATAAGATCTAGCTTCTTTCTTATCGTTAAATGATTTACGAGCAGAAATTTTACTTCTCGTTTCATTTCTATATTCAACCATCTTTTTCACGATGTTAACAACTTCCGGCTCACTCTTCCCCACGCTAGAATTGTAATTCATACAATCGGCGATTACCGCGAAAGTCAAATAATCAACATCTTTCTTCAATCTTCTAATACTTGCCATAACACTGATATTTAATTTCCAACAAAATTAATAAAGAATATCATCCTAAACAAGCTTATTGTCAAAAAAATATTTACTTCTTTCATACTCGATAGGGTACTTTCCCAGCCTCCAGCATCATATCCAATACCAACATACCAGCCATCGCCTCCACCACAGGAACCGCACGAGGCACCACGCATGGGTCATGACGTCCCCGAGCAATGAAAGTCACCTCTTCCCCGAAACGATTCACGGTTTGTTGCTCCTGCCCGATCGTTGCCACAGGCTTAAAAGCAACCCGGAAATAAATATCTTCCCCGCTAGTGATTCCTCCCAGAATTCCCCCGGCATGATTTGTCAAGGTCCTCACTTGCCCGTTTCTCATTACGAAAGCATCATTATGCTCGCTCCCCCGCATACTTGCGGCATGGAATCCCTCGCCATACTCAAAACCTTTCGCTGCATTAATTCCCATCATGTAATATCCCAATCGGGCCTGAAAACGGTCAAACACAGGTTCTCCCACCCCGACAGGGACACCTCGAATAACACAGCTCACCACTCCTCCCACACTATCGTGTTCCTCCTGTACTTTCCGAATAAACAATTCCATTTCCCTCGCTATCACCGAATCAGGACAACGTACCACATTGGCATCTGTTTCCTCCAAATTTAGCTCGTGATAAGACTTATTCAACGCAATCGGTCCCACCTGAGATGTGTACCCGTGAATGGAAATCCCCAACCTCTTTAAAACTTGACGAGCCACCGCTCCCCCCACCACACGAACCACGTGTTCCCGGGCTGACGAACGTCCCCCGCCCCGGTAATCCCGGATGCCATATTTCGCTTGCATCGTATAGTCAGCGTGAGACGGACGGAATAAATCTTTTATCTCGTCATAATCCCGGCTCCGTTGATCCTTATTCCGCACAATAAAACCAATAGGAGAGCCTGTCGTCACACCTTCGAATACACCCGAAAGTATTTCCACACGATCCTCTTCCGTTCTCGAAGTAGTCACGGAAGACTGCCCCGGTCTCCTCCGGTCCAACTCATACTGAATCTCGTCCACCGACAAGGGGAATCCCGCCGGACACCCGTCAATCACTCCCCCCAGCGCCTCCCCATGTGATTCGCCAAAAGAGGTTAACGTATATAACTTACCAATCGTGTTCATAACAAATGAAAATGAAGGAGAACAACACTTCTAATATTCAAAAATCAATATGGATTGAACTTTGGGACTGCATAAAAAATGGAAAATCAAGACCTGATTATCCCAATTTTCCATTTTCAACTTTCCATTTTCAATTGATTAGTGGCAGCAACCGTCACCACAAGAGTGTTCTGACCCACAACCGCCATCAGACCCACAACCGTGGCAACCGCCACATTTGTGAGAATGTAAGCTTTCCAGCTCTTCATCAGTAGCGTCTCTTACTGCCAACACCTTACCTTTGAAAAACAAATCTTTGCCGGCCATAGGGTGATTAAAATCCATGGTCACCGTATCGTCGCCCACGGTAACGATTGTCCCGTTCAGGTGACGTCCTAAACTATCCTGCATTGGCAGCACGTTTCCGGGGATCAATTCTTCCGCCTCAACTTCCGCAAATATATCTTTAGGTAACTCTACAATCATGTCCTCGTTCACCTCACCGTAAGCGTTAGCTGACGGAATATGAAAATCGAAAGAATTTCCCGTGTTCAAATTCAACAGGTTCATTTCGAAATATTCCAGCGTTTGCCCTTGACCACAAATAAATTCCAAGGGGGTTTTCTCGTCAGCTATCTCAATGGGTTCTGCATCCGCTGCCGTTCTCAACTCGTAACTCACGGTTACAAACTTATTCTTTGTTATCATTTCTCTGTTTTTTAATTATTCACGGGCAAAGATACAACTAATTAAGCGAAAAGCTGAAAGCGAAAAGCTAAAAGTTATATAAAACCGCAAGAGCTATAAAATAGAACCGGGATAAAAGTATCACCCTTTACCCCGGCCTCTAAAATGTATAAATGGTTAGTAGTTATGTAGTCTTAATATCATTCAACGATAACCACGCGGCTCAATTGAACTCCACCCTCGTAAAGATTGTCAACCCCACCCTTGCCAACGACTTGCAATTGACTGGCCTTAACACCAAATTTCTTCACTAAAGCGTCTGCCACGTTCTGAGCACGTTTCTCGCTTAACTTCTGATTGTAAGCAGGAGTACCTGTTGCCTTGTCTGCATATCCGGTAACTCGATAAACTTGATTCGGATTATTCTTGATAATCTCTGCGTAATATTTCAAGTTAATCATTTCCTTGGCGGTAATGTTTGCTTTGTTGATATTGAAGAAAATAGCCAACGGGGCTGCTTTTACCTCTTTAACAACTTGCGGTTGAGCCTTACGAGTTTGATTCAACTCATCCTGCAAACGATCTGCCCGGCGAATTTGCTCTGCCAATTTAGCCTCGGCAGCACTCAACATTTCTGGTGAAACTCCGGTAGAAATGATTTCCGTCGGTTTCTCTCTTCTAAAATTACGCTGATTGAATTTATAAGTAAATCCGGCTGTTACACCCAAAATACCTTCTCCCTTGCTGCCGCCGGTATCACCGTCAAATGCCTGAGGAACCAAACTACCCTTGATTTCAATGTTAAAGTCAAAAGCGTTAGATAAACGCATCTTATTGATCAAACCTGCCACGAACATGAACTTCGTGTTGTCCACGGAAGAACAACCATGAATCATACCAAAACCGGCAAACGGAACTGCCTCGTAGAAACGATCCGTACGGTAACCGCCAATCCAGTTAGAAAGATTCAATAACCCATCAACATGCACGTTAAACTGTTGCCATTTTTGTTTATAATATCCGTCTACACGAGAAGGACCCTTAGCGTAAATATTAGCAGGATCAGTCGTCAAACCTTTTAACGTGAAACCACCAACTTGAGCCCGAACTCCTAATGTCGGCATCAACCATTTTCCCACGGAAAAATCAAATGTCGGGGTAATCCGACGCCCGAAATCATCCTTACTATCATACTCGCCAAAATAAACTTGTCCGCCAGCACCTATTGAAATAAACCAGTTATCCCAAAATCCATTGGTAACAAAACCACGCCAAGGAGTTGTAGATTCCTCTTCTACCACAGTCACCTTAACTTCTTCTTTTTGTGCGCTAGCCAATAATGGCAGAATCGCTACAAATAACAAAATAAACGTCTTTTTCATATTCATCATCTGTTTGTTAACTATTGTTTGCTTGTTATATATCTAAGCTAATCTTAAATAACATTCGAAATACGGGGTCTCGTTTAAAAATGTTACACTCCCATAGAAAAAAATCACATTAAAAATTTTAATTAACTTTATACCAATTCAAATAAGAAAATCATTAACAAATATTATGCCAATAATAGTACTTTTCTATTAACTAAAGACAAAAAATTAACAAAAACATAACTACAAAGCCAAAACTAAGGATACAAAAAAAAAAAAATTATACACCAAAACCTCTACACACGTACCTGCTTTATTGTCATGTCACGCTATCATTATCGTCACTTACATGACAAAATCCAAACCATATGCCAAAAAGGCGTAAAGACACTCCGAGGACAAGTCGATGGGAAATCAACAAGACAATCCCGCCTTTTCATCTCCAACCTCGTCTACACCTAGAATGACCCAAAAAACTTTTTTAACAACATCGAAAAAACCTTCTCGTCATCCCCGTACCTCTTTATCATCTTATCCCACGATTCCTTCGAATACTTGACTTTATTCCCCTTATTATCGGAATATTCTCTCTCATCAAAAATATTCTTCTTCAAAGTTGCACACTCTTTATAATTATGACGAAACTTCAAATCTCCGAATATATCCCGTTCCACGCTCCATTTATTTCCCTTATTATCTTTCACCTGGAGATCTCCGAAAATATCTCTTCCGACATCCACTTTATTTCCCCTGCCATCATTTACCTGCACATGGTCAAAAATATCCTTCCGGATAGAAAGACTTACCCCCTGGTTATCCTTGTACTCGAAACTGTCAAACATATCTTTTTTTATCGAAACCCGACGTCCCTCGCTATTCTTATATTCAACATTTCCGAATATATCCACGGTGTACTCTTCCGTGTAATTTCTCTTTTTTCCGACATCTTTGGCCAATCCTAACAACAAAAACTCTTCAATATTCCTGTCTCCTCTATGCCTTCCTTTTCGGAGCTTACCAAGAAACTCTTTTGAATAGGTAACCTTATTTCCCCGGTTATCCTTGTATATTACATTTTCAAAAATATCTTTTCCTAACGTGGCTCGAAACTTGTTACCCGAATATTCCAATTCCCCCATGATATTCCGCCTTAATGTCATGGACCGCCCTTGATTATTCCGGTATCGAGCATCTCCAAAAATATCGATTTCATACACCTCATGCACGTTTCTCTGATCCCGATATTTATGTATCAGTTCAGAGAACAAGAAATCTTCAAAATAAGGCCTATCCTTCCCAGACACCTTCTCCCACATCGCCTTCGAATACTTCACCTCGTTTCCCCGATTATCCTTGTAAACCTTATCCCCGAAAATATTCGTGGAAAGTGATGCTTGAAATCTATCCTGGGATTCATAACGCAAATCACCGTGTATATCAACAAAATATTGTTCTCCACCCATCTGAGCGTAAGAAAACGACCAAAGAACAACGAAAAACAGTAACAATGTAAACTTTCTCATAGCAAAGATTTAATTTCTCAAATATAACAAAATTCCTGCCAAGCGCAAAAGAAAAGCGGGTAACCATCACGGCCCCGCTATTTTAGTGAAATTAGAATTTTAAAATTGTTACCCTACGAACAATATCAATATGTATTATTTACATTACATACAAAACATAAAAGCCTCCGGACTGTAAATTAAGATCTCACCCAAAATTTAACACTACGCATAGCCACGCACCGGAGGCTTTATAATACCTTCAGCGTCGCTACACGTTGTATTATTTTCTGAGTGAGATGTGCAAATGTAATTTATATTTTCGAAATAGGAACATGAAATACAAAAAAGTTTACCGAGACCCGCCTTTTTACTATGATTCACGACGGATTCACTTTATAAACAATTCATTTATTTACAGCCCCGTTACGCACTTCTTCGATAACCATTTCAATCGCCTTCATCGTGGCCTTACCAATATTTCTTTCACGGGTAAACGAGAACACGAACTTGCGGGCAATCGTTCTTTCCGGTCCGGCAACCCCGATCCACACGGTTCCAATCGGCTTCTCGGCCGTACCGCCAGTCGGCCCGGCAATTCCGGAAGTAGAAACGGCATAATCCGTCCCGACCAAACGGCGGGCTCCTTCTGCCATCTGCCGTACCACGGGTTCACTGACTGCTCCGAATTGTTCCAAACTTTCAGGACGAACTCCCAACACTCGTTCCTTCACGTCATTGGCATACGCCACTATGCTCCCTCTAAAGTAGGCAGAAGAACCGGCTATCGACGTGAGCTGAGCCGCAATATTTCCACCCGTGCAACTCTCTGCCGTGGCAATCGTTTTTCCCTTCAACATCAGTAATTCCCCAAGTTCCCGTTCTGTCCCGCCATTCTCTCCTTCTGTATAACGCTGTCCTTCAAGAGCCTCTTTCAAGCTATCGTAACGGGCATCCAAGTTAAAAACCTGATCCCCCTTAGCCGTCAGACGCAACTTCACAAATCCCGGCGACGGCAGGTAAGCCAGACTGAACCCTTCCGGCAAATGTTCTTCCCATTTCTCCAACAAAAGAGCCAACTCCGATTCCGGGATGTCATACACTTTCAACATCCTGTAATCCAGATGTAAGTGTGGATACAAGCGCTGCAATTCCGGGATCACGCTCTGGATCATCAAATCCTCCATCTCGAAAGGAACACCCGGCAGAGACACCAATACCTTTCCGTCCCGTTCAAACCACATCCCGGAAGCCGTTCCTTTGCGATTGTAAAGAATTTTGGCCGATTCCGGTAAGATAGCCTGACTACGATTTCCCTCGTTCATCCTCATTCCCCCGTTCTCCAGCAACTTCCCGATCCATCTCAACACGTCTTCATTCATCACCAAGCGAGTATCGAAATATTCTGCCAGCACCTTTTTCGTCACGTCATCTTTTGTTGGTCCCAATCCCCCGGTCACAATGATCAGTTCCGCCTGTTTCATCGCGTAATCCACCCACTGCCAAATTTCCTCCCTCTGATCAGCAATAGACAAAATATCCGCCACTTCAGCCCCCAAGCGGGTCAACTGCCTCGAAATATATTGTGAATTCGTGTCCAGAATCTGTCCTAACAGAATCTCGTCCCCGATAGTAATAATAATAGCTTTCATTCGTTTATATTTTTATTCGTGAATACGTTTTACAGCATCTATCCGTTTCAATAACGACGGATGAGAATAATAGATATACTCGTACAAGGGATGGGGAGTCAAGTTACTTAACGACTTCACCGATATTTTCTTCAAGCCGGACACCAGATAATCACCCTCGTAATACCGAGCTGCGAAAGCATCTGCCTCGTATTCGTTATTCCGGGACCACACGTTCATACCGACCCCCAAAATCAAATTCACGGGAGAATACAAAATGGCAAAAGCGATTAATCCCATCTGGAAATATGCCCGGTCCCCGCCCAACGCCTCTGACAAAGCCACGTTGTTCACGCACAAGGAAAACAACCAGAAAAGCACTCCCATCTGTATCACGGAAACCACCATTGAACGCAACGTGTGCCGTTTCTTGTAATGCCCAACCTCATGAGCCAGCACGGCCACAATTTCCTCTTCCGTTAACTCGTCAATCAACGTGTCATACAAGACAACCCGCTTTTTAGGTCCCAGCCCCGTGAAATAAGCATTTGCTTTCGTGGAGCGTTTCGACCCGTCAATCACGTATATATTATCCAATTTGAACCCGACTTTTCCCGCAAAAGCCTGTATCTTATCCCTCAACGAACCTTCCTGTAAAGGAGTCTGCTTATTAAACAAAGGTACGATCAGTTGCGAGTAAAACATAGCCATAAACACGGAAAACAGGGTAACGGCTCCCCAAGCGTACAACCAAAAATAAGTCCCCGCCCATGTGTAGAACCACACCACAAGTGCCAACAAAACCCCTCCCAACACCAACGAAAGGAACAACTCTTTCACCGTATCCAACCAATAGACCCGCCTCGTAGTCTTGTTAAAACCATACTTCTCCTCTATCCGGAAAGTCGCATAATAATCAAAAGGTATATCCAACACGGAAGATACCACGGAAAGCCCCACCACGAAAAGGATAGTCTGCCAGACCACACTATCCGTCAAAGAAACCACCCAACTATTATACCACCCGAAACCTCCTGCCACAAGAAACACGATCATCACGACAAAGCCAACCCCCGAACTCCAGCTATCCAACCTCCCGTTTTCCCGTTTGTAGGATTGAAAACGACTGTATTCCTTCTCTTCATAAATTCCCTTCAGACTATCAGGTAACACGGGAGACATATGTTTAGAATTCAAAGACTCCAATACTCTCTCCAACACGAAATCCAAGCACAGGAAAACAACAATGATAAAAAATATGATTTCCGAACTCATTTTATCTGTTTTTAAGATTCATTGCCTGCAAAGGTACAATAATAATCGTCTTTCAGATGAAACTTTAACAAAACGGTAAGATAAATTCGATTCTTTTTTACATACCTTCGCTCGCTATTGAAAACATTACACATAAATGTATGTACACAAATCTAATAAATGAGATATAATTAATTGATTAAACGAAGAGAACTATGAGGAAAATTTTACTCGCGGTTGTCGCCCTGTCACTACTTGCAGGGTCCACGGCACAAGCTTTCCCTTTCAAGAAAAAGAAGAAAAAAGCAAAAACCGAACAGACCGCAACACCTCCTGCTCCTAAAGAATCTGCTTTCGACAAGCAGGTGAAAGGAGCTAAACATTTACCGGGAGTTATTGATGCTTACTACACCCCGAAAGGGACCTTAATGTGGGCAATCCAGGCTCGTAACTTGGACAAGATCTACTTGATTGCCAATCGTCTTTCTGAAACCAGCGCCCCGACAGATTTCGTGGCAGGCCAGATGATTGACGATCCGTTCATGATTCGTTTCTCTACGGATTCCACGAACGTATATATGCACTCCGTGCTTTGCGAAGACGTGTTAAGGGAAGGTGATCCTATCGCCCCGTCTTTCAAGCGGAACTTCAATGACCCGATCATGAAGACTTTCGAGGTGAAAGCCAGCAAGGGTGACACATTATTAATCGACATGACCGCATTCTTCGGACGGGATGAAAAATGTATTACCCCGATGGGCTCCAGCCCGATGACTGGTAAAAAACCGAGCGCCATGTTCGACCCATCCGCATCTCGCGTAAAAGAGGTAAAGAACTTCCCTCGCAACATGGAAATCTCCTCTCAAATGAACTATAACGGACAAAACGGTCCTCTTACCCTTGTTGTTCGTCGTTCTATTGTAGAACTGGATAAAGATCCCATGCCCATGCGTTACAAAGACAGACGTGTCGGTTATTTCAGTACACCCCGGAACTTCTACACGAGCGATAAAGACCGCGTGGAAGATTTCGAATTCATCCACCGTTGGAGAATCGAGCCGAAAGATATGGCTGCTTACTTACGCGGAGAACTCGTGGAACCGGTAAAACCGATTGTATTCTACGTGGATAACGCTTTCCCTGAAAAATGGAGAGGTGCCGTTAAACAAGGTATCGAGGACTGGAACATCGCTTTCGAAAAAGCAGGTTTCAAAAATGTAGTTATCGCCAAAGATTACCCGACCGACGATCCGAACTTTGACCCGGACGATATTCGTTACAACTGCGTGCGTTATGCCGTAACACCTACTGCTAATGCTATGGGACCGAGTTACGTGGACCCTCGTAGCGGTGAAATTCTCGTGGCTGACGTGATCTGGTATCACAACGTGATTTCTCTTGTACACGATTGGCGTTTTGTTCAGACGGGAGCCGTTGATCCTCGCGTTCGTACGGAAGTATTCAGTGACGACGTGATGAATGAATCTTTACGTTACGTGGCATCACACGAAATCGGACACACGTTAGGTCTGATGCACAACATGGGGGCAAGTTACTCTTTCCCCGTAGACTCTTTGCGCAGCCCGTCATTCACGAAAAAATACGGAACTACCCCAAGTATCATGGACTACGCTCGTAACAACTACGTGGCTCAACCCGGAGACTACGAACGCGGTGTAAACCTCGTTCCGCCCGTATTAGGAGTATACGATATTTACGCTATTAACTGGGGGTACCGGATTATACCGAACGCTAATACTCCGGAAGCCGAAGTCGCAACATTAAATAGCTGGATCGAAGAAAAATCTGACGATCCGATGTATCGTTTCGGGGCGCAGCAATTCCCGCAGACACTTGACCCGACTGACCAGACAGAAGATTTAGGAGATGATCACGTGAAAGCCAATTCACTTTGTATCAAGAACCTCAAGATCATCATGAACAACTTGGAACAATGGTGCAGCAAACCGGGAGCCTCGTATAAAGACATAAAAATGTACTACAATGGAATCCTGAGCCAGTACCAAAGAATGCTTAGCCACGTGTTGGCTTACCCCGGTGGTGTTGAATTCACGGACCTAGTACAAGACGGTAAAGGCGGTGTAGCTAAAAAATACATCCCGAGAACCAAACAGCAAGAAGCTATCAAATGGTTAGTAAACGAAGTAACTACATGCCCGAAATGGTTGATCACGAATGATCTGAGAGAGAAATTGGAATTAAACCCGAATATGTACGATCAATTACAATACGCTGTGGTAGGTAAAATCTTCAACGCAGCTACTCTTGGTAGTATATACGAGGGAGAACGTTCCGGCCAAAAAGACGCTTATAAGCTTGATGCCTATGTAAATGACGCTTATAAATTACTTATGGCTCCGACCCTTGCATCCCGTTCACTTTCTCACGAAGAAATGAACTTACAAGCTGCTTTAGTAACCATTGCCAGCCAAATGAGTGGTCTTCAAGCTACTCCTGCGGCCTCAGCACCAAAAAGACTTACTTCTATCGATCCGACCGAGGCATTGGCAACTTTAGAAAACAGCGTAAATAGCCAACATAAACTTTGTAGCCATGCTGCATGTAATCTGGGAGAATATGACTACTTCCGCATGACAATGAATGCTGCAACACTTCCTGCATCAGTAGGACGTCCTGCCATGTTATCATTGTTGAAAAAAGTACAAGCTCTTTACAAAGAAAAACGGGGTACCGGAAATGCTGCAACCCGCGCATTCTACGATTACCAAATCATGACTATTGACAAGTTATTCAAAGACTAGTCATTAGCCTAATATCCATAAAAGCCGGACCAAATTTGTCCGGCTTTTTTATTGGACTTCTCATTTATTAATTCTAATTTCGTTGCGACATATTAAAGAAATTTTTCCGTTATAGGAATAAAAATATTAACAACACTAAAACAATAAAGAATTATGGCAGAATTCAAGTATCAAGAACCATTTCCGATTCAAAAAGACAGTACGGAATATCGTTTACTGACAAAAGACTACGTGAAAACCATCGAAGTTGAAGGACGTAAAATATTGAAAATTCAAAAAGAAGGGCTTGAATTACTCGCCCGTGAAGCCTATGCAGATGTTTCTTTTTACCTGCGTGCCTCTCACTTGCAGAAATTAGCCAACATACTGAAAGATCCAGAAGCCAGCGACAATGATAAATTCGTGGCTCATACCATGTTGATGAACCAAGTGGTTTCCGCTGAAGGTGAACTACCCACTTGTCAAGACACGGGTACTGCTATCGCTATCGGTAAGAAAGGAGAAAACGTATGGACTGACGGCAATGACGCAGAAGCCATCAGTAAGGGAGTTTTCGAAACCTATCGGGATCGCAACCTGCGTTATTCTCAAGTAGTACCCTACACGATGTTCGATGAGAAAAACAGTGGTACAAACCTACCGGCTCAAATTGACCTATATGCCACTCAAGGGAATAAATACGAGTTTCTGTTCATCACCAAAGGCGGTGGCTCTGCAAACAAAACGTTCTTGTATCAACAGACCAAAGCTCTGTTGACCGAGGAAGTACTGACCAAGTTCATCAAGGACAAAGTGAAAGACCTAGGAACATCAGCCTGTCCTCCCTACCATCTGGCAGTAGTTATCGGGGGAACCTCTGCCGAGGCCTGTCTGACAACCGTAAAGAAAGCATCTGCGGGATATTATGATAATCTTCCAACCGAAGGGAATGATGGCGGTCAGGCATTCCGGGATTTGGAATGGGAAACCAAAATTCAGAAAATCTGTCAAGACATGGGTATTGGGGCCCAATTTGGGGGTAAATACTGGGTACACGACGTGCGTGTCATCCGTATGCCTCGTCATGCGGCATCTTGCCCCGTGGGTATCGGTGTAAGTTGTAGTGCCGATCGGAACATCAAAGCCAAAATCACGGAAGACGGTATCTTCCTGGAACAACTGGAAAAGAACCCGGCTCGTTTCTTACCGGCTGAGAACCAGGCATTAGCACCCGCCGTGAACATCGACCTCGACCAACCGATGGAAGAGGTATTAAAAGAACTAAGAAAATATCCGGTTAAAACCCGTCTGAACTTGTCCGGAACACTTATCGTTGCCCGTGATATCGCACACGCCCGCATCAAAGCCATGCTGGATGAAGGCAAGCCCATGCCGGAATACTTTAAGAATCATCCGATTTACTATGCAGGACCGGCTAAAACCCCGAAAGGAATGGCCTCCGGAAGTTTCGGACCTACCACGGCAGGACGTATGGATCCCTATGTTGACCTATTCCAAGATCATGGCGGCTCTATGATCATGGTTGCCAAAGGAAACCGTTCACAAGCTGTTACAGATGCTTGTAAAAAACACGGTGGTTTCTACTTAGGATCAATCGGTGGACCAGCAGCTATCTTGGCCAAGGAAAGCATTAAATCAGTAGAAATCGTAGCCTTTGAAGAATTGGGAATGGAAGCTATCCGTAAAATACGGGTGGAAAACTTCCCGGCATTCATCATCGTGGATGACAAGGGAAATGACTTCTTTGCCGAATGGGCACATTAATAAAAATAGAGGCGAATCTTAAGATTCGCCTCTATTTTTATTAAGATAAAAGTTAAAAACTAAAAGATAAAAATGGAACTTTTTACAGCTTTCAACTTTTATCTTTTAGTTTTTATCTTTTAACTTCATTTACTCCTCCACCGGTTCGAAATCTTCTTTACCAACACCACAAAGCGGGCAAACCCAATCTTCCGGAATATCTTCAAATGCGGTTCCAGGTGCGATTCCACCATCTGGATCACCTACTGCAGGATCATAAATATAGCTACATACTGTGCAAATGTACTTTTTCATAGTCTTCATTATTTAAAGTTTTCAACAAATATAATAAACTCACCAGACATTACATGAATTTTTTCAATAAATTCAAGTGTTTATACGGGGCATAGCGAAAATGGTTATCAAAAAATGTAAAAGATTTTACCACGGAACGTAAATTACTAAAAAGTTCAAAACTCGCTTTCCCGTGATACTTTCCGACTCCACTCATCCCCACTCCCCCAAAAGGCAAACGGGGATTTGCCAGATGCACGATCGTGTCGTTCACACAAGCCCCACCCGAAGAGGTTCGGTTTAAAACTTCACGAGCCTCTTGTTCGGGGCCGAAATAATATAGGGCCAAGGGTTTCTCCCGCTTATTCACGAAACGAATCACGTCATCTATCTCCCGATAAGTCAGCACGGGCAGAATGGGACCGAATATTTCTTCCCGCATGATCGGACTATCAGCCTCCACGTCAATCAGTACCGTAGGAGCAATATACTTTTCCTCCACGTTCACCTCACCCCCGACAACCACCTGTCCAGAAGAGTGCATCAAGCGCGCTAACCTTTCTGTCCCCTCCCGGTGAACAATCCGCGGATAATCGGGACTTTCATACGGGTAATCCCCATAAAATCGTTTCACGGCCAGTCTTACGGCCTCAACAAACTCTGCCCTTTGATCTTCATACACAAACACGTAATCGGGGGCAACACACGTCTGCCCGGCATTGATAAACTTTCCCCAAGCCGTACGACGAGCTGCTATCTTCACGTTCGCACCACGCCCCACGATACAAGGACTTTTTCCTCCCAACTCCAAAGTTACTGGGGTTAAATGTTTCGCCGCCATTTCCATAACATACTGTCCGAAACGGGAACCTCCCGTGAAAAAAATATAATCAAAACGCTCTCTCAACAACTGCTCCACCACATCCCCTTCTCCATCAAACACAGAGACATAACCGGGTTCAAAAACCGCCGCAATAATCTTCTTTATAACCTCTGCCGTTGCCGGGGCAAAAGGAGATGGTTTCAACACGGCACAATTCCCAGCAGAGATGGCACCAATTAAAGGTTCCAACAATAATTGAAACGGGTAATTCCAAGGGGCAATGATCAACACAACGCCATACGGCTCGTACATGATCCGGCTTTTCGAGGGCCAAAAAGCCAGCGGGGTTGCCAGTCGTCGGGGTTTCACCCACTGTCTCAGATGTTTCACGTGATAGTCAATCTCTCCCAACACCATACCGATCTCCGTCAGGTAAGACTCTCCCCCCGACTTTCTCAAATCACGCCACAACGCCGCATTTATCTCTTCCATCTGTCCGGTAATAGCCCGCCTCAACGCCTTCAAACGTCCTATCCTACAATCAACATCCCTTGTCGTTCCCTTGTAAAAAAACTCCCGTAAAGGAATCGTGTACTCCTCTTTTCTAATTTCCGATTCTACCATATCTCAATCATTCCTGTATCATGCTGTTATAAATACTAAAACAAAGGTATATTTTATTTTGACAAAAAACCTTTTCCTAATCGAATCGTTATATCCGAAGAGAAACAAAAAACAAAATATGAAAATAGGTGCTTTATATGCCTTACTATCAGTCATAACATGGTCGATCATCAGTGTCATCACCCGTTTTTGCCTGTTAAACTACGAGGCCAACATTCTCGTGTTCGCCTCCATGCAAATTTTCGCCGGGGGAGTCGCACTATTACTTATCCGAAAACCCGTAACTGCGGAAGGCTGGAAAGCAGGCGTCGGTTATTCATGGCTGTACACGCTACTGCAAATATTCCGGAATTTCTTTCTAGCCGCAGTTTACCTGTACATCACCAGTACTGAAACCAGCTTGTTAATCAATATAGAAGTTGTAGTGACAGCAATACTGGCCTACATCTTTTTCAAGAGAAAACCCCACAGCAGCGACATCGTGGGGATGCTAGTGATCACGGTAGGCATTATCCTGTTTATCCGTACCCTCCCGGAAACCATACAGCTACGGGTCTCCATTCTCGTCTCCCTGGCAGTTCTGGCAAGTTGTACACGAGCCATCGTGGTCGAGAAAACCACTGTCGCCAGTCCCAATACCTCCGTACGCCAAAAATGCGGGATCTCCGGGTTCACCATGTTTTGGGGCGGCACGTCAGTCATACTTTTCTTGACCTTAATCGCCCTCGTGGAACACTATTTTGCCAAAGAACTCATGGCCGTTCCGTTTTCAATGCTCTACCTGCCTAAGCTCACGGAGATATTCCACCCGATGACGATTATCGCCGCCTGCGTGACAGGTTTCCTACTCTCCTCACTCTCCACGTACCTGTACTACGCCACTCTGCAAACGGCAACTGCCGAAACCTTCATGACCTTCCGGGCCTTCCAGCCCATGTTAACCTTCGGTCTGGAGGCATGGATTGCAGTCTACTCCATCGACTTACGTCCGGATCTGGACACGAGAGATTATATCCTAGCCTGCATTATCATCCTAGGTTCCCTACTAATCTTGATCATGCCTCCCAAACGAGTGGAAGAAAATCGCTCGAAACAATACATGACGGACTAAATAATTGAAAAAGAATTTATATACAAGTTTACAGTAATTATAAGAGTGAAGTCTCCAAATGATATATAAGTTCCCTTTCTTACTCCTAACAGTGGGAATTGGTGAAAGTTTTCTTTGCCGGTTCTTCTTATAAACTTTCCCTTATACAGGGGAAGGCTGGTCCCTGTTAATCCCTCCTCTACCCCTGCTCGTGGGCATCAACCAAATTCCTACATAACACGAACGGAGCATATACATGCGTCAGTGTTCATGTTATGTAGTTGCTATGTTTATGCTATGTTCATGATATAGCGAAAGGGTAGAGAAAGGGTAGAGAAATCATAACGAAAAAGTGGACTATTTAAAATCTAAAATGAATAAGGTTTGTGTGTCTTATCCTAAAAAAGTTGACTTGTTCAACAAGTAAACTTATGTCAGTAGCAACAAAATCCAGTGGTTTGTCTCG
>ENA-UEYF01000819-UEYF01000819.1-human-gut-metagenome-genome-assembly--contig:-NODE-819-length-30088-cov-9.209723_pt1 | contig 30088 bp, 20 predicted proteins | sample MGYA00242902_ERZ507920 | MGnify/ENA primary metagenome ERZ507920 (study PRJEB26167, sample SAMN06115402) | human gut metagenome | host: Homo sapiens | place: China:Jiangxi | collected 2016-07-05...
TTCTGTATTCCATTTCGTTCATCATAGCCATTTACCCACACAATCCAGACGGTATCTGGCTCTTTTGAACTTGTTCGTATCAATCTTCGAATAGAACGTCAGCTCGTCAATCAGTCGATCCATATCGTTTGCTTTATTATAAATCGTCCGAATATATTTATTCAGTTTCTCAGGTGAAGAAGCCACGCCATCCTGAATGCCTTCCACATACCCCTTGATCGCCGTGATCGGAGTCTTCAGATCATGGGAAATATTGCTGATCAGCTCTTTGCTCTCCTTGTCGTACTGGAGTTTTTCTTCCTGCGATTCCTTGAGACGCAGACGCATCTCCTCAAAATCCTGGCAGAGCATTCCGATCTCATCTTCATCATCCACATCGAGCGTAAAGTCCAGATTTCCATCCCGGATCTGCTTGGTCGCCTCCTGCAGCTTGTGCAGCGGACGCAGCAGAGAACGGTAGATCCACATGATCAGCAGACCGCCCATAAAACTGATGATCAGCACGCCGAGAAGCAGCATCTCTCCGAGCAGTGCCTTGATCTCCGGCACATAGCTGGAAGTGTAGTACGGACGATTCAGAATGGTATCCGGTACGCCTGCCTGCACGGACGGATTCCAGATATAGTTTCCGGTGCTGTCTTTCAGCTTACGAAGTGCCTTTACTGTGGAATCGTTCAGTACCCATACAGCTTTCTTCCGATACGGGCTTCTCAGAGAATAGAACAGTTCCAGAACATCATCGAAAGTGATATTTGCAGTGCTGGTTGTCGCTCCGCTTTCTGCACCGCCCGTTGCAGCAAAGATACCAGTCGGCTTGCCCTTGCCGTCACCAATGAAGAAAGATTCTTCTTCCTTTGCACCGATTCTTCTTGCAAATTCCTTTGCGATGTAAGACGGCAGGTCAAAAGCGGCATCATTCAGCAGTTCCTCAGAGATCTTAATTGCCGTACCGACCTTGTACGCACCAAGGGAAGCCTGTCCAAAGGTATCGTCAGACAGCTTATATGCGTCTTCCTCATCCATCCAGGCAGCTTCGCCCTTAGAAGTAACGATGGGAATCTTTCGATCACCGGAGGAAGTTTTGATAACGGTTGCCAGCTGCCGGAAAATGTTTTCTTCGGTCAGGGCTTCTACCAGTTTTCGTTCGTGAGGTAGCAGTGTGCCGCCTTATCATCTTTCGATGACAGGTTTGCACAAAGCCCCTCCCAAACCGTGCTTACACCTCTCGATGTACACGGCTTTCCATTCATTATTGACATGTCATTTATTTTGTTCCCTGTGAATCTTTTTGAAGCATTTCGGGCAAACAATCAACGTTTTACGTCTCATGTGAAGCATTTTCTTGCCCCATTCCGTAGTGCTTTTCAGATTCTTCATTTTACCTGCATGATAAATACAGCAGGAATCACTATTATCACCACACAGCTCACATACCCCTGCGCTTAACCGCACATATTGTGACAGCTTTTTCGGGTCAAAGGATTTGTATTGCCATGGGTCTTTATCGGACATCAACTTACCGGCTTTGCAGTCAGCTAATGAGACAAGCTTTGCATATTTGATACCGCCTTTAACTTCATGGGGAATAGCCCATTTGCCATCATGACGATATTTTTGGATGATTTTTCTCGTTGTGCTGTTGCTTTTGCTTGCAAGCGTCTTTAGACAGCTATATTCCATAAGATAACGGAAATAATTCAGCTTATCATAATTCGCTGCTAAGCAGTAATAATTGCAAATGCCACGGATTTGTGCATTATACCTGTTCACAATATCCACTTCCGAAAGATGTCTTAATCTTGGAACGCAAACCGCCCAGATTTCTCCGTTTGGTTTTTGTTCTATGATGTCGTTTTTGAACAGGAACTGCATGATCTTATCTTCGAGAGGTACAGTTAATTCTACAGAGTTATTCAGCGTTCTTTGTTTAACACCGTTTGCCTTTTTCTTTATCTTCTGGCTTCGGCGTACCGCAACGTCATAACCAAGGAAACGTACTCGTTCAGCACTGTGTGTGATCTTTGTTTTCTCAGCACTCAACTCTAAATGGTACTGCGTTGATAGAAATTCTCTCAGAATCTCTTTAATTTCTTCACAGTCTTCTCTGCTTCCGCTGATTCCAATTAGAAAATCATCAGCATATCGGCAGTATACAAGCTTTTTATCGTCGGACATTCTTGCGGGCGTTTTCAATTTTTGATTGCACACCGCTTTATATTCCTTGATTGCAAGCTCACGTTCCTCACCTTTTACCCTGTCAATCTTCTTTTGAAGTGTCTGCCTTCTTTTCGCTAAATGAAGATATTCCGGTGTCTGGTGTCGTGTAGACTGCTTATCGAACTTTTCCTTGAGTTTCATGACTTTCCGGTCAAGCTCATGTAGGTATATATTTGCCAGAATAGGGGAAATGATTCCGCCCTGTGGTGTACCGGAGATTGTGGTATGATATTGAAAATCTTCCACATAACCTGCTTTCAGGAAAGCTCTGATAATATTGATAAATCTGCTGTCCTTGATTTTGACTTCTAACGTTTTAATAAGCACTGCGTGGTCTATATTGTCAAAGCAACCCTTGATGTCGCCTTCTATGAACCATTTTACAGAACGAAAATTTGTCTTTATCTGGTCGAGAGCTGTATGACAACTTCTCTCCGGTCTGAAACCATGTGACTGGTCATAAAATAACGGTTCATAGATTGCTTCCAGAAACATTCTAACCGCCTCTTGCAGAAGTTTATCTCGAAATGACGGAATACCCAGTGGGCGCATTTTTCCGTTCTGTTTCTTGATATATTCTCTGCGCACAGGCTTCGGTTTGTACTTTCCTGACCTCAATTCTTCAATCAGTTCATGCACATATTCAGCACTAAAACCGTCAGCAGTGTCGTTGTCACTTCCGGGAGTCATTGCTCCACTGTTTGCATATAATTTCTGGTAAGCTGCAAAATAAATGTCCTCTCTCAGAAGGTAGCGAAAGAGTCTTGTAAAGACTCCGTCGTGATGTTCCGAGGAACTTTTATTGACACGCTCCAAAATCTCCGATGTTGGATTCATGAGGATTCTCCTCCCTTTCATCTTCTTACTTTGGAATTAACAAACTGCTTCCCTTCGCCATGTAGTGGGCGTTATCCACCTCGGACTACTACGGAAGCTCCGTTGCCATATGGAATATTCAGTCTCGAATAGACATAGCCTTTCGGCATTTCCACTTAGGCAATCCCTGTTTAACGATGCTTATAGGCAAGTGATAACTGTCGGATATCATTTCGGTTTATCTCACGTGTTCTCACGCTTGCTTCATGACCTATAGCAGACACCATAACGAATTCAATATTATGGTGGGGTCATGAGAGTGGTTTCAGGATAATTTCCACACCCTCCCACGAAAAAGGAGCTAACCTTTGCTTTGGCAATCCAGCCTTATCCTTATGTTATCTTGTCATTGCAGGTACTACTCGCCTCATATCCTTTTGACGTTTCCTGCGTTTCTGCCGTGCTGTGTTCCCGTGTCCAGTTTCCTGTCATCGGTTAGGCAGATTGACAACCGCTCTGCTGTGCGGTGTAGAGCCTAATCTACTGTAAACATCGCCTTTTACAGGCGCACAAACTCATCCGGCACAAGATAGCCGCCCTCTGCATCTATGCCAATGTGCAAATCGTCATGTACATCGATCCAGTTGCGGTTTCTGATACTGTTCCAGAATGCCGTTTTGTAAGTGTCGCTTGCTGTACCTGTCTTTTCCGTTACATTTGGTGTGGCAGGCTTACCGAGAACAGGTGTTGAGGTTGCCTTATTCATTTCAGCTTCGATTTCAGCCTGTCGTTCCAGACGCTGAATTTCTTTTCCGAGATCAACAATGGTCTGTTCCATCGCATCGTAGGTCTTGGAATCTTCCTCACTGAGAACGCCGTTTGCATTTCTCTTGCTATCAAGGAAGTCACGGGCTGTATCCCAAGCCTTCTTTCTCTTTTCTCTGAGTTCTTTAATGGTCATAATCAATTCCTCCAATCAATATTTCAAAAGTGCCAGTCTTTTTTCAAGCTGGTCAATCGGTGTGCCTGTAACGGATTCTGCTGATGCAGATACTTTGGATAAGAATGCAGATAGATTCTTCGATTTGGAATAGGTCATTGCAGTAAGAGAATCTTCTTTTTCAGGTTCTTCCTCATCCGGTTCATTTTCCTTTTCAGGAACGGACTTTTTATTCTTGTTCCACCAGAGTTATTAATCGCTGATGCTAAGGTGATTACCACTTCAGATACTCCTGCATTTATTGCTTCAAAAGAATTCTCCAACTTGGGAATCATACCTCCCTGAATAACGCCATCAGCTACATATTGTTCAAATTCGGCACGGGTGATTTGGGGAATCACACTGTCGTCATCATTCTCGTCACGCAACACGCCTTTCTTCTCAAAACAATATACCAATGTCACATCAAACAAGGCCGACAACGCTTTCGCCGTTTCTCCGGCAATGGTATCTGCATTCGTGTTCAGCATATTGCCGTGTCCGTCATGCGTCAATGGAGCCATTACCGGAACCACTCCCTTATGTATCAAATCGGATAACAAAGTAGCGTCCACCTTTTCCACATCACCCACAAAACCGTAGTCTACCTCTTTCACCGGACGTTTCACCGAACGAATCACGTTCATATCCGCCCCGGTTAATCCGAGTGCATTGACTCCGCGTGCCTGCAGACCTGCCACAATATTTTTATTCACTAATCCGCCGTATACCATCGTTACGACCTTCAAAGTTTCAGCATCGGTAATCCGACGACCATTTACCATTTTGCTTTCAATACCCAGTTGTGCGGCAATCTTTGTAGCCGAACGGCCGCCGCCGTGAACCAAAACTTTATGTCCGACGATAGCGGCAAAGTCATTTAACAACTGACGAAGGGTGGCTTCCTCTTCTACGATTTTGCCACCCACCTTAATTACTGTTAGTTTTTCTCTCATTTCTTGATTTCTAATAAGTTCACCGAATGGAGAATCCGGCTCCGGCACCTTGCCGGTTATTCCAAATAAGTATATCCGTAAAGCCCTGAACGATAGTTGGAAAGGAATTCTTTTCCTTCTTCCAAAGAGATCTTTCCTTCTTTCACCGACTTCGTCACCCAGGTTTCGAGTGTACGTACCAGCTTCTTCGGATTGTACTGTACATAGTCCAACACCTCCGCTACCGTTTCTCCATCAATAATCTGTTCGATATTATATCCTTTCTCGTTCACCGAAACATGCACGGCATTCGTATCACCGAACAAATTATGCATATCTCCCAGAATCTCCTGATAAGCACCGACCAGGAACACAGCCACATAGTAAGGTTCCGTTTTCTTCAGTGTATGCACAGGCAGATAATGAGCCACGTTACGGGTAGAAATAAAATTAGCAATCTTACCGTCCGAGTCACAAGTAATATCCTGCAAAGTAGCCGAACGTTCCGGTTTCTCATCCAATCGCTGGATAGGCATGATCGGGAATATCTGGTCAATCGCCCAAGAGTCGGGAAGCGACTGGAAGAGCGAGAAATTACAGAAATATTTATCGGCAAGCAACTTAGACAGTCCGCGGAATTCATCAGGCGCATGCTTCAAACCGCCGGCAATCTGATTAATCTCACGTGTAATAGACCAATACAGACGCTCGATTTGTGCACGGGTTTTCAGATCTACGATTCCATGACTGAACAAGTCCAGCGCTTCCTCTCTGATCTGCTGCGCATCGTGCCATGCTTCCAACATCTTATTCTGATTCAGCGAATCCCAGATTCCATATAACTCCTGCACCAATTCGTGTGCATCCGGAGCAATTTCCTCCTCGTCATCCCATTCGGGCAATGTAGCGGTTTCAAGTACCTCAAAGATAAGAACAGAATGATGTGCCGTCAATGCGCGTCCACTCTCCGTTATGATATTCGGGTGTGGGATACCATTTTTATCGCTCACGTCCACCAAAGTAGAAATAGAGTCGTTTACATATTCCTGGATGGAATAATTCACGCTGCCTTCGCTATTGGACGAACGGGTTCCGTCATAATCCACTCCGAGTCCACCGCCAATATCTACAAATTCCACATTAAATCCCATCGAATGTAGCTGCACGTAGAACTGTGAAGCCTCACGCAAAGCCGTTTTAATACGACGTATCTTCGTCACCTGACTGCCGATATGGAAATGAATCAGTTTCAAACAATCCTTCATTCCTTTGCTCTCCAGGAAGTCGAGCGCTTCGAGAAGTTCACTGGAAGTCAAGCCGAATTTGCTGGCATCACCTCCAGACTCTTCCCACTTTCCGCTACCGGAGGAAGCGAGTTTGATACGTATACCGATGTTAGGCTGCACATTCAGCTGTTTTGCCATCTTTGCAATCAGCTTCAGTTCGTTCATCTTCTCTACAACGAGGAAGATACGTTTACCCATTTTCTGGGCAAGCAAAGCCAGTTCGATGTAACTTTCGTCTTTATATCCGTTACAGACAATCAATGAGTCAGAATCCGTATTGACCGCAATCACTGCATGGAGTTCCGGTTTGGAACCGGCTTCCAGTCCGAGATTGAACTTCTTTCCGTGGCTGATAATCTCTTCCACCACCGGGCGCATTTGGTTGACCTTAATCGGATAAATTATAAAGTTCTCGGCTTTATAACCATACTCTTCGGCCGCTTGTTTAAAGCAGGAAGACATCTTTTCAATACGGTTGTCCAAAATATCCGGAAAACGTATCAACATGGGAGAAGCCACATCACGCAATTGCAACTCATCGACCAGTTCTTTCAGATCGACAGTCACTCCGTCTCTACGAGGTGTAACAACTACATGACCTTTGTCATTAATACCAAAGTACGAGGTACCCCAACCTGTGATGTTGTAGAGTTCCTCAGAATCTTCAATACGCCACTTTCTCATTTTCTGTTATTCAGTGTTTTTAGTAAATAATTGGACGGCAAAAATACGGATTAATCTACATGTTGGCAATTAATTAGACATTAATTCTTTCAAACGGTCCATATAACCACTATTTCCGTTACGGGCGTCATAGCGACGTGCCAGCTCTTCTGCCTGTTGATAGAAATAATTGCGAAGTTCGTTTACCTGATAAATTCCATCCGGACGATAAAGCGGGAACTCTTCCGGCAAAGACAACGAGACTTCCGGACGGGTTTCATATTTCAGAGCCTCTACCATATCACAGGAGAAACGATAACTCTTCAGCGTATTAGTACGCAAACTCCAACCGATACAGCGTTCGGCATATTCCCAAGCTCTTTCCGGCTTCGTCATCATATAATAGGCAATAAACAATCCCAGATAGAGCAAAAGATATTCATCCTTCTCTCTTCCCACCAATGCTTCTTCGGCACGTGCACACATATCGGCGGCAATCTCCGGTTTACCTGCTTTCTGCGCATAATAAGCAAGCTTCAAATAGGCCCGCAAATTGGCTTCATAACAAGTGACCTGCTTATTAATCAACGGTTGCGCGCGGCTGTAAGCCTCATCAAACTGTCCCGTTTCCAGATAATAATCCAGCATAAAGTTCAATTCACAAGCCTCACACGACTGATCGTCTATCTTCTCATTCAACATTTTATCAATGTATTCTTTCGCCTTGTCATACTGCCGCATCCAGACACATTCCACAGACCAGCGGTGATAATAACTCCGCAAAGAATATCCGTTCCGGAGGATACGGGTTTTATAATCCTCCCCAATTGCCTGTACCTGCTCCATCGGGATCTCCGGAAGATCGAACGTACAAGCCCATATCCACTTATATTTCCACAACAAGTCATCTTCCTTAATCACATCCTTGTGGTTCTCGTAATCATCCAGAATTTTAGAGAACACGGTAATCTCTTCAGCATCCGCCGAAAGAAGATTCAGTTCATAAATAAGATCCAGTCTCAACTCCGTAGCCCATTCCACATCTTCGTTCTCATCGGCGATGCGGATAGCCTCTTTCAATAGATTGGCTTTTTCGCGGGGATGCAGGTTGTCATTCTGTGTCTGCAACAGCAATTTTTGTATTTCAAGTGTGTATCTCATACTCTTTTTTTAATTCAGGAAATTTATAAAATCATTCATTTTCGAAGTCATCAGTTCACTTAGCGAATGGTTGAAAAGTTCCATTTCTTCGCTGTTCACCGGATATTTACCTTGCAGAAGCGATTGTACATACAATATATGCACCACATGCTGAAACAGTTTATTGTCTCCTTGTATTTGCAATAAGGTCTGCACCATTTCATTATCCGCATTGAAAGTGAGTGTCGGCGGAATCTGCTTTGTAGTATTCACAGCTCCCAGTACAGCCGCCAACGGATTATTAGCACTTTTAGCGGCATTCTCCTTTTCCTCCGCCACAAAAATAACCGGAATATCCACCGGAGTAAAATGCTTCAGACGACAGATACAGCCAAATCGCTTCAACAACTCGTTCGCTTTCACCTCAAAAGCCTGAAACTCCTGGTTCGCCTCCACTTCACCAAACTGCTCCAGCAACCGTGAAGGAGATATTTCATCCAAAGTAAGCTCCGGATTCAGGCGGACATACTTTTTCAACAACGTTTCATCAAACGTATAAGCAGCATTCACGACCAGCCAACCCTGTGCTCCGGCTATACGCCGCACTTGCCGGAAATCCTCCAGATTCTTGGTATAACATATCACATTACTTGCCGAACGAATACTTCCAAAGCTACGTAACCCCTTATTGGTTTCAAAAGGAAGGTAATCCATAAACAAACGAAGCAATTCATTATCCTCCGAAGCAATCGCCTTGATATGAAAGTGATGAACATCCAGAATCCGGTTGAACATGGCACGGTCATTCTGCACCAATCCCCGCAAATAATCCTTGATAGCCACCCCGATCTCTTTCCGGGCATCCTTCAGTTGGTCATTACTCACCAAAGACTCCCGGGAAGCGGTAGACAGCAACCCGTCCGCATTCACCAGACAACGGATAAAGAAAGCCCACGACGGCAACAGATTGCAATCATCCTCACTCAACAGCATACGTTTGAGATAGACCTTATGAGAGTTGCGCACTGAAAATTGTGTACGGAAAGGCAGGACATAAAGCACCCCTTCCACCTTGCCGCTTTCAGTATAGATCCGGAAAGCATCGAGAGCAGACGACTGAAACACTTTCGCCCCATAATCCAGCAACTCCTTACGAGTCGCCTTCGGGTCAAGCCATACAGGCGAAGGCGTATTTACCAACTCCTCTTCCCCCTGATAATGCAGATAGATAGGATACGGCAACACTTCTCCGTAACCGACCAGTATCTTCTTAAATGTTTCATATTCAAAAAGATGCATCCAATCCCCTTTCGGGTGCAATACTACCTGCGACCCGATGGGCCGTTCTTCGTCTGATAAAGTCAGCTGATACGTCCCATCCACTTTTCCACACCAGCAAACAGGCTGTCCGCCCATTGCAGAACGACTCTCTACGGTGATTTCATTGGTCACCACAAAACAAGATAACAATCCGATACCGAACCTTCCGATAAAATCGTCCGCATCGGGAGTATCCCGCTTTGAGCTCTCCCCGATAACAGTCAGAAAGCGATAAACTTCCTCCTCTTTCAGTCCGATACCATTATCCCGAAATACCACTGTCTTGTCCTCATTCAGAAAGACATCGATGCGACCTTTATAATTCTCGTCAATATTGCGTAGTGCCGTGATGGCATCTACGCAATTCTGCAACAGTTCGCGAACAAAAGTATTCGGGTTACTATAAATGTGCTCTGATAACAGGGCAATCATACCTTTAAGATTGACCTGAAACAGATTATTCCCTTCTTTTTCCATGTTCCTCTTTTACTTCCTCCTCCTTCCGGTGATTTTAAGAGCTTTCTCATTGCCATTCTCTGCGGCCTTTTCGAACCACTCCATTGCAATTTCATCGTTTTCTTCCACGCCATTTCCTGTCAGATAGGCATTTCCAAGTTCAAATTGTGCTTTATCGTTATTTTTCTCGGCAGCTTTCAGCAACCATTGCACTGCAGCTTCCGGATCAGGGTTACAACCTTCGCCATACATCATCATCTTGCCCAGATAATAAATTGCAGCGACATTCTCATTCCCCGCCGCATCCGTGAACCAGCGATAGGCCTCGGCATAATTCTGTTTCACACCTACTCCGTTATAATAGCAAAGTCCGGTACGATACATACTTGTCGTATTTCCATTATCCGCAGCCAGTGTATAATATTTAAAGGCTTCCGTTTCATTCTCTTCCACTCCGATACCCATTTCATAACAGATACCCAGTCCTTCACTATACCATTCATATTCGGCAGCTTTCTTGAAATAAGCAAAAGCCTTTTCCGACTCATTCAGGCTATCATAGTCATACAGATAATACTCACCCACACGCAGCATAGCCATCGGAATCTCATTAGCCAATGCCTTTTCATACCATTCCACTGCCGTTTTATTATCTTCCAGACAGGGACCGCAACCGAAGAAATAATAATCTCCCATCTTAAACTGAGCATAGCCATAATCCTGTTCAGCAGCCTTCATCATATATTCCACTGCCTTCTGTGGATTCTCTTCCACGCCATTACCATTCTCATAAGCCATCCCCAGTTCCGTCAGACAACGGGCTTCATTCTTTTCCGCCCCTTTACTAAACCATTCGAGTGCCCTATCCCAGTTTTCTTCCGTTCCGATACCTTCTCTATAGCAACGTCCCAAAGCAAAGATCGCATCATTATCGTCCGCTTCAGCTGCCTTTGTATACCAGGCAAAGGCCTCTTCCGGTTTCACTTCACCAAGAACACCCTTTTCCATATAAAGACCTACACGGAACATTGCATAAGGATAACCCTGTTCGGCAGCCTTGCTAATCAGTTCAAATGACTTTTCATAATTCTTCTCCACTCCATCGCCATTCTCATATAAGAATGCCAGTTCCACAAGGGCAAAGCAAGCACCCAGTTCGGCCGCTTTTTCATAATATTCCCTTGATTTTACAGGGTCCTTCACACCGCTATATCCATTAGCCAGATAAAGAGCCACACGGCAATACCCATCGGCATTATTCAGTGAAGCCGCTTTTTCATAAAACTCTAAAGCCTTCACATAATCCGGTTCTTCAGACAAAAAGCCACGTTCATACATCCAGCCCAAACGATAAGCTGCACTTCCCGAACCCAACTCAATGGCTTTCTCCAACAACTCTTTCGCGCGATTCATGTCTTCCGGCACCAAATCACCGTTGAAATAAATATTGGCCAGTCCTTCGATACCTTGTATATAATCATCCTCCACGCAACGGTTCAGACACATCAGTCCACGTTCCACGTTCTTATATTCATCATTATACAGGTAGATCAATGCCAGTTCATACGCACTGTAGGGTTCACAATAAAGCATGCCCTTTTCCAGCCATTCAATCGCCTTAGGCATATCCTGCCATTCCTCCTCCTGATAGTTATATCCCAGGAAATTGGCGGCAGACCACACACCGGCATGCCAGGCCTTTTCCCAAAGTTCAAAGCACAGTTCTTTCGGTTTATTCAGTTCCGGGTAACGGAAATAAAGCGTAGCCAGATTTTTAAGACTATAAAGATTGGGAACTATTTCCAGGGCTTTTTCGTAGTAAGCAGCTTCCTCTGCCACGTTACCTTCCGCTCTGTCGAGCGCATCTCCTAACGATGCATATACATGAGCACGCAAACGTTCACCTTCAGGCAGTTCGGCAAGCAGTTCATTCCGTATCTGTAATGCCTTTGCTTTATCCCCTGTAAATTCTTCGGCAAAAGCACGATAATGCTTTCCCCATAAAATAGCTTCGGGAGAAGTGAGAGCAGCAAAACGCCGTTCACCCTCTTCTTTATCTTGTTCACAATAGAATCCCATGTATCGCCAATAGGCAACAGTTGCTTCCGCTTCAGCCCAACCCATATCGGCAGCCTTCTCGTAGTATGGAAGCAAATAACTCATATCCCGCTTTCCATAACGGGCTTCGGAATATTGTGCCCCCTTCTGCGCCCATCCTGCACCGCTAAACTCTGCCACACGGTCGCATACCTGCATCACCTTTTCCCACCAGAATTCATATTCTTCCGCGTTGAGATCCACCTCTACGTTACAGTCAAAAGCACTGAATATCAGTTCAAAAAAATCTTCTGTTAATTTCTCGTCTTCTTTTGTGTCCAAAGCATATTCACATACAGCCAATGCTTCCCACCAGTTTTCCGCACTTAACAATGAAGCCGGTGTATACTGCGGAAACCATACCCTTGCAGGCTGTCCGGATGCTTTAATTTTAGCGGATAACTCCCCAAATTTCTCTTTTAAAGTTTTCATGATATAGAACTTTACCTTAATTTTGTGTTACTAGTCAATAAAAAATCTCATAACGAGTGCAAGGTACAAATATTGACCGAATGCACAAACAAGAGTCTCAAAAAAAACGAAGTTCCAACAAAAAGAGAACATTACAACTACCTGATTTCTGAATACAGTAAAATTCCTCCCAATAATCATTCATTATCAGGCACAAATTACACACATTCCACAGCTTTCCAAATGACGATTACACAAAATATAACGACTGTTACTTCTACAATCCCAAAAGTTGTCGCAAACATTGCACCGATGTTTCAATCTGCCAACGATCTTCCAATTCGTCTGCATTAAAGATATATTGTGCCTGATGATAAAAAGGAGCACGCTTCTCGAGTGCCTGAACAATGAACGCTTTCAGTTCTTCATCCTCTTTACCCTGAAGAATAGGACGTTGTTGTTTAGCCACACGCAAGCGCCTGAACAACACATCCGGATGCACCTCCAGAAAAACAGTCTTTCCGGTCCGGTTCATAAAATCCATATTATCATAAAAACAAGGCGCTCCACCCCCCGTCGAAATTACCACATTCTCAAACTCGGCTACTTCATGGAGCATATTTCTCTCCAGCTCCCTGAATCCTGTTTCGCCTCGTTCAATAAATAATTCTCCAACGGTTTTGTGAAAACGCTCTTCAATATACCAGTCCAGATCGATGAACGGTATATTCATATATCGGGCAAAAGCCTTACCCAACGTCGTTTTTCCGGCACCCATATAGCCGGTAAGGAAGATACGAACCATAAATGATTAATTTTGCTCACAAAATTAATCATTTAATGAAGAATGAAGAATGAAGAATAAAGAATTTTAGCCATTATGCCATCCAATTCTTCATTATTCATTCTTCATTCCCGATTTATTTAAAGATTCTCACCCGTTCTTCAAGCGGCTGGAATTCTTTTTCACCCGGTTTGCCGACAGGAAGTCCGAACGGCATTTCCGCAATCAAATGCCAATGTTCCGGCAAATCCCATGCACGGCGCACTTCTTCATCAATCAACGGGTTATAGTGTTGCAGCGATGCTCCGAAACCTACATCTTCGAGCATTACCCAGATAGCTAACTGGTGCATGGCAGAAGTCTGCAATGACCATCCCGGGAAATTCTCCTGATAAGACGGGAAAGCCTCCTGAAGTCCTTTCACCACTTTTTGATCCTCAAAGAACAGTACAGTTCCATAACCACAGGCAAAGGAATGATCTATCTTCTCTTCTGTCTTGACAAACGCTTCAGCCGGTACAATCCTCTTTAATGCGTCCTTCACAATCTGCCACAATTTCTTATGCGATTCTCCCAATAGAAGTACCACACGGGTAGATTGCGAATTGAATGCCGACGGCACATGGCGCACGGTCATATTAACGATACATTCGATCTCCTGATCGGATATAGGTGACTGATTAGTAATTGAATAGTAAGTTCGACGTTGTTTCAAAGCTTCACTAAAAGATCTTTCCATCATAGTTCCTTTCTTATTTTATATTCTTAAAACTCTCTTTTTTTTATAACAAGTAGCCCCCCTAACTTGTTCAGTTAGAGAATATATTTGTACCTTCGCAGCGTCAATTCATTGACTATCTAAAATTATCGTCAGAAAAAATGGCTAAACAGAAATTTTATGTAGTATGGGAAGGCGTCACCCCCGGAGTTTATACTTCCTGGACAGACTGCCAGCTTCAAATCAAAGGATATGAAGCTGCCAAATACAAATCATTTGACACGCGCGAAGAAGCGGAACGCGCGTTGACAATGTCTCCCTATGCTTATATCGGCAAGAATGCAAAGGCTAAATCAGGAGGTCCCAAACCTTCTTCGGATACTTTACCCTCTTGTGTGATCGACAATAGCCTGGCTGTCGATGCAGCCTGTAGCGGTAATCCGGGACCGATGGAATATCGCGGCGTACACATTGCCAGCCGTCAGGAGATTTTTCATTTCGGCCCGATGAAAGGCACGAATAATATCGGCGAGTTTCTAGCCATCGTACACGGGTTGGCGTTGTTGAAAAAGAAAGGTTTCGATATGCCCATTTACAGTGACAGCGCGAATGCCATCAGCTGGGTACGACAGAAGAAGTGCAAGACCAAGCTCCCCCGGACCCCGGAAACAGAAGAACTCTTTCTGTTGATTGAACGGGCAGAAAAATGGTTGCAGGGAAACACCTATACCACCCCTATTCTGAAATGGGAAACGAAAGAATGGGGAGAAATTCCGGCCGACTTCGGCAGAAAATAAAAGAACATAAATTTCAATATAAGATAAAGATGAAAACATTGACTTCAAACAAAGCTTTCTGGCTGTTACTAGTCATTTGCGTAGTTACTATCCTGCCTTTCCTCGGTTTATCGGAGTACCACACCAAAGGGGAGCCTCGCGAATCTATTGTCTCCTACTCCATGCTGGATAGCGGAAACTGGATTTTACCCAGAAACAACGGAGGAGAAATGGCTTACAAACCGCCTTTCTTCCACTGGAGCATAGCCGCTGTTTCGGCAGCAGTAAACGGAGGGCAAGTCACAGAAATGACCTCCCGCTTGCCGTCTGCCATCGCCCTGATCGCCATGACCCTCTGCGGCTTTCTGTTCTTTGCCAAAAGAAAAGGAGTGGAACTGGCGTTGTTGGCCGCCTTTATTACCCTGACTAATTTTGAGCTGCACCGGGCCGGAGCAAACTGCCGGGTGGATATGGTATTGACAGCACTCACCGTTGGCGCTCTGTATTGTCTCTACAAATGGTATGAGAAGGGACTCAAAGGTATTCCCTGGCTGGCCATTCTCCTGATGAGCTGCGGCACACTGACTAAAGGACCGGTAGGTACTATCATTCCATGTTTAGTGGTAGGCATCTTCTTGTTACTCCGGGGTGTCAACTTCTTCAAAGCATTCCTGTTACTTTCCGCCTGGGCCATTCTTTCACTCATCCTGCCTTTCTGCTGGTATGTCGCTGCTTACCAACAAGGTGGAGAAGAGTTCCTGGCATTAGTTATGGAAGAAAACTTCGGTCGTATGACTAATACCATGAGTTACAATTCATGCGTGAACCCCTGGCATTATAATTTTGTGACCCTATTTGCCGGATACGTTCCCTGGACACTGTTAGTCGTGCTCTCCCTGTTCAGCCTGACTTACCATAAATTCAGCATCCAACCGGCAGCCTGGTGGAAACGCTTCACCACATGGATAAAGAATATGGACCCGGTGGATTTATTCTCTTTCACCAGTATCGTTGTAATCTTCGTCTTCTACTGTATTCCGCAGAGCAAACGTAGTGTATATCTGATGCCGATCTATCCTTTCATTGCTTATTTCCTTGCCAAATATCTATTCTATCTGGTCAAGAAGCAATCTAAAGTCATCAAGGTATACGGAAGTATTCTTGCAGTAATCAGCCTGCTACTGTTCACCTGCTTCATCGTATTAAAATGCGGACTCATCCCTGAAACTATCTTCCAGGGTCGTCACGCGCAGGACAATATTAATTTCATGCGTGCAATACAGAATATCAGCGGAGCAGGGGCCTTATTCCTGATTGCCATTCCTACCATTCTCGGTATCTACTGGTGGTTCTATCAACGGAAAAATGCATTGAACAACCGTTTCCTATACGCTCTCGTTGTGCTTACAATGGGATTATACCTTGCATTGGACGGTGCTTATCAGCCGGCAGCATTAAATTCGAAGTCGGTCAAATTCATCGCTACAGAAATAGAAAAGGTTGCGCCGGAAAGCGAAGGAACGATGTACGAATTCATTGAAGAAAGTCTGCATGCAGCAGGTGACCCCGTACATTATTTCGAACTCAATTTCTATCTGCACAATCGTCTCGACAACTTCTATGAGAAACGTCCTTCGGAAGGTTTCTTGTTAATCGGCACGAATGATGCAGAGAAATATCTTCCCGAATTCGAGAAAGAAGGGTATCAGTTTGAGGAGGTATATGAATCCCCTAAACGAGTACTCCGGCAAATAGCCAAGATATACAAGTTCGTTAAAAACCAACAGCCTGAAAATACCGAAACGACTCCTATTGTTGAGTAAAAGGTATAGAATTAAGCGTTTTTCCATGCTTCACAAGGAACTCCGCCGATTGGAGCATGGAAAAACTATATTCTTTTAAAGGCAAAAAGCTATCATCCATCGGAACAGCATTCAATTTGCCGTTACCGATATCATAAGTAAGTTCCTGCTGAGTCTCGTAATTATAAAGGTAGAGTAACGTGTCATTGCGTCCCACCACCATATTGTCAGCAGTATAGAACATACAGGGACGTTCTTCCTTCAGCAAGTCCACTCCAAAATTATTCTGTAGATAATCAATATTCAACAGCCCTAATATTGTTGGCTGTATATCTACCTGACCGCCAAATGTAGTTTTCTCTTCCGGCTGAATACGGCTGGAGTAAATCATCAGTGGAATATGATTATAAGATTCCGGCAGTTCACATTCGGCGTCTCCCACCAGTTTGCCATGATCCCCTTCCAATACGAATATCGTATTATCAAACCAGGGTTGTTTACGCGCCTCTTCAAAGAACTGACGCAAAGCCCAATCCGCATACTCAACGATCTGCGTCTCCGGTTCACTTGTTTTCGGATGGAAGAAAGGAGGTATCACATACGGCGGATGATTACTGATGGACAGTAAAGTAGCAAAAAACGGTTGTCCGGTGGCAGCCCGCTGATTCAATACCGGAATTGCGTAGTCATACAAGAAATCATCCTGCACTCCAAAGCTATTCACAACCTTATCAGCCGGATAGTTTTCTTGTGAAAACACTTCATCATAGCCGTTCGTCCGGAAGAAAGCGTTCATATTATCATACTGCCCTTCATGCGTCATAAAGAAAAGGTTGTAATAGCCGTTTTCTTTCAGTACGGTAGGCAGTCCCGAATAGCGGGGAATGACAGAGCCTTTCATCAGGTTCCGTTTCATCATAGCCGGAAAAGAATACAAGGTGGCATACAAACCATGGTTCGTATGGATTCCTGCCGAATAGAAATTGCGGAAACTGATAGAACGGGTATACAGGCTATCCAGGAAAGGAGTCAAAGTCTCCGATTGCCCGAAATGCTTCATAAACTTGGCGGACATAGACTCCATCATAATCAAGACGACATTAGGACGGCGTTGTTGCACGCTATCCGCTTTTGCAGCATGCCTGTAAACAGCCAACGGGGAAACATTCGCATCTCCCGGACGGTTGAGCAGAGCTTGCGCCTTGGTGATGGCTTCCTGTTCATCCATCAGATGCAAATATTTATTTTCAGGCCTCATATCATCCATCACACTCGTCAGCAGGTTAAAAGTAGGACTTACTCCCAGTTGATTGAGAAAAGCATCCTGACAGAAATATGCCGCACTTACTTTGATCGGGTTATAGCCTGTACGCCCCCGGATTCCAAAGATGCAGAGTCCGATTAAGCAAGCACCGATCAGAACCGCCCCTCCTCGCTTCCAATAAGGAAACGGAGCGGAAATGGTAAGGCTACGATGATGGAAATAACGTGCCAGATAGATAAGCCAAACTACGAATCCGGCCAGAAAGAGAAGGAATAATCCGATGGACAGATAATAGGCACTTTCCCCCAATATCATTCCGGCGGTAGTTCCCGCATAACCGAACCATTCGAATATGGAAGAGTTGATATGTTTAAAGAAATAGGCAAAATAAGGAATGTCTGACGCACTGATTAAATAAACCAATCCATAAAAGACACTGAAAAAGATCGTAAAGAAACGGAACAACGCTTTCCCATAATAGTTGCAAACTCCACATACCACCGCAACTACCAGAGGCAACAGAAGTATGTAACAGCCTATCACATTGTCAAACCAGACACCATGCACAAAAGCAAGCATCGGAAGTGTCTTATCCGACAAGGCTTCAGAGGTCAACTGATGATAAGATGAGATAAAAAGTACCAGGCGAAACAGTCCTGCGATCAGTAAAGCCGAAACATGTATGGTAAGAATATATACAACAAGATTTAGAAAACGTTTCATAATAGCCTTTTCTTTTTATGAATTAAATGAAAGGGATTGAATAGTGTTATTTCCTCCCTTTATAGATATAAACGAAATGAAGAATCAGGAAATTGATAGGCACCACGATAATCATTACCAGTATCGGTGCAAGCAGTTCACCCGCCCCTATCCAGAGGAAGAGATTCAGTAAGCCGATCTCAAGCAGGTAATTAATCAGATGACTAAAACCAAAGCCGATCGCATTATGCGAGGATGGTCTGGAACGAAAGGTGAAGAAAGTAGTCAGGAAGTAGTTGCAGACAAATCCTACAGCATAACCAGCCGTAAAGGAGATATTGGCATTCGCAACCAACAAGACCAGGCAATATACGCCGTAATGAATGGCTGAAGATATAGTGCCGACAACTCCAAAACGAACAAACTGCCAGAACTTATCCCGCCAATCCGGGTGCTTCTCAAGTATAGCCTTACTTATTCTGATCATCGTACAACACTTCTTCCACATTATAGAGCGGACGACGTTTTACCTCTTTATAAATCTTGCCAATATACAGTCCGACAGCTCCTATGGATAATAAAACAACCCCGCCAACAAACCAGATAGACAACATCAAAGAGGCCCAGCCATGTTCCGCAGTACCCGAAATCAATGCGTAAAGAACATAGATTCCAATCAAAATACTGATAAAAACAAAGATACCTCCCAGATAAACAATTCCGTAAATGGGCTTTACCGAGAAAGAGGTTATCCCGTCCAAAGCCAGACTGAACATCTTTCTCACTGTATATTTGGAAGTTCCGGCTGTCCGTTCCCGAATCACATCATCTACCGTAGTAGAAGGGAAACCCAGCAACGGGATAATACCACGCAGATAGACATTGCGTTCCTGATAATGAGACAACTGTTCCAGCACTCTCCGGCTTAGAAAACGAAAATCCGCATGATTGTAGATAGTCTCCACTCCCATCCGGTGCTGTAATTTATAAAAGGCTGTTGCAGAAAGACGTTTCAACACGGGGTCTGCCTGACGAGATACTTTCACTCCATATACAACATCATATCCTTGCGTATAAGCATCGATCATCTCCTCAATCGCATTCAGATCATCCTGCAAATCGGCATCAATGGTAATAACGGCATCACTCCAGTCTTTAGCGGTCATCATACCGGCCATGATCGCATACTGATGTCCCACGTTCCGTGCCAGATTCATTCCTTTTATATAAGGATTCGTCCCGTGCAATTTCTTAATGATGCTCCATGTACGATCTTTGCTGCCATCATTCACAAAGAGCACAAAGCTGTCGGCACTGATCTTTTCTTTCGCCACCAACTCATCAAACAAGGCTGTCAAACGGGCGGCCGAATCTTCCAACACTTCCTCCTCATTATAGCAGGGGGATACAATAGCCAATTTTATCATTTTTCGTCCGGTTTATTTAGTTCAGCCAGTTTTATCTGTGCAAATTCCGAGTAAGTCATAAAAGCATATCCTTTTTCTTTCAGTTTGCGGATAAGCATATCCAAACGTTCTTCCATTCCTTTACCGGAATGATTGCGGATAATAAAAGGCATCTTAAATTCAGGATGTTCACCCAACGGGTAGAATTCCCACGGGTGGAAATAAGTCACAAAATATCCGTCATGCTTCAATACCCGGTTTACCAGGAGTTGATACAGCCACATCGGCAGATTATGACAAGACAACCAGAATAGCGGGAAGCGAATCCACGGAGTTACAGAAGCCGGGATTTGAAGTAACTTACCCGTCATAAAGCAGGTACGGGGCTCCGACAAATGCATATATCTTCCGGGGATAAATGCGGGATTCAATGAGGAGTTATATACATACCCCATCCGTTCAAGTTCCGTATCTGATACGGGGAACATACGCGGCTGGCGATAACCTTGTATCGTCCTGCCGGTAAGGCGTTCCAGAATTTCTTTTGAACGACTGACATCCGAAGCCTGTGGCTGCCAATGGTCACATCCATGCGCAGCAACTTCATGCCCTTCGTCCATAATGCGCCACATCACTTCCGGCGCATTTTCTGCAAAATTGCTTGTACAAAAGAAAGTAGCTTTCACCCCGTTTTTTTTCAGGCAGTCCAGTATCTTGTTCGTACCATAGACTGACACTTTCATTGCTTCATCCAGCGGAAAGTCTACACCATGCTCGCGAGGTACATCAAATTCTTCTGTATCAAAACTTAATAATATCATTGCAATATCAAGAATTACAACTGCTGCATATCATGCAGACGTTTATAGTAACCGTTTAACTCAATGAGTTCTTCATGCTTACCACGTTCCACAATCTCACCCTCATACAGTACACAGATTTCATCTGCATTCTTAATCGTAGAAAGACGGTGGGCAATAGCAATCGTCGTACGTGTTTTCATCAAACGTTCCAACGCTTCCTGTACAAGACGTTCTGATTCGGTATCCAAAGCAGAAGTAGCCTCATCAAGAATCAGAATCGGAGGATTCTTCAAAATAGCACGCGCAATACTGATACGCTGACGCTGACCACCGGACAATTTTCCGCCACGGTCACCGATATTCATATTATATCCTTCCGGTTTCTCCATAATGAAATCATGCGCATTGGCAATCTTCGCCGCCTCTACTACTTGTTCCATTGTCGCATTCTCCACACCAAAAGCAATGTTATTGAAGAATGTATCATTAAACAGAATAGCCTCCTGGTTTACATTACCAATCAAACTGCGCAAATCTGCAATACGTACATCACGAATACTTGTTCCGTCAATGGTAATATCACCTTCCTGCACATCGTGGTAACGCGGCAACAAATCGACTAATGTAGATTTACCGGATCCCGATTGACCAACCAGTGCGATTGTTTTTCCTTTGGGAACTGTCAGGTTTACATGCTTCAACACCTCTCTTTTACCATCATAGCTGAAAGAGATATCTTTAAATTCGATTCTATCATTCAAACCTTTCAACGGTTTCGGATTCGGAATTTCCTTAATCTTATTCTCTGCCTTCAGGATTTTGTCCACACGTTCCATGGAAGCCAACCCTTTCGGAATGTTGTATCCCGCTTTAGCAAAGTCTTTCAATGGATTGATTACACTATATAAGATAACCATATAGAAGATGAATGTAGGAGCATCGATGGTTGCATTCTTTCCTAAAATCAATGTACCTCCAAACCACAATACAGCTACAATCAGAATCGTTCCTAAGAACTCACTCATCGGATGAGCCATAGCCTGACGTATAGCAACCTTGTTTGTCGCATCCCGGAGCTCGTTGCTACATTTGGTGAAGCGGTTAATCATTTTATCTTCCGCAATAAAAGCCTTGATGATGCGCAAGCCTCCCAGTGTTTCTTCTAATTGTGACATCGTATCACTCCACTTAGCCTGTGCTTCCAGTGATTGACGTTTCAGTTTTCTTCCGACGACTCCCATCAACCAACCCATTCCCGGTAATACAATGATAGTAAAAAGAGTCAACTGCCAACTAACCGTAACCAATGTCACAAAATATATAATAATCAGAATCGGGCTTTTCATCAACATATCCAATGAACTGGTAATGGAATTTTCCACTTCCCCCACATCACCACTCATACGAGCTATAATATCTCCCTTTCTTTCTTCCGAGAAGAAAGACATCGGCAGACGCATTACCTTAGCATACACCATAATACGAATATCACGTACCACTCCTGTACGTAATGGAATCATCACGGCTGAAGAAGCAAAGTAACAACCGGTTTTAAACAATGTCATCACCATCAGGAATAGTCCCAAGAAAATAAGAGCTACAGTGGGACCATTATCCACAATCATCTGAGAGATGTAATAATAGAAGTTATTCTTGGCAACATCTGCTAAATCGCCACTACCCCATTCCATAAAATGGTACACCTTATCTGCTCCTTCTGTTTTAAACAGAATACTCAAGATAGGAATCAAAAAAGTAAATGAGAACACATTGAATACAGCAGACAAAATATTCAGCAAAATAGCCCAGCCGATATACTTCTTATAAGGCGACACAAAACGTCGCATTAGTTGTAGAAATTCCTTCATTATTTACCATTAAAAAAGTTAAGACCGCAAAGATACAATAAAACTGATTAACAGGCAGCAGTTTCTATTAATTATTAACGCGATTTATCGAAAAGCCCTCTTCAATAAATGAAATATGACTTAATAATTCTCTTTCAGCCAAATACCCAAGAAACGATCATATATTTGACAAATACCCATTTCCTGAGTCACAAAATCCTTTTCCAGCAACCCTTTTAGTGCTGCCTGAACTGAACTAGCAGAAGCCAGTTTGTATTTTTTAATAAAAGTGCCGGAAGTGAGAGCTTTAGCCCTTCCTTCTTTAGTGATAGCAATTAGCAGTTCCTTTTGTTTCTCCGGCAAACGAAAAAGAATTTCCGAATAAGTATATCTGAATGAATCAATAATCTGCCGAATAGCCCCTGACACCATTCCCACTTTACAAACTCCGTACTCCGGGGTCATATCATAAAGTGTATTCAATACTTTTTGTATATACCATGTGATTCCTTCAAACTGTTGATAAACTGTGGTAACAGCACTTTCCTCTATTTCTTTGCCTGCACGTTTGAAATGCATACTTGCAAAACGAATATATTCTTCTAAAGGAATACTTTCCAAATGCATCATTGACACACTTTGATAAAAAGGTCTGGAAGGCGTCAAAAACATATTCCCCATCACATGTCGCTGGCTCCCGGCAAAAATGAAACGCGCATTATTACAATGCTGCACATAAGTCCGGAGAGTAGCCTCTACATTTTTCTCCACATATCCAGTAATCTGCTGAAATTCATCAATAGCAATCAAACAAGGCTTATCCGCTTGCTCTAAATACCGGAAGATTTCATCAAGCGTAGTAGCCGGAGCTTGTATATCTCCTAATCCCAGATTCAAAGAAGGCATACCATTCACATCAAAAGAGATACTAGCCTGCAAAGATTTTACACATTCCCAAAAGCCATGCAAAGCTTTCTTCCCCATAGGTTTCAGTACTTCCAAAATCTCCTTACTAAGTGCAAAGACCAAATCACGCAATGAACGGCTATCATATATATCAATAAAAAAGGTATAGTAACCCTGTTTAATTTCAGGAAACTGAAAGCAATGACGGATCAGCCCTGTTTTTCCCATTCGCCGGGTAGAGACAAGAGCCAAATTATTCCCATTCATCACCTCGCGCACCAACTGTTCGCTCTCAAAACGGCGATCGCAAAAATAATCAGCAGAGACATATCCGCTTGTTATAAAAGGATTTCTTATCATAGTCTTCATACATCTCACGTTATTACGCAAAGATAATTATTATAAAATAATAAAAGCCATCTACTATACATTATTTCATCATCATCCTTACTCTACAGGCATCACATGATAATAAACCCCACGTGTTTTCCTAAACGACTTTACTCTCAGCCTCTGCAATATACGTCCGAAATAATTAACTTGTCCGGCAGAGAATTTCATTTTACTTGCCTTTTGTATCCGCTGCAATATATCCGCAGCAAGCAACCATTCTCCCTCTTCTTCCTCTTCCGCTGCCCGGTAATATACCTGAAACAATTGTTCAATCGCCGGCGACTGTTCAAACTCCCGGTTAGCCTCCGTCATAATCGCCTCCTCTTTTTCATCAAACCAATAGCGCTCATTACTCCGCAATGCAGCCATTGCCTGTGCATATAACTGCTCATAATCAATAGGGCGGACCACATCTATCACTCCCGTCACCTCGACACCGATAAAACGGCGACTGCCGGAAGTATCCGTCAACAGATCCTTATGATTACTTGTGCCTATAAAAGAAGCGTACCGGCGGAGTTCCTCCACTGCCGAAGCATTCGGACGTCGCGTATTGACAACAGGCTTTTGCAGAATATGCTTGAGAAAAGACTGCTGACTGATGCCAATCTGATCGAACTCATCCATATTAATCAATAAAAAGCGATTCAAATACAGTTCAGCATCCCGTTTCCGACTGAAATCGATACTGTCCGTATAATATGCCTGTAAACATGGTGGTAAGATCAAGCGGCAAAATGTAGACTTACGATAAGCTTGCGGGCCTATCAATATAGGCGAAGTGCTATTCGCATGATTCTTACCCATCCCACGCCAATGTGCGACCATACTAAGAAACCAACGACGAAACAATTGAGTCCAATAAGGATGGTCACAAGGAACCCGTTTGGCTAAATTGCCAATATAATCCTTACCGTTCCAACGAGGAAGGTCATAAAGAAACTCTTCAATAGGTTGATAAACCGGTACATGATCCGAATTCAGGAAACGCACGACATCTTTATCCCAAAGTTTAAGCCCCTCATATTGTGCATTCATTGTAATGCTTGCCATCAACCGTTTATCCACCGGAAGAAAATAAAAATTAAAGCTATTCCGTTCGCGACATTCCACTTGTGACGTTAGTTGGTTGAAACGGAAATCATAACGCCGTTTCATAAACTCATCCATCTGCATGACAAATAATTGTTCCGGCAACAGGCTGCTCTTACTCGCAAATCCCTCTGAAGTCCGATATACATTCCGTACAGTCCCCCGAACCAATGTATCATCTTTTGGCAAACGATAATGCGCCCGACACCATCGCACCGTATCTTCTTCAGGAATACCGGCGCGAAAACAATACCCGGCCAGATTTATCAACAAAGACTGTTTATCACCTTCTTCCGGTTGATAACCATCCTCCTCATCCAGTGCACGTGCGAAGGCTGCTTCAAAAAGAACAGAAAGCGCATCACATCTTTCATACCCCGGTGCAAGCCGTTGCAATGGTGAAGTTTCCGTTTGCACCCGTTCACGATAAGTGGTTTCGCCCGGCATAGCCACAGGTTGTTTCATATAAATAGGCATCGCTTCGGGATTAAAATACAAATCCGGATCAAAAGTCCAGCGACAATATTGTTCCAATGAAGGTTCTTTCAGTTCGATATCAAAAGGAAGTTGGGGCTGATAGAATTTCACAGCCAACCGATAGGCGTGTGCATGAAAAAGCTCTGCCTGTTCACGGGTTTCCGGTAAAAGGTCATTGGGATAAGTAAAACGGACCCATATCTTCACTGACTTTCCGGAAGAACCGGTGAAAGCTAAATAAGTTTGCGGCAGCTCCCTCACCCGCTCTTTCACTTCATCCGCTTCCATATTCCCGGATAAGTTATTCACCTGAATCATCACAATTCCGTTGTATTCACTCATGGTCGTTATTCCGTCTTTGCGGAAAAAGGCCGCTGCAGGTATCACCTTCTGCACTTTCTGCACATAGTCATTTTTATCACCCGGAAGCATAAAAGGCAGGACTTCTCTCATTTTTGAAACAGACTGTGCTTTGGTTTCCACTTTCATTTGCTCTACGAGCTGTTCGATTCTTAACGTACGCATAGTGTTCACCTTGCCATCGTCTCTTACCAATGTTATTCTCATTGCTTAATTAATTTATTTGTCCTGCATGTGTTTGTAGGGCGATTATTACCACAGACAAATGTACGGTTAATATCCCGTATAAACAAATTTGACACCTCCCAAACGCACGTCCACTAGTAATGATTTGCAATTCTTATTCTCATATTCTCATAAGTTTCAGATAAAACACACAAAATCAGCATAGTACACCATGAGAAACGTTTTTAAATCCGGTATTTCTCATACTTTGTCTTTCATTTTTACTCAAAAATTGTCTATTTATCATAGTATTCCGGATCATTTCTCATAGTCAAATACCAACCATTCATTTCGCTCATTGGCCAACCTTATTTTACACAGCCCTCATCTATTATTTACATGTAAACAACCGTGTAATTATTTGTTTTTCAGTTAATAATGTCGTATCTTTGAAAGAGGATCTCAATCGTTTCACTACAGTGAACGGTTCTGTTCACTAGAGTAGAAAGATCTGTCTACTAGAGTGAAAAGAACCGTTCACTCTAGTGGAACGAACTAGCTGGTAGTTAAATAATAAAAGAATAAAGGCAAGATACACTAAGCGCATCAATTACATAATATATAAACAACCATTAAATTAGAACAAAGATGGCAATACAATTCGAGTTTTATAAGAATCCCCAACCGGAGAAAGAAGGAGAAGAACCTAGTTATCATCCACGGGTAGTCAACTTTCAACATGTGACTACTCAAAAATTGGCAAGAGAAATCCACATGGCAACCACTTTCGGAAAAGCGGAAGTAGAAGCCATGCTAATGGAATTGAGCAGATGCATGGGCAACCACCTATGCGAAGGAGAACGAGTACATCTGGATGGGATCGGCTATTTCCAGATTACATTGCAAGCGACCGAACCCGTGCACTCACTTACCACCCGTGCAGATAAAGTGAAACTAAAATCCATTAACTTCCAGGCTGACAGGAATTTAAAGAGTTTGTGTATGAGTAGTCACTTACGACGTTCGAAATACAAGCCACATTCGGCTTCTCTTTCAGAAGAAGAGATCGACAAGAAACTCACTGCCTATTTTGCAACCCATCCTGTATTGACCCGTAGTAATATGCAGTCACTCTGTTGTTTTACCCAAAGCATGGCCAGCAGACAGATTCGTCGTCTAAAGGCACAAGGAAACTTACAGAATATAGGCAAACCCACACAGCCTATTTATGTACCAACTCCGGGGCATTATGAGAAATGATTTCAACGGGTATGAGAAATAAGCCAAATTAAGGTCTATTTGTGAATAAAGCTATGAGAAACACTAAATTTAAAATCATTTCTCATAGCTTACACCATTAACAATCTGACACTTAGGTCATATTTATGAGAACATGAGAAATGAATATTTTATATCCATTTCAGAGGCGCATCAATTCTCCACCAACCACTTTTCTATATTTCTTGTTTCAACACTAAAGTTAACGCCAATCTTGAAAAGTTTCCGCGAATCCGTTGCAAACGGACGAGCATAATGTTTATCCTCTATCTGCCGCAAAGCTTCTTCCGCCGTACCATTCAATTTAAATTCCATGATGTAGATAAATTTATCGGTCTGCAATACCATATCCACACGGCCCTCACTCGTATGATATTCCGCTTTTACATAGAAGCCTACCAGTTTACACACGATATATAGTACATTCTGATAATGTAATTCCAATTCGCATGCTAGTTCATAAGGAATATCCGAAAAGAAACTTTGCAGACGGCGGAAAAAAGATTCGTAATCACCAGCACGTACCTCACGAACAAATTTTTGGATTTCAAAGGGAGATTCCACTTTATTGACGTTCGCATAATAAGGAAGCAGAAAACGGATAAATCCTTCCTCCACTTCACGATTAGGAAAACCTAAACGGTAAATACCAAATTCTTCATCATATCCCTTAATGGTGAGATATCCGCTCTGATAAATCACCGGAATAGGATTGGTAGATTCAGAATCCATACTGTTCAGTACCTGTTCATCGGTTTCTTCATGGGCCATCCGATGAAGGTCGTAATGGTGTTTCTTCAGCAATTCCACCAAATAAGTGGGAGTACCTGTTTCAAACCAGTAGCTTTTAAACTCATTCCTATCAAAAGCTAAAAGCAGACTGAAAGGATTGTACATTCCTTTGGAATTGTGCGTGAAATGATAGCCATCATACATTTCTTTCAACCTGGCACATATCTCTTCATACGTCACTCCCTGCACATTGGCAAATTCATGAAGTTCGGCATCCAGATTATCGTATAGCTCCTGTTCGCTCACACCACAAATATCTATATACTTATTCCACATTGAAATGTCATTCAGGTTATTCAAATCACTGAACACACTGACTTTACCGAACTTGGTAACTCCCGTCAACAAAGCAAACTTGATACACCCATCCTGACTTTTCAATGCGCCGTAGAAGGCTTTCAATGTATTGCGGAAACTCTTTTGCAAAACATCATCACCAATAGCCTGTAACATCGGCTTATCATACTCATCCACTAGGATCACCACACTTTGCCCCTCTTGCTGACAGGCACGCCTAATAATCCCCTCAAAACGCATCGCTAAAGATTTATCCGAGGGCTCTTCGCCATATATCTTCTCCCATTCCACCAACGCCCCATTCAGTTTATTCTCCAAACTTTCCGGAGTATCGTATTTTTCCGTATTAAGATCAAGATGTAATATAGGATATTTTACCCAATCTTTTTCCAGCTTCTCCATAGCCAGCCCTTCAAAGAGTTCCTGCTTTCCTTGAAAGTAAGCTTCAAGCGTAGAAATAAGCAGACTTTTGCCAAAACGGCGCGGCCGACTTAAGATATAGTAACTCCCGGTTTTCACCAATTGATAAATCAATGCCGTTTTATCAATATAAAAATAGCCACCTCTACGGAGTTTCTCAAAATTCTGTATACCAATAGGGTAAATCTTGCCACCCATATTTCAATCTGTTTAAGTTCACATCGTACAAATATACATATTATCTCAATATAAAAAACCAAATGTCCAAAGAGGAATCACATTCCGCATCCCGTACTCAATATCATCTTTCACGATATACGCATTCTCCACATCATGCACCTGCTTCTGCGATTTATTCTTCCCACCTACTTCAAAGGTATAACCACCTATTGTAAAATCAGAGACCTCTGATGTAGTTACCGGACGTACAACTCACAAAGTAGAAAGAAATTAAAAATGAACGATAAGAAGAAATGCCTAAGGCGATGCTTCCGCATCGCTGCACACGAATATAAGGATTTTTATTACAATAACAAGCGATGAACAATATTTCTTAAATGAAAAGCCGTGCTCCACTCAACATAAAGTGACACATTTTACCTAATAGATTAGTGACTGAAGCATTTTTTTATCACAGCAGTATCGCAATAAATATAGCTTCTCTGAGAATTTATAATAATGACTAGGCTTTCGATTATTCTCATTAATAATATAATTCATAGTTTGAAGATTGTTCTTCTCTAAAACTCTTCTTTCTTTTGCTGACACTGGATAACTTACTATCGGCAGACAGTTTTTCCATTTTGTGAAAAATATTCGTGCATTAGTCAGCCATTCATTATCTAGCTTTGAATTACTAATGTGCTCTATTAGAATATCATATACACATAATGATTTCAGTCCCAGCATATAAACCTGCAATGAGATATCAAGATCATAAAAATGAAATCCTTTGTAATTTATTTCATCAAATCTTATTTTATCAAAAACAGATTTCCTCATGCAAAAAAAACATCCATCCACTGCTACCACTTCTATGGCATTCGCATCTGCAATGGGTTTAAAGCAAGTATTATAAGTAATGGTTGGATCAGCTCTATTAGTGTCAATAGAATACTGGCAAATTGCATCCTTTCCTGCATCTGTACTTCCAGGTCCCCACCAAATACCCGGTATTTGACTAATAAAACGTGGTCCAGAAATTCCAATAAGCCCTACTTTCAAATCTCTGAAATGATTTATCAGAAGCTTTCCCCAATCACTAGTGTAATGTAAAATATCTTCATGCATAAAACATAGAAGTGGATATTGGCTCCTTTTGACCCCTTCGTTATAAGCACTAAATATATCATATTGACTTTTACTGTTATCAATACATATAATCTCATGAACAACCCCAACCGTATTCTCAATATATTCCTTATCCTTCTTCGAGAGATGGAAACGGCTGCGAAATGTTGATTTGGAAAGTCTTTCAAACAAATCA
>ENA-UEYF01000822-UEYF01000822.1-human-gut-metagenome-genome-assembly--contig:-NODE-822-length-30015-cov-4.873338_pt1 | contig 30015 bp, 30 predicted proteins | sample MGYA00242902_ERZ507920 | MGnify/ENA primary metagenome ERZ507920 (study PRJEB26167, sample SAMN06115402) | human gut metagenome | host: Homo sapiens | place: China:Jiangxi | collected 2016-07-05...
GGAAATACACCGGCCCCAGGGTTTTGCGGGATTAGTAGAATCAAGGTGCAGCCGGCGACGGCAAAGATTGCTGCACCCTCGCGCCTATCCCAGCGCCACATCCAGCGTCATCATCACGCTGAAACCGACAGCAAAGAAAACTGTTCCGAGGTTGGAGTGCTTTCCCTGGGACATTTCGGGGATCAGCTCCTCTACCACAACATAGAGCATGGCACCGGCCGCAAAGCTTAAAAGATACGGCAGCGCCGGGATCACAAGCTGCGCGGCGAGGATGGTCAGCACCGCGCCGATCGGCTCGACGGCACCGGAAAGCACACCGCCCCCAAATGCCTTGCCCTTACGTACGCCTTCCGCCCGGAGCGGCATGGAGATGATCGCTCCTTCGGGAAAGTTTTGAATGGCGATGCCGAGCGACAAAGCGAGTGCACTTGCCGCCGTGATCTGCGTGTTCCCCGCGAGAAACCCTGCGTACATGACGCCCACCGCCATGCCCTCCGGAATGTTGTGCAGCGTCACTGCCAGCACCATCATGGTCGTGCGGCTCAGTTTGCTCTTCGGCCCCTCGGCCTGATCGCTGCCCACATGGAGGTGGGGGATCAGCCGGTCGAGCAGGAGCAAAAACAGCACCCCGGCCCAAAAGCCGGCCAACGCGGGGAAAAAAGACAGCCTGCCCATGTGATCGGACTGTGCAATGGCGGGGATCAGCAGGCTCCATATCGAGGCCGCCACCATCACTCCGGCGGCAAAGCCGGCAAGAGAGCGCTGAACCAGATCGCCCAGCGACTTTTTCATAAAGAACACGCAGGCAGCACCCAGTGCTGTGCCGAGAAAGGGAATCAGTATTCCGAGAAAAACTTCCATTTATTGCACCGCCTTTTCGTAGTATTTTATAGTTCACCTGATCTGACCGGTCTGAAATGCGTCTGAGTTAGATTAGACTAACTGGCATGCCTTAAAATAGCTGCATTTCTGCAGCAATACAATGACCCTGCGTTCATTATACTGTATTTTTTCGCATTTTGCAAGAGGCGGCGAGATCGGACGGCGGCTGCGCTGCCGTGCGGGGGGCGTTATTACGGGGGTCCATTTTTACGGACAAGATGGGCTTTTCGTGTGCAGATCCGCATGATATAATCAAAGCAAACGCAGGATCGGCCGCGCCGGAATCTGCGGAAGAATGCATCGTCGGAGGTATGCAGGATGCCAAAAGCGAAGTGGAATCTGAACACCGTTTACATATCCGAGCGGCTGCAGGAGAGCCTGCGGCCCATCTCCCGCTGCGCCATGACTACGGTGGTCGCGCCCATGGGCTACGGGAAGACCACGGCGGTGAACTGGTATCTCGGTGAGCGCGCCAGAGCGGAGCCCCTGCACAGCATCCGCATCAGCGTATATTCCGACAACCTTGCGATCTTCTGGAAAAGCGCACAGGAGGCGTTTGCCCGCGCGGGCTTTCCCTTCCTGCGGGAGTATCCCTGCCCGACGGACGCGGCGGGCGGCGGCCTGCTGATAGATGATCTGTGCCATGCGCTGGCTGGCGAGACGGCCTGTTATCTCTTCATCGATGATTTTCACCTGCTGACGGATAAGCGCGCCTCGCTGTTTCTGTGTATGCTGGCAAACCGGCTTCCGGCAAATGTGCATCTGATCGTCGCCAGCCGGGATCGCTTTCTGCCTGCTGCGGAGGTGGTGCGGCTGGGGGCGCGGGTGTATCAGATCGGCACGGAGCAGCTGCGCCTCAACCATACGGAACTTGCCGTTTATGCGCACCGCTGCGGCACGGAGCTTTCCGATGCGCAGGTCGAACGCCTTCTCTATTCCAGCGAGGGCTGGTTTTCCGCCGTGTATCTGAATCTGCGCACGCTCTCCGAGCGCGGTGTGCTGCCCAGCCGCCATTCCGACATTTATGCCACCTTTACCGCCGCCATGATCGATCCGCTGCCGGAAAAGCAGCGGCAGTTTCTGGCGGTTATGGGGCTTGCCGATGAGTTTACCGTGGAGATGGCGCAGTATATCACGGGCGATGCGGACGCGGAGCAGATCCTCTCCCGCCTCACAGAGCAGAACGCCTTCGTCGCGCGCCTGCCGGATGGGCCGGCCTATCGCTTCCACCATATGATGAAAGCGTGCGCCGAGCGGAGCTTTCTGACGATGGAGCCGGAAACGCAGCTGCTGTATTGGCAGCGCTTCGGCAGCTGGTATGAGCAGCACGAACAGTATCTGCACGCCATCGCCGCCTACCGGAGGAGCGAAGACTACGCTGCGCTGCTGCGGGTCATCCGCAGCGATGCGGGCATCCTGCTGGCATCGCTGAAGCCGGAGGATGTACTTGAGGCGCTGGACAAATGTCCGGCCGAAACGCTCAAGGCTGATCCCTTTGCCATATTGGTGCTGATGCGCAGGATGTTCACATGGCGGCAGATCCCGAAGATGCTGGAGCTGAAGGCCCTGCTGCTGACGGCCATCGAGGAGCATCCGGAGATGCCGGAGGAGGAGCGCGGCAACCTGCTGGGCGAATGCGATCTCATTTTGAGCTTCCTCTGCTACAACGACATCAGCGCCATGAGCCGCCTGCACCGCAGAGCCAGCAGCCGGATGTCCCGCCCCGCTATCAGCATCCAGTCCGGCGGCGGCTGGACCTTTGGCTCGCCGTCCGTTCTGATGATGTTCTACCGCGCGCCGGGAGAGCTGGAAAGCGAGCTTGCCGAGATGGACGAGTGTATGCCCCATTACTATCGGGTCACGAACCGTCACGGGCAGGGCGCGGAGACCATTATGCGCGCGGAGGCGCTGTTTTATCAGGGACACGTTACCGACGCGCACATCGAGCTGGAGCGCGCGTATGCGCAGGTCGGCGGCAACGGGCAGATCAATATGGCGCTCTGCTGTGACTTCCTGTCATGGCGGCTCTCGCTGCACACCGATGTGGAGCGGCGCTACACCTTCTCTGAGCGCTATGCGGCGCTGCTGCGCTATCATGACGCATCATGGATCAACATCTGGAGCGCCACGAGCGCCTATTATCATGCGCTGCGGGGTGAAACGGACAAGATTCCGGAAATCTTTTCGCAGCACCGGCTCTCTGATATCCATCTGCTCGCGCCGGGCAAGCCCATGATGGAAATGATCGAAAACCAGGTGTATCTTGCCCAGGGGGCGTATGCCAAGGTGGTGGTGCGCAGCGCAGAGCTGCTGGCGGCGTGCGAGGCGATGCACTACGCGCTGGTGGCGCTGCACATCCGTATCCAGACGGCAGCGGCGTATGCCAGGCTGGGCAAGCCCGAGACGGCGCACACATGGCTGCAAAAGGCGCTCTCGGACGCCGGGCCGGACGGCCTTGTGATGCCGTTCGCGGAAAACTACAGCATCCTGAAGCCCCTGCTGGCACGGGAAACGCGATCTGCTTTTGCCGCAAGGATCACTGCACTCGGCGAAGCGGCGCAGGCGCGAGGCGCAGAGCGTCTCCGTCCGGCGGCCTTCCGCGCACTGACGGCGCGGGAATTTGAGATCGTGGAGCTGATGGTGCAGCGCCTGAGCAACCGCGAAATCGCACAAAAATGCTACCTCTCCGAGGGGAGCGTCAAGCAGTATGTGAATCAGATCTATTCCAAACTCCATATTGAGGGAGACACCCGCACCAAGCGTGCACAGCTTGCCGCGCTGCTGCATGAAAAGACCTAACCTTTGGTTAATGGTTCTCCCGCCGCATCCACCGTACAATGCTTGTACGGTGGATCTTTTATTTTTTCGGAAAGGAGGGTACGCACTTGAACCGAAGATATCTCACAGCGGTCATGCCGCTGCCTGACCATGTTCTGCAGGTCGATTTCGTGTCCGGAAGCCGGCTCCTGCTGGACATGAAGCCGTATCTGGACAAAACGCGCTTCTGCGCACTTTCTGATCCGCAGGTGTGGGGCAGTGCCGTGACCAACGGCATTTTTGTCCGCTTCGGTGATGTGGAGCTGAGCCACGATGAGATATTGTCCATGGCGGAACAGGAGCATTGACACAGTTGATTTGAAAAAGGAGAAACACACAATGAGACGCTTTATAAAATACCTGCTTCCCGCATTGCTGCTGGCGCTGTGCCTGAGCTTGGCCGCCTGCGGAAGCGGCGGCGATACCGACACCGACACGGATGCCGCGCCCGATTCCTTTGAGGGCATGGTCAAGGGCAGCGATCGGATGGTGAGCCTGTCTGACTACGGCGGCACGTGGGCGGGCGACGACGGCAGCACGATGCTCATTGAAGCCGGCGGCGACGGCGACGAGGTGCGCTTTGCGCTCTATGACACCGGTGACGAGGTGACCGCCAGCGGCTTTATCCAGTCCGTTCCGGACTACGGCTGTGATTATTTTTACAACGAGCACGACGGCGTTGCCTACCGCAGCCGGCTCGACGAGGCCGGCGCGCTGGACGTGGTGAGCCTCGGCACGTTCGCGAAGGTGAACGGCGATATACCGGGGGAGACGATCGGCGACACCGGCTTTGAGACGCTGGCGGGCACATGGTATCTGGATGCCGAGGCCGACGCGCCCAGCATCCTCGTGATCGATCAGGCAGGCGGATGGGAGCTGATGGAGCGTCCCGGCGGCGACGGCGATCCCACCACGGTGGACTGCGGCACGATTCAGGTGGAGCGCAGCGGCGAGGAGACGCTGTATTACGCCGTTTCCACGAGATTTGCAGATGTTACCTATGACTTCACCCTCATCGACAGCAACACGATGTATTGGGGCGGCGAGTACGATTATTATCAGAAAATGGCGTGACGGCAAGGGCATTTGCCATCGGACAAAGAGACAGAAAGGAAGGACAGGATCATGAAACAACGATGGAGACATCTGATTGCCTCTGCGCTGGTGCTGGCGCTGTGCCTGAGCGCCGCCGCCTGCGGCAAATCCGATGACACTGCAGGAGACGACTGGCGCGCCAGCGGCGCGGTGGTCGACAGCGGCACCATCACCCATGACGGTGACAGCGTGGATGTGCTGGTCACGGTGAGCGAGAGCAGCGCGGCGTTCTACCGGGACATGCCGGAGCAGGTGCTGTTCGACAGCGTGTCTTTTCCCGTGAGCATCCCCGATGCGGAGGAGGCGTTTCACGCCATCTCCTTTGACGATATCGACGGCGACGGCGAGAGCGACGTGCTGGTGCGTTTCCTGCACAAGAGCGGCGACACGACTGAGATGATCTGGATCTGGGACCCGGTCGAGCGCTACGTCTTCCGGGAGGATCTGTCCACGGTCGCGGTCGGCGGCGCGCTGAGCGGCCAGCCGTATTTCACAAGAAACGGCCTTCAGATCAATGCCGCCGTGGAGATGGGCACGTTCCTGCTCGAGGACGGGGTCTGCAGCTATTCCGGCCTCGGTGACGGCTACAACACCGATGACTGCTATTGGGAGATCGTCAAAAACGGTGACTACACGCACGACGGCATCCGTGAGCTGCACTTTGATGCCATCTGCTACATTCCGGAGGGCGCCATTCCGTATTTCGACCAGCAGTACATCACCGTCACGAGCAGCGAGCTCTATGATTATTATACCGGCACGTGGCTCACCGCCTCAACGGCCTACGGAAACAGCCAGCGCGGAGAAAACTACTATCTCTACACCATCAGCTGGCAGGGCAGCAGCTATCTCATTGAATTCGCCTATTCGACCGAATGGGAGTATAACGTCAGCGACTGGGCGCAGGTTCTGACCAAGAGCTATGTGGTCTATATCCCGGAGAATTATAACGGGCTGATCTTTGCCGCCGAGGCACAGCCGCTGACCTACAAGGAGAGTGCCAAACGCATGCAGCTCGACAGCATCTGTCCGGAGGCGGCCATTATGGACATCGATACCTTAGACCCCTACAGCTGCCTGTTTTTCGATCTCTGCGACTGAGGGCGGCGCGGCGATGGACGAAAGACGCAGCGCTTTTGCCGCGCCGGATGCCGGACGCATGACGGATGCGGAGCTGTCAAAGCGGCTCGGCGGCCTCCAGAGGCAGTCTGCCGCCTGGCTTCTGGTGGGGCTGGCCGGCGCAATGAGCGGTACCGTTTGCTTTTTTACGGTGCAGGCTGCATTGCTCAGGGCGATCCTTGTGACGGTGCTGTTTTTCGGCGGGGTCTGCTGTGCGGTCGTTTTCGGCGGCGGGGCACAGAAAAAGCTGAATGCGCTGATGCACGAGCAGCTGGGAGACTTTTTCCGCTTCGCTGGCGCTGGAGACGGACTACGCCTTTGCTGCAGTTGCGGGCAGCGTGGATCTGCGCGAGCTTGACGCGGTGCGCCGGAGTTACGTCCGTTCGCTGCAGGAGATGTGCTGTGTGCTGGATCAGCTCAAGGCGAGCCCGGCTTTGACCGGCGCGGCGGAATAAGGAGAAGGGTATGGAAGAAAAGAGCAGAAGCATGACAGACGAGGCGCTCTCGCAGCAGCTGCGCAGGCACAGGAGCGGCAAACTGGCCGGAAGACTTCTCTCCTTGGTGGGAGTGGTCATCGCTGTGGCGGGCATGGTCCTGGGCGGCAACATCGTACCGGCCATTTTGGGTGGCGTGATCCTCGCGCTGGGGCAGACGATACAGAGAAAAACCAGAGAACAGGCGGGGCAGCAGGCCTTCCGGGCGATCGCGCCGGATGTGGTGAGCGCCGTGTTCGAAAATGTGCAGCTCGATCCCGCTGCGCATCTTCTCAACGCCGAGGACACGAACATCCCGCTGCCAGGCCACAGCTATTGCAGCGGCAGCAGGTACATCCGCGGTACATATCAGGGACTGACTACGGAGCTGTGCACCGTCAAGCTGACGGAGATGGACGCGTTTCAGCGCGAGGAAAGCGGACAGTGGGAGAAAACCGAGCATGAGGTCTATACCGGCCAGTGGCTGCTGTGTGAACTCAGCTGCGCGTTTCCCACATGGCTGACCATCTGGCCGAGAGCGGGGCTGGATAGACTGCTGAGCGTCAAAACCGTCAGAACGGGCAATGAGGACTTTGACAGGCGCTTTTGCGTGAGCTGCGGCGATGAAGCCGCCGCTCTGCGCATCCTGATGCCCGACCGTGCGGCGCGGATCTTGCAACTGGCGGATTCCGCCTTCGGGAAATTTGCCGTGAATCTCAATCGCGATGGCAGACTGTACCTTGCCGTTCATAGCGGACGCGGCTTTTTCGATGTCGGCAAGGGGAATGAAGACCCGGCGCAGCTGCGCTGCCGCTTTGCAGGCGAGCTGTCGTGGTTTGCGGGGATGATCGATGTGTTCCGCGATCTGTAGAGGCGGTGGACGGCATGCCCCTTTGGCCGGCAGCGGCTGCTGCCGGGGCCGGGGGTCTGTCCGCGCAGCAGCGCGGGAGCACTGAAAACGGATCTCGACAGCGAAGGCGCGTTGTGCGCCTTCGCTGTCGTGCATGCAAGGGGCAGCAAATGTACCGGGAGACGTATGGCTTTTTGTCGGTTTTGGTACTTGACTTCCGACGGGATCTGCGTATAATGATGCTCGAACGTGAACATGGTTCAAGTTGAGGTGCTTGTATGAACGCAGCGGTCACATCCAAAGAGGAGATCCTGAAAACCAGCCGGGAGCTGATCCGGCAGCAGGGGTGGTCCTCGGTCAGCATCCGCTCGGTCGCCGCGGCCTGCGGCGTATCGGTGGGCTCGATCTATAATTACTTTGATTCCAAGGCTGCGCTGCTGAGCGAAACGGTCGGCAGCGTCTGGCAGGAGATCTTCCACCGCCCGGATGACGCGGACGTGTTTCAGGACGTGCAGACGTGCGTCACGTGGATGTACACACGCATCGCCTACGGCTGTGAGCAGTACCCCGGCTTTTTCACCCTGCACTCCATCGGCTTCCTTCGCGACGAGCGGCCCGACGGCAAGCGGCGCATGCAGCAGACGTGGGGGCATATTCTGGCGGGGCTGTGCGCGGTGCTCAGGCGCGACGCGAAGATCCGGCCGGACGCCTTTACGGACACCTTCACCGTGGAGCGGTTTGCGGATGTGCTCTTTTCGCAGATGCTCTCGGCCATGCTGCGGCAGGACTGCGATCCCACTGCCGTGCTGGAGATCGTGCGCAGAACGCTGTATTAAATCCAAAAGCCCGCCTTGCGGCGGGCAATTGCAAACCGCAAAATGAACACTGTTCACATAGAAAGGTCGAATGTCATGAAAGTCAAACGCAACACACTGCTGCTCAGCGCCTGTCTCGTGTGGGGGGCGGCGGGCGTTAACATCCTGCGCCTCGGGGTGCTGGCTTATCCCGCTTATCTGAGCGCACTGAATTTCGTGCTGTCAGCGCTGGTCTTTGCCGTGTTCCAGTATTTCATATTCGGCAGATTGGTCAAAAAGCACACGGCCCGCATCACGGTCTATGAGGAGGAGCGCCATTTCTTCCTCAAGTTCTTCGACGTGAAGTCCTTCATCATCATGGCCGTGATGATGAGCGGCGGTATCTGGCTGCGTTCGAGCGGTATCGCGCCGGATCGCTTCATCGCGGTGTTCTATACCGGCCTCGGCGCTTCGCTGCTGACGGCCGGCATTCGCTTCGGTTATCAGTTCGTCAGGGCGGTCATCGCCGCCGGCGAAGAGAAAACAGCATTCCAGGACGAAAAAGGAGACTAAACTATGCAGGCAATTGTTGAAACGCTATTTGATGCCGCCTATCTGAGCACAGTCGTCACGCTCTGCCAACCTTCGTTCCAGCCTTCTACCAATACTTCCTGCAAACCGTTCTTGGCAGCACAGTCGTCACGCTCTGAGGTACGGGGGTTTTCGATGCGGCTGCTTAATTAAGAAGAGCATTTCCTTTCCGGTACAAAAAAGCGCCTCAGAGTCAACTCTGAGGCGCTCAAAATCAGGCTTGGATGCCGTCGGGCGCGTCACAGCAGCGCCTGATCGGTGACGGCGCGCCCGGCGATGCGTCCGTAGAACAGGGCGCTGCCGATCGACGTGCCGCAGGTCGGGTACTGCGTGCCGTACATGCCGGTGCCGGCGACCTCACCCGCAGCATACAGGTGCGGGATCACGGAGCCGTCAGGGCGCATGACGCGCGCGGAGATGTCCGTCTCGAGGCCGCCGAATGTGACGGTCACGCACGGATGCAGACGCAGGGCGACAAACTTGGGGCCCTTGATCGGGTGCAGGAATTCAGCCGGCTTGCCGAAGTCCTCGTCGACGCCACGTTCGACCAGCTCGCAGTAGCGGTCATAGGTCGCCTGCAGCGTCGCCGGGTCGCAGCCCATCTTTTTGGCCAGCCCCTCAATGGAGGCCGCGCAGGGATCCTTGGACTTACCGGCGACTGCGGCCTTGTAGCCATACTGCACGCCGCCGTAGGGCTCCTTGCCGCTTGTGATGTACCAGGCGCAGTTGCTGCCGGAGCGGGCGATGGCGTCGCTGACCGTGTACTGATAGCTCCACTCATTGACGACACGCTCGCCGCGGTCGTTGACGATGAGGCCGGACTCGTCGTTGATGCCGACACCGTTGGTCAGGCTCGTGTACACGACCTGCACGGCCGGGTGCTCGAAGTTGCGCGCGCCGATCTTCTCGGCGGCCGTCAGTCCGTCGCCGACGTTGCCGTGCGGCACGTTGCTGAAGTAGTGCGCGACGGGGTAGCGCGCGACCATATCCTTGTTGCGGGCATAGCCGCCGGTCGCAAGGATGACGCCCTTTTTCGCGTAGAGCGTGAGCCTGGCGCCGTCCTTGCGCATGCACGTCACGCCGGTGACGACACCCGCCTCATCCGTGAGGATCTCGTTCATGGCGGTGTCGTAGATGATCTCGCCGCCGAGGTCGTTTTCATAGTACAGCGTCAGGGGCGTGGAGATCTCGCCGCCCTCGCCGTTGGTCTGACCGCCGCCGCCGGGGGAGTTGTGCACGCGCCACGGCTGCAGGCTGACGTGGATGGGCTCGACGTCGAGCACGTCAAAGTGCGTTTTGAGTACGCCGTCTTTTTCCACCGGCTTGGACAGCGGCTCCCACGGCTGGGCGAGCACCTGCACAGGGTCGCCTTTCACGGTCGCCTCGATGGAGGTGAGCCAGTCGAGCGTCTGGTTGAGGTGGTCGACCAGGTAGCGGTTTTTCGACGCGTCCATGAAGTTGCCGCTGCGGTTGCCAACGTCCATGAGGTAGTCATAGACCATGTCCTTCGTGTCGTACAGGCCCTGCTTTTTCTGCCACCGCGTTCCGGCACCGAGGAGCTTGCCGCCGCTTCTCGCGGTTGCGCCGCCGGTAATGCCCTGCTTTTCCACGATCACGACATCGGCGCCAGCCAGCTTTGCCTCGATGGCTGCTGCCAGACCGCCTGCGCCCGCGCCGCACACGACCACGTCGACTGTGCGCACTTCGTCGGAATACTCCGACGCTTTCGGGCCGGGAGCGGCCCTGAGCGCGGCAATGTCCTCCTTGGACGCACCGGCGGCCTTGAGCGCTGCCGCCGTTGCGTCTAAGATCGCGGCACATGTCAGGTCTGCACCGTCGATAACGGGGATGTTCAGCGACTGATACGCAGCGATCAGCTCCGGATAGCGCTCGATCGGCGTCGTATTCAGCCCCCAGGCAATGCCGCGGTATTCCTTGTGCTGCGTTACGGTGACGGCTTCGATCCGGTCTTCCGATACCGTCACGCGCACGAAGAGCTTGCCGCCGTAGCCGCGGGCGGCGCCCTCATAGGTTCCGGGGGTGTAGCTTGCCATGTTTAAGACCTCCGTTTCTGTTGGGTGATTCGTTTACAGACCCAGCTTTTCGGCCTGATCGTCGCGCCAGAAGAACTGCCAGTCCTTGAGGTGCCACAGCTGCGCGGTCTCCCGCGGGTCCATGGTCGCGGTGATGCCCTTGGCGTACATATCGTCAATCTGCTCGTCGGTGTAGCCGAGGAAGGAGAGCACCTCGCGGCTGTGTTCGCCGAAGGTCGGCGCGGAGGCGACGATCTGCGCGGGGTTTTTCTTGAACTTGTTCGTGATGCCGATGCCCTTCATCTCGCCGTAGATGCTGTCGGTCCAGGTCGCGATGTCGTCACGGGCGGCGTACTGCGCGCTCTTTTCGATGTCCGCCGGTCCGAAGGCCTTCTGGTTCGGGATGCCGGCTTGGTTCATGATGGCCTCGACCTCGTCGACCGTGCGCTCGGCGCAGAATTTCGTGATGGCGGCCTCGATGCGCTGACCGCGCGGCAGGGACTTGAGCGAGCCGGTCATGCCCTCGGGGAAGTCGGGGTCAGTGCCGTCGCCCGGTGTCGGCAGACCGACGAGCGGGTAGCCCTTTTTCGTGTTGCCCGCGCCGACCATGCCGATGAAGATCGTGCCGCCGTCCTTGCAGTCGTAAAACGAGAATCCGGCCGCGATGTCGCTGACGTTGCCGGTGCGGTATTTGACCGGCTCGCCCGGGCCGGGGTAGCCCTTGTTGAACCACTCGGCCGGGTAGCTGCCCAGCAGGCGGAACATCGTCTCATACTGCGACACGTCGCACGCGTCGCCCTCGCCGGTGATGCGGGCGTTGGTCATGATGGACAGTGCGCAGATGCAGGCGTTGTAGGCGGTGGCGTAGTCGGACAGGTAGGGGTTGACCTTCAGCGGGGGAGACGTGGGGCTCGTGCCGTTCATGTACATGTAGCCGCCCATGGCCTGGCCGGAGACGTCGTAGGCCGCCTTGTTCCTGTCGGGGCCCGTCTGCCCGTAGCCGGAGACGTGGACGATGGCAAGCTTGCGGTTGATTTTCCACATATGCTCATCGCTCAGACCGTTTTTCGCATAGGTACCGGGGCGGCCGGATTCGATCCAGATGTCTGCCCATGCGATGAGCTTTTCGAGCACCTCGCGACCCTTGGCGGTGCGGGTGTTGAGCGTGATGGAATAGGTGTTGCGGTGATCCTGCGAGTAGCCGTAGTTGCCGCGCGTCTGGCACGGCATATTCGGCGCCTCGACCTGAATGACCTGCGCGCCCATCTCGGCCATGATGCTTGCGGCAAAGGGGCCGGCGATGTTCGTGCCGGTCATGAGCACCTTGACGCTCGAGAGAACGCCGAATTTCGGGAACTGGCCGAACGGCATATGCGTGCCGTAATAGTCCTTATACTGCGTAGACATCGTTTTGCCTCCTTTGCGTGCGCGTCACATATTCAGCCAGCCGGCGTCGACCTTTAGCTCCGCGCCGGAAATGTAGCGCGCGGCGACGTCGTCGGCGAGATAGGCGATGGCGTTGGCACAGTCCTTCGGCTTTCCGAGCATGGGCTTTTTCTCGCCGGGCTTCGTGATGGTGTGCAGCGGGGCGGCCTTGCCGGCGCGCATCTGCCACTCGAGGATGCCGATGCCCTTTTCGCGCGGCACTTTGTTGATCTCGGTGAGGATGTTTGCCGGCTCGATGCAGTTGCAGCGGATGCCGCGCTCGAAAAACGAGGCGGAGATGTTGCGCGTCAGGCCGAGCACGGCGTGCTTGGTCGTGACGTACATCGCGCCGCCCTTTAGACCGCGCAGGGACGCTGCCGAGGCGACGTTGACGATGTTCGCCGGCGTGCCCTGCTCGAGGAAGATCTTGATCGCGCGCTGGCAGCACAGGAACACGGCGCGCTGGTTGGTCTCGTAGATCATGTCGTAGACCTCCGGCGTCGTCTCGTGGATGGGGAGCTGACCGTCGAGCACGCCGGCGTTGTTGACGAGGATGTCCAGATGGCCGAACTCCTTGAGGCAGGTGTCGAACATGGCCTCGATCTGTGCCGGGTCGCGCACGTCCGTTTTGACCGGCAGGATGACGCCGGGCGCATTTTCGGCGGCGACCTTGTCGCGCAGATCCTCCAGACGCTTCATGCGGCGCGCCGCGGCGACGACCTTCGCGCCCTCCATGGCGAACAGCCGCGCGGTCGAGCGGCCAATGCCCGAGCTTGCGCCGGTCACGATGACGACCTTGCCTTCAAAACGCATCTTTTCCATGGTATTTGTCCTCCTTATGAAACGGAATGTTTGATGACTCTTGAACAGGTGTTACTTGATGCTTTTCTTGTTAAAATTGTATCATTTTTATAGAGCGCAGTCCAATATCGTTTTATGACCTTGTCAGAAGAAAAAGTTATGGATATAATAAAAGAAAGCAATATTTCGCTGCTGAGCGTTGCTTATTCGACAAGGAGTGTGGAAACTGTGAGCATTCAGCGCCTTCCGGTGTTCTTATCGGCTGCAGAGCACCTCAATTTCACCCGTGCCGCCGAGGAGCAGTGCATTTCGCAGACGGCAGTCAGCCAGCAGATCAAGCTGCTGGAGCAGGAGCTTGGCTATGCGCTGTTCGTGCGCGGAAAGCGCGGCGTGCGTCTGACGCCGGCGGGCGAGGTGTTTTACCGGCAGTGCCGGCAGCTGCTCATCCGCTATAACGACGCCGCAGCGCAGGGCAGAAAGGCCGCGCTCGGCACGGCGGCGGATCTGCGCATCGGTTATGCCGGGGCGTATGAGCTGTGGACGATCGTTGCGCAGATCCGCAAGTATCACCGGCTGTATCCGGAGGCGGCGTTCTCGTTTCAGCTCGGCAGCAACCGGAGTCTCCTCACAGCGCTGGCCGAGGGACGGCTGGACATGGCCGTGCTCTCCGGCTTCGGCGTCGTGCTCGATGCCGAGCTCGCCAGCTGCGTCACGCGTGCAGACCCGTGCGTGGTCATGATCAGCGCCGAGCACCCGCTGGCGGCAAAGGCGGAGATCCATCCGCGCGAGCTCAAGGGAATGCCAATCGTGCTCAACCGTGCGCAGGACAGTCAGCCCTCGGCTGCACAGATCGCCGGGATGTATGCATCCATGGGTCTGGGCGGCAACCCGCGTATGTATGCCGACGATTTTTACGGCATCGCGCTCATCATCCATGCCGGTCTCGCCTTCAGCATCATGCCGGCGAGCATGGCCGATTGGGGGATCTCCGGCGTCGTTTTTCGCCCGCTGCACGGTTTCCGGGCGAAGGCACGCACGCTGCTCGTCTATCCGCGCGGGCGGCAGGAGCTCGGCGTGTCGTCGTTCGTGTCGCTCATCAAGCCGCGGCGATAAACAACAGAAAACCGGGGCGTCCACGCACATTGGTGCGGGACGCCCCGGCCATTTTATGGTTGTTCTGCGGCGAGATAGCGCGCCAGCGCATCCTGCCAGTCAGGCAGCGGCCGGAAACCGGCGGCTGCCAGCTTGGACGTGTCGAGGCGGCTGTTGCGCGGGCGCACGGCGCGGCTCTGACCGTATTCCTCGCTCGTCACCGGCAGCACGGTCATGGGGATGCCGGCTGCGCGGAAGATCGCACACGCAAAATCATACCAGCTCAGATAGCCGCCGCTGTTGACCGCGTTGTAGCGGCCGTAGCGGTCGGTCTCGACCATGTCGGCGAGCAGCCGCGCGAGATCGGGGACATAGGTCGGCGTGCCGACCTGATCGCATACGACGCGCAGCGTATCGTGCGTGCGGCTCAGCTGCAGCATGGTGCGCACGAAGTTTTTGCCGCCCGCGCCGTAGAGCCACGAGGTGCGCACGATGAAGTGCTGCGCGAGCGTGCCGCACACGGCGCATTCACCGGCGAGCTTGCTCTGCCCGTAGACGTTCAGCGGGGCGAAGCGGTCACAGTCCGCGGGGTAGGGGGCGGGATACGTCCCGTCAAAGACATAGTCCGTCGTCACATACAGCAGCTTGCAGCCGTGGTCACGGCTGGCCTCGGCCACGTTTTGCGTGCTGTCCCGGTTGACGGCAAACACCTGCTCGCGGTTTTCCGGCAGCTCCGCACCGTCCACGTCCGTCCATGCGGCGCAGTGGATGACCGCGTCCGGCTGCACGCCGGCAAAGAGCGCCTGCACAGCCGATGCATCGCAGAGGTCTGCCTGCACATATGCCGCCGCGTCTGTGCTGCGGCATTGCGGCGCGCGCCCGACGGCGATGCCGTGATGACCGCGCCGGCGCAGCTCCGTCATAACGGAGCTGCCGAGCAGGCCGTTTGCACCGGTGACGAGTATGTTCATGATCTCACCTCCGCAGCGCTTGCTGCATCACAGCTCGATGCCGAGCGCGCGCAGCGCCGGCCAGTTCTGATCCTTTTCGCTGAGGATGGGCGTGTCCCGTCCCGGCCAGACGATGCCGATGTCCGCATCGTCGTAGCGCAGACCGCCCTCGTCCTCGGGGTGGTACACGTCGCCGCACTTGTAGGCAAAGACCGCCTGCTCGCTCAGCACCTGAAATCCGTGGGCAAAGCCGCGCGGGATGTAGAGCTGGCGGCGGTTTTCCGCGCTGAGCACGACGCCGACCCAGCGGCCGTAGGTCGCGCTGCCGCGGCGCAGATCCACGGCGACGTCAAAGATCTCGCCCGAGATCGCGCGCACGAGCTTTGCCTGCTGGTGCCGCTTTTGAAAGTGCAGCCCGCGCAGCACGCCGCGGTGCGAGCAGGACTGGTTATCCTGCACGAACGCATCCGTGATGCCGGCAGCGGCAAAGTCGGCCGCCCTGTAGGTTTCCATGAAATAGCCGCGCGCATCGCCGAAGCTCTTTACGTCGACGATCTGCACGCCGGGAATATCCGTGGGCGAAAAGGTAAAATTGCTCATGGCTGCTTCACCGTCTCGCAGGCGTACTGCGCCGGGTCACCGTAAAAGTCGAGCAGCATGTGCGCGAACTTGTCGTGCACGCCGTGCTTGGCCGGCGCCTGCACGATGTTCATGCCGGGGTTGTGGTTGCCCTCGATGAGCTCCAGCTTGCCGCCGGGCAAAATGGCCACGTCCCAGCCGACGACACGCAGACACGGCAGCGTCTGCGCGGCGCTGCGGCAGAAGGCGCGCACCTCTTCCCACTGCGGGATCACCTCGCCCCGGAAGGGCACGCCGGTCATCGGGTGGCAGAGATAGCTGTTGCCGTGCTCGTCGAGACCGTCGGTCATGATGACACCGGTTGCCGGGTCGATCTCGCAGAAGATGCCGCCGCCGTGGGCGTTGTCAACGTGCAGACCGTTGTTGCCGACGCGCAGCCCCGCGCCGAAAACCTCAAAGCGGTCGCCGCGGCGGAAGGTGATGACGCGCAGCGTGTTGAGCGACGCCGGGTGAAAGCGCGCGAGCGAATCATCGGACTGCACGAACTCCTCGGCCAGATACTTGCCCGCGCACAGCTCGTCAAACAGCGCCTGCCGGTCGGGCGCGGCGTCCCATTCGGCCTCGGTCAGCTTGCGAAAGCCGATGCCCCAGCTCGAATACTGCGGCTTGAGCGCGATGACGTGGTAGCGGTGCACGAAGGCATCGAATGCCTCGGGGTCGGACTCCGGCAGATACAGCCAGCCGCGGCTGACAAACTGCGTGAAGTTCTTCAGAAACGTCACCTTGCTCTTGAGATACGGCTCGGCGATGCTGTTGTACGGACGCATGAGCAGCGTTGCCTCCACGTCGGTCAGGTACTGCTTTTGCTGCGCGGTCGTGAGTCCGTAGAAGCCGAAGATCATGTATTCGGACATGGACACACGCTTTTCCGGGTTGCTGCGGCGCACCCTGAGGTAGTCGTGAAAGAGCTTGTCCTCCGTAAAGCCCTCCGGAAGCGCGCGCACGCCGCGGATGTATCCGCGCCAGCGCTTGCGCAGCACGGGATAGGCGCGGAGATTTTTGACGAGTTTATTTTGTGTGAGAATGTTGTTCATCGGTTTCACCTGCGCAGTCGCGGAGCAGCGGATATTTGCCTACTCCGTCAAATTGAATGATGTTGCCGCCCGGCCAGTGCCAGTTGCCCTCGATGAGCTCCGGGCCGTCGGGCGTGACGGCGATGTCCCAGCCGACGTAGCCCATGCCGGGCACGCGGTCCATGGCCTGAGATACGCACGCCGTGATCTCCTGCCAGAACGGGATCACCGTGCCGGGCAGGTATGCGCCGGATGCGGGGTGGCGCGTGTAGTCGTGCAGATCGGTGTTGTTGCGTCCCGGACCGCAGACGCGGCCGGACGCGAGCTCCAGCGGGTAGGCCACGCCGCCGGAATGGAAGTTATCGGTCGCGGCGTTCCTGCCGCCGCATTTGAGGCACGCGCCGATGAGCCGGACGCGGCAGTCGCGGTCGCGCGCGGCATTGATGCGCACGCTGTTGACGCAGCCGGGGCTGAGCGCCTCGAGTGCAGGGTGCTGCCGGATCGGCGCTTCGAGCAGCAGCCGCTGCGCGCGGCAGTCGGCATAAAACGCGGCGCGGTCCGGGATGGCCGCGGTGCTGCGCCGCTCGATGCCGCGCCCCATCGTGCCGCTGACCGGCTTGAGAAAGAACGTGGCGTTGCGATCGAGAAAGGCGTTGAACGCGGCAAGATCCGCCTCCGGCGCGTAGACGTGCGCGCGCCGGACAAAGGGCGCAAACGCGGCGAGAAAGCGCGCCTTGCTGCCGAGCGCCTCCTTTTCCGCCGCCGCAGCATTGCGGTTGAGCACGCGGTCGAGCGCAGCCGAGCGTCCGGATGTCAGATACGTCGCGCGCTGCCGCTCCGTCAGCTCAAAAAAACGGAGCACGAAGTAGTTTTCCGGTGATGCGCCGTGGCGCACGCTGCACCGGAGCGCGTCGAGCAGATAGGCCATGCGGCTGCCGCCGCGCTGGGCGCGCAGGCGCGTGCACATGCGGTATGTTTTTTTCAGCGCATTCCATCGGGACATACGTCTGCGCCCCTCTCTGCGTCGTCCAAAATGGCGCGGATGTTGTCCCGGCCGAGCCGCTCGATCGTGCGTCCCTGCGCGCGCAGGTCGCAGCCGAGCGCCGCCGAGGCGATCTCGATCAGTGACGAGCACACCGGCGTCGGCACCTCCAGCGCCGCGCCGAGCGACTCGAGCAGACCCAGCCCCTGCGGCACGTCCTCCGTGATGTAGCGCGAGCGGACGCTCAGCGGGCCCTTGGCGCGCTCCGGCATGGCGGCATAGGCGAAAAAGACCGCCTTCGCGTCGCTCTGTTCATCGAGACTGTTGCGGAACTTGCATGCCTCGACATACGGCACGCCCTCGCAGCCGAGCCGCTCGAGCACGCGCATCTTCTCACCGTCGAGCGCCTCGAGCAGATTCCAGACCGACGGCGTGAACGCCTCGTGGTACATGCAGTAGTCGCCGTTCGTGCCCTCGATGCGCGGGATGGTCATGATCGCGCCGACCGTGTGCACGATCATGTTCGGGTTGTGCAGCGCGGCCTCAGCCACGCTCTTGAGATAGACAAACGGCGTGCCCAGCCGGTCGAGCACTGCTTTGGCCGCCGGGAGCGCGCTGTGCGGGTAGACACCGATGGGGTTGCGCACGTTGCGAAAGCCCACCTGAAACTCGCCCGGCGCGCAGATGCGCCCGTCGATGAAGTTGCTCTCCGCCTCGGCGAAGATGACACCGTCGGCGGGGTGCAGTCCGAGCGCATAGGCGGTGGAGAGGTAGCCCGGGATCATCAGCAGGATCTGCCCCGCCGTCAGAAACGGCACGACGCGCCGCAGTACGTCATGGTGGTAGCCCGTCTGCGTGCACAGCAGCACGATGTCCTTGCCGCGCACATCCTCCACGTCGCGAGACAGGTGCGCGATCACGCAGTCCGTGTCCGTGCCGAATTCGTGGATGCGCATCCGGCCGCCGGTTGCACACAGGTGCGAGAAATTGTCGTCGTGCAGGCTGTGCGAGGTCTTGATGAGCGTGACCTCATGGCCGCGCGCGGCGTAGTCGGCCGCGAGCGCGCAGCCGCTGTTGCCCGCGCCGAGAATGGCAATGTTCATAACGTTTCCTCCATCCTGCGGCCGAAGCGCAGGTCGGTCTCCGGCAGGCGCTTGTTGTCGAGCGCGGCCGCCGGGGTGAATGTCAGCTCGCCGAAGCGTACGCCGCGCGGCGTGAGGTACAGATCCACGCGCACGAAGTCAAACGGCTTGCTCAGGCGGTCTGCAATGGCGAACGCCTCGTCCAGCCCCGCCGGTTTCGGAAGGGAGAAGCCCTCGGGCGCCGCCTGCGAGTCGCGGTTGATGCGCAGGAGCTGAAAATCGCGGTCGAAGAAATAGAATTTCGGCCAGCCCTCGTCTCGGCCTGCGCAGAGCATCACGCAGTCTGCCCGGCCGTGAAAGCAGTAGAATTTATAGTCCTCCGGCAGCGTGCCGTCCGGCGTGCCGATATATTCCTCGACCAGCAGCTTCTTGTCTACATGGCGATACTGGAGCTCGGAGTAATACGCCCAGAAGGGCTCGCGTCCCCAGGCGCGCAGCTGCTGCACGGCGGCGTGCGTGTCGAGCGCCTGTTTGTCCGTGCAGATGAGGTTGTAGCCGCAGCCGAAGTTCCACTTGACGGCGAACCGCTCCGGCAGCGCGTCCCAGTCAATCTCCTCCGGCCGGTCATATACGGCGAGCAGACGGTTGAGCGTGCCGCCGCAGCCGCAGCCGTCCACATAGTCGCGCACGCGGTATTTGTCCGCACACTGGCGCACGACGGGGTCAGTGCCGAAGCGCTCGAGCTTTTGCTTGAGCAATTTTTCGTTGAGCGTCTGCGGGTGCTTCAGATCCGGCAGACGGCCGAACTTGCGCAGAAATAAGAGCTTGGTGTTCCACCGCGGCGACACATACGACAGCGCGGCGAAAAAGGCGCGCGTGGCGCGGCGGATCTTTTTCTTTTTCACGGTGCAGCGCCGCCTTTCCGCGCGCTCACGCGTCGGCGAGCGCGACCGCGCTCACCGGCTGCCGGGGCTCGGTCTTGGCGGGTTCGGATGCGAGGATGAGCTCCTCGGCCGCGTCGAGCGAGTCGAGCAGGCAGTCGATCACAAACTTCGAGCGCCGCACGATCGAGCGGTACTCCATCTTCGAGGCCACGTACTGATAGTGCAGCACGGAGATCGACGGATCGTAGCGCACGACGCTGCCGTCCTGACGGCAGAGCCAGTCGAGGATCTCCATCTCGTAGTACATGAACGTTTTCGGGTAAAACGGCTCGGGATGGCGCGCAAGATAGCGCTGCGAGAAGATCACGCACGAGCCGTGCAGCACAACGCCCTCTGCGGGGCGCGTGGTGTCGATGTGCTGCTTTTTGCGGTTGCGGATCTGCACGAGCCGCCAGATGGCGGGGCTGTTTTTCTCGCCGCTGCTCAGCAGCAGCAAAACGGGGTGGCGGCTGCGCGCCACGCACGCACGCTTGTGGCGCACGCTCTCAAGTGTGCAGCCGTGCAGCGTTTTCGGGCTCTGGTGGATGCCGGAGAATACCGACACGATGTCAGGGCCGAGCAGGTCGAACGGATGCTGCGCGTAGATGCGCGCGATCTGCGGGACAAAATCATGCTGCGGGATCTCGACGTCGTTGTTGAGCACGACCGTGAAGTCTGCATCCAGATGCGCACACACCCAGCGCACGCCGACGTTGTTGCCGCGGGCGAAGCCGTCGTTTTTCCCGTGCAGCAGCACGGTCACGTCCGGGCTTGCGGCAAATTCTTCGGCAAGCTGCTTGCCCGTGCCGTCGGGGGAGGCGTTGTCGACGATGACGATGTGCTTGTCGCCCGCGAGCGCGCGGATGCTCCTGACGCAGCTGCGGGTCGTGTCGATGGCGCGGTAATGCAAAATGACGAATGCAGTCATGGTGTCTGTCCTTTCTGCTGCCGGCGGGCGCGCAGGCAGTCGGCGAGGTAATAGCCCAGATCGTAGGGGTTGTGGCTGAGCCGAAGGCTTTTGCGAAAATGTGCGGCGGCGCGCGCCGGCTCTGTCGGGTGGCAGCGCTTGCCGAGACGCCGGTTCATCACGGCGTCACTGTGCGGGAAGCGGCGATAGAGCGCCGTGTGCTTTTCATACAGGTGCAGCAGGTGGGGGTAGGACCTGACGACAGCGGAGATGCTGTCGCCGCCGACCTCGGACTCGACCAGCGCATCTGGCAGATACACGAGCCGGAAGCGTGCGGCCGCGCGGATGGCAAAGTCCCAGTCCTGATAGCGGCGGATGCCCTCGTCGAAGCGCACGGCTTCCCACACGGCGCGGTGCATGAGCATGGTCTGCGTGCTGGCGCGATTCTCGGCCAGAAAGTCCTCCAGCGCGTGCCCCGGACGCGGCGCGTGCACGGGGTAGTAAAACGAGCTGCCGCTCGCGGCGACGCGGTTCATGCCGCAGTAGCACAGATCCGCGCCTGTTGCCATGAGCAGGTCATACTGCTTTTGTAGCTTGTCCGCGTGCCAGAGATCGTCGCTGTCCTGAAAGGCGAGGACGCTGCCGCGTGCGTGCTGCGCGCCGAGGTTGCGGGCATAACACGCGCCGCGGTTCTGCTCGTAGCGCACGTAGTGCACGCGCGGGTCACCGGGCGCGTCAAACAGGTGCTGCGTGCCGTCGGTCGAGGCATCGTCCACAACGATGACCTCGAGATTTGCATACGTCTGCGCCAGAACGCTCTCGATGCACGCGGGCAGCTTGTCCTTGCGGTTGTAGGTCGGGATAACGACCGAGATCAGATCATTCATAGGCTGCCTCCGTTCACGGCTGGGTAGGGGAAGGCGGCGCGCATCTGCCGCTTTTTCTCCTCGACCTGCTCCGGCCGGATGCGCCAGCCGTCCGCGGCTTCAGAAAGCGTGGGCGCTGCGTTCACGCGCAGATCCCACGGCCGGTGCTGCACGTCATAGGCGGAGTAGTAATCGTCAAACTTATACCCGTCGCCGAGCGGCCGGTCGGAAAAGACGATGTGCAGATTCGGGATGTGAAAGCTGTCGGCCGCGATCAGCCCGTGCAGGCTGCTCGAGAGCACACAGCGGCACTGCGCGATCTCGGTGAGCACGGTGATGGGGTCATCCTTGACGTTGATGAGCTTCGCGTTGTCATACCGGCGCACCAGCTCCGTCACGGCGGGGTCATTCAGGTCGCAGACGTGCGGCACGATACCGATATCATACCGTTTTTCGGGCAGCGTGTCCAGCAGCTCGTCTGCCAAAATGCCGCCGTCGCCGGTCGGTATGTCCAGAGAGCGGCCGACCATGCGCTCGACACGGCGGCGCGTCAGCTCGCCGCGCACGGCATGAAAGCACATATCGCGCTTGAAAAACCGCCCCTGCGCATCGTCGTAGTTGATAAACCCCGAGCCCCAGACGTCCACGTGCGGATGCGTGAAGCCGTTGATGCACTGCTGCAGCTTCATGAGCGGGTTTCCGTGCAGCTTGTACTGTGCCAGGCCGCTGCCGATGGCGCACAGGTCGCCGGTGAGAAACGAGCAGCGCTCGACCCGATAGCCGAAGCAGCGCTCGATGATGAGCGGGTTGAGCAGATCGCCCATGTTGGCGATGCGGGCATAATACAGATTCAGCGTGTCCGTCATGGCGGTCACCTCCGGGGGATCACAGCGCACGGCTGTAGGGAATGGCATAGAAAAACAGGAAAAACAGGCCGACACAAATGCCGAAGACGAGATATACCCGCCACAGCCGCCGGTCGGCTTTGCAGGCGGCGGCTTCGTTTGCGCCGGTGGGCGCGTCAAAGAGCTGCGCACGCGCAAGCTGCTCTGCCTGTGTTGCTGGCCGCAGTGCCGAGCCGAGCACCGCGCCGAGCACGCTCAGGGCGATGCCGATGAAAAATGCGTCTGCCCAGACCGGCGGTGTGATGCCGCGCAGGGCGTAGATCGCCTTCGCGCCCACGCAGCCGAGAAAGCCGAGCAGCATCCCGAGATACGCGCCGCAGCGGCTCAGGCGGCGGCTCCACACGCTGCCGAATGCGACAAGACTCCAGGCGCCCGCGATGACGGTGCCGCCGAAGTACATGATGAGGAAGATCTGCGGTGGATTGAGGTAGGCGAGCGCGAGCACGACAAGGCTGACCGCCAGCATCGCCCAGCGGGAGCGGGCAAGCTTTTTGCGGTCGCTTTCGGCCTCGGGCAGAATGTCGTTGACGACGGAAAAGCCGATCAGCGACAAAAACGTCGATGCCGACGAGATGCCGGCGGCGCTGATGCCGATGAGCAGCAGCATGCCGATGACCGGCGGCAGCACGTGTGTGGCCGCCCAGATCATGGCCTCGCTCCCGGGGAGCGTATCGTTGATGTTGCGCACGAACGCGGCCGCGAAATACAGCGCGATCGTCACGACCATGACGCCCATGGACGACCAGACGGACGAGCGCAGCACAACGTGCTCGTCCTTGGCCATGAGGTAGCGGCTGGTCTGCCACGGGCTGATGGCCACGACGAGTGCCCAGACGATGCCGTAGGTCACCGCCCAGACGGTGTTGCTCACGCCGTCGGGATAGAGATAGTCCGGATTTCCGGCCCAGGAGAGGATGCCGGGCATGGTATCGCTGTTGGCGAGCGCCTCGATGCCGGCGAACCAGCCGCCGCCCGCGCGGATGAGAAACGGGACGGCCACGAGCGCCGCCGCGAGAAAGACGAGGAACATGATCGTGTCCGTCAGCAGCACGCCCGGCGAGCCGGAGTAGATCGTGAAGGCGGTGAACGCCAGCCACACGATCACGGCGCAGAGCCTGTAGTCATAGCCCGTGATGCTGCTCATGAGCGTGGCCACGCCCTGAATGGCGCTGAGTAGATACGCGCTCACGGAAACGAGCAGGATCACGGCCGAGAGCCTGCGCAGGCGCTTCGAGCAGAAGCGGCGGCCGAAATACTCCGGCAGCGTCGTCACCTCGCTCCGCCGGATGTACCGGCCGAAGAAGCCCGCACCGTAGATGTATCCGGTCGCCTGAATGACGCCGACGGTCACGATGCCGATGAAAAAGCCGGAGTAGACCTCACCCGTGTCGCCGAGAAAGGCGCCCGTCGAGAGAAACGACGCGATGAGCGACCCGACGATCAGCAGCGTCGGCGCATTGCGGCCGGAGACGTAGTAGTCGTTCGTATCCTTGACCATGCGCCCGGCGGCGATGCCGACGGCGAAAAACACGACAAGCGCAGCGAGAATTCCCAGGAAATACAGATTCATTTCTTCTGTCCGCCCCCGCGCTCAGAGCCGGTCACGGCTCGGTAGACAAATGCGGTGATGACGATCCAGACGCCGAAAGCGATCGAGAGAGCAAGTTCCATGCCGGTACCTCCGTGGTGCAGATTCAGTCGAGCTTGCGCAGTACGCGCGCGTAGTGGCCGTTTGGCACAAACGGTTTGCCATTAAGCTCGTCGAACAGCGGCTGATAACCGTAGCCGTCCGTGACCCAGGCATAGCCGCGGTACTGCGCGGTGTTGAAGCCGGGGATGGTGTTGGCCTCGATGATGAGCGGGCCGTCTGCGGTCATGGTCACATCCCAGCCGATGTTGGAGATCTTGCTGGCCAGCGGCACGGCGCGGCGCATCATGTCGATGGTCTCGTCCCAGAACGGGAGCTGCAGGCCGGGGAAGGCCACGCCCGTGACCGGGTGCGCATGATAGTCGATGCAGTTATTCTGATCCACGGCGTCGGTGAGCACGACGCCGGTGCGGATGTCGATCATGGCGGTCAGCGCGTCCTGACAGCCGTTGGAGATGTCCTTTTCGATGGCGGTCGTGAGCACCGGGGCGAACAGATACGTTCCGGACGGCGCGGTCACGGTGTAAAAGCGCACGATGCTCACGGCGCCGGGGTTGAGCTGCGCGAGCGTCGGGTGCTGCTGAATGTATTCTTCCACGATGCCGCCGGGATTTGCGCGCAGGTAGGCGAGCGTTTCCGCGCGCGCCTGCTCCGTCGCCGCGCCGAGTATGCGCACGCCCGTTCCCTGACCCTTGCAGTTGGGCTTATAGACGACCTTGCCGCAATCACCGGCGAGGCTTTCGAGCAGTGCCGCATCCACGTCGGACGCCTGCACGCAGCGGCGGCCGTAAAAATCGGCGAACACCTTGGAGAAAATGTATTTGTTCATAAGGATCGCGATGTAGCGGCGGTCGGTGAAGTTCTTGCGGAACTCCGCGCGCGTCCACAGTGTGGACATGGTGCGCTTTTGCGCTTCCGTGCGGTCGTGATAGCCGACCCATTCATACTCGTTGAGAGAGATGTGGTTTTGCTTTTTCGCAGTCAGGATGTCCCGCTCGATCTCGGCGGGATCCTCTCCGTAGCGCTCGGCATAATTCGCGGCAAATTCGCGGATATACTTGCGCGCGGAGATCCATTTGCTCAGTGTCCGTTTTTGTTCCATATATGCATTTCTCCTGCGTCAGATTTGGAGTTTCCTCAGCTTTTCAAGGGCATTCGCCGCGAATACCTTTGAGAAAATGAGGAGGGGATAAACGCACAGGGGAGAAGCCACACGGAATGTGCGGCTTCTCCGGATAGGATCGTTTAGTAGTCCGGCGTATCCCACGCGTCCGGCACCCAGTCCCTGGGCACCATCGTGGTGCGGAAATTGCCGTCCATCTCGCGGTAGGCCATGCGCAGCTTCTGAATGCGCCACGCGCCGTCCTCGCCCTTGACGAAGTCGTCGCAGTAGACCATCCAGCTCTGCAGCACTTCACAGTCATCATAATAGCACATATGGTCCTCGTATTGGAAGACCCCGCGTGCATGGTTTTCATCGATCAGCCAGATCATCGGCTGGTGCCCCATATGCATCGTCTGCATATCCTTGTTGCACCACTTGGCGTTGCGCGCCTGCAGGAGCTTGTCCTTGACGGTGAGATGGCCGTTGAGGTAGTAGCGGAAGTCGTCGGTGAACAGCTCCATCATATACTCCTCTTTTTTCATGTCCATGCACCACCAGTAGAAATACTTGCACTCGATGATCTTCTGCAGCTGGCACAGCTGTTCGGGTGTGTATTCCTGCCGGCGGACGTGCGTGATGACGTCGAGCACCATATCCCGGACTTTGTCGGGGAATGGGATGTTTCTCGTTGCCACGGGCGAATTACTCGATGGTTTCGAAGTAGTCGTAGGACGGATCCTTGACCTTGTCGCGGCCGTTGTTGTAGTCGGGCGCGAAGTCGGGGTGCAGGATCATGGTGTTGTCGCCGGCGACGGTGCGCTTGACGACGAGCCACTTGCCGTCGCGCTTCTCCCAGAGGTCGATGTCGCGGCAGCGTGCCACGACGACCATGCCGTTGCGGTACTTGCAGGCGGCGTACATGTAAGCCTCGGCGGCGGCCTTGGTGCCGTCCTCGTTGAGCTTGATGAGGATGTTGGTCATGACGTGGTGCGTGGAGACCATCTTGCGGTGCATCTTGAGCATCATGTCGATGAAGCCGTAGCCGGTGCCCTTGTAGGTCGGGCCGTAGTCGACCTGCGCGTCCTCGGCGAACACGGTCTTGCCGAGCGGGTTGTCGATGCGGTCGAGCGCGCGGGCGTAAACGTAGTACTGGTCACGGATTGCGTCTTTTTCTACGAGTTTTTCAAGTTCAGTCATTGCTGTTTCCTCCTTTAGTGTTTGGGTGAATATGTTTCTATGATGACAGGCCGGGCGTCACATCTGCGCGATGAGCGCTTCCAGCTCCGCCTTCCTGCCGGTCTGTGTGATGATCTGCATGCCGCCCATCTGTGCGGTGCAGTTGGCCTCGACCATGCACCAGCCGTGTGTGCTGTAGGCAAGGTCCCAGCCGCAATAGTGATTTCCGGGCACCATGTGCGCCGCCGTTGTGACCATGGCAACGGCTTTGTCCCATTCCGGGAGGCGGTAGCCGTTAAAGCGCACGCCGGTGTCCGGATGGGCCGCGTAGCGGCGGCCCTTTTTGTCCGCGCCGTCGGAGCAGATGCACCCGGTCTCGGGGTCGATGAGTGCGCTGATGCCGCCGGCGCTGAAGTTGTCGATGATGCCGTCGCCGCGGCCGACGCGCAGCGTCGGGTGGAACAGCCGCACCTCACCGTCGGCCAGGACGACCGTCGGGATGCGCAGGGTGTTGACCGACTGCGGATGGATGCGCGCCAGCTCCTCCCCCTGCTCGATGATCTGCTCGAGGATGGCGCCGTGCGCGCTGTAGGCGGCGTGTGCGGCCTCGGGGTAGGGGTAGTCCGCGATCGACTCGGTGTGCACGCCCTTGCCGAAGGCGGCGTAGACGGGCTTGACGATGTAGCGCGGGTGCGCCTGTGTGAACGTCTGCAGCGCCTCGAGCGCGGCGGGCGTCGGCTGCGCGCCTTTTTTGATGCGCAGCACGTCGCGGCCGTAAAAATCGCGGAACTTCTGGTACGTGAGGTACTTGTTTTCGAGCATGTTCGTGTTCTTCGGGTCGTTCATGCGCGGGTAGTAGCTCATGCGGATGCCCTCCGTGATGAACCCGTCCCGGTAGGCGGCATCCTTTCCCTCATAGCCGAAGAGGAAGTATTCATTATAGTAAGAGCCATAGCGAAACAGGCTCCGGATCATGTCGCGCCGCAGACGGTACAGGCGCTTTTTGTCGCTCAGTACATCCACGCCGCGGTACTGGGCGATGGTCTTGTCCAGATCCCGCCGCTTGCGGTGGTAGTAGTATGCCTTGCGGTACCAGGTCTGAAAACGGATCTTTCGGTAGACTTTGCGCCGCAGTTTTTTCAGCACGGGGATCACGCTCCGTTCGCAGAGATTTTTCGGCCATTTTGGTTCAAGCCGCCATACATCGGGTGTACGACGGCTTGAATCAAGCGGGTTATTTATTTCTTCTTGATGACTTTCTTTTTCTTCGGGCGGAACATATTGATCCGGATGCGGTGCGTTTTGTCGCGCTGGAAGGATTCCTCATACACGCGCAGATAGCCGGTATCCTCGATCAGCCACTCGCCGTCGACCTTGACATACTTGTCGGTGTAGATGGCAGAGCCCTGGATCTGCGTGCCGCAGTAGGGGTTGCCCTCGGCGAAGATCAGGTTGTCCTGCAGGTACCACTTGCCGTAGGCAACGGTGTCGCTCTCGAACCAGATGACCGGGTTGTGACCCTGGTGCAGGGTGATCTCGGTATCGGGCATGGACTCCTTGAAGTAGTTGGTGATCTCCTTCGGGCCGTGGAAGACGAGCTTGCCGTTGGAGTAAGCCGTGGAGATGTTCGGGGTCATGGTCGTCTCCAGCTCGTCCCAGTTCTTGGTGTCGAGCGCACGGAAATACTTGCTCTTGAGCTCCTTGATGGCCTGCACGTCCTTGAGACGCTGCACTTCTTTCTCGAGTGCTTCGAGACGTTCTTCAACTGTCATAATGATAACCTCCTGACTTGTTATCTGTGTTTGACGTTTGCGATCAGACCTTCATGGCGGCGGCGTAAGCCTCTGCCGTGGCCTCGATGCCCATGTCTGCCTTTCTGGCGCTGCCGATGACATCGCAGGGGATGCCAAGCTCGCTGCACGCGTCAGTCAGATCCTGCGTCGGGCGGGAGTGCATGCCGGTAGCGATGACGAGAGAGTCAAAGTGGCGGGTCTTCTCGACGGTCTTCTTGGCCTTGTTCGTGAACGCATAGGTGATCTCGTGGTCGCCGACGGCGGTGACCTTAGAGCCGCGGCTCTTCTTGATGGTCTCGCCGGGGTACTCGATGTCGAGGAACATCGTGCGCAGCATGCCCATCTTGTTGCCGACACGCTTGGTGTCCATGACGCGCACATCGGTCACGCCGTGCTCGATGAGGAACTGCGCGGTCTCGCAGCCGACACCGCCGCCGCCGAGGATGATGGTCTCGCCGTGCGGCATGGCCTTGCCGGCCAGCACGTCCTCAGCAACGAACACGTCCGCCGCGGTATCCAGACCGGGGATGTTCGGCTTGACGAAGTGTGCGCCGGTGGCGACGATCACGTGGTCGGGCTTGACTTCCTTGATGAGCTCGGGCGTCACGGTGACACCGGTCTTGATCTCGATGCCCATGCGCTTGCACTCCTCGGCGTCCCACATGACGGCGTCGGTGAAGGCCTGCTTCTTCGGGGCCTTACCGGCGAGCACGAAATGGCCGCCCGGGGCGTCGGTGGCTTCATAGACGGTCGGGTTGTGGCCGCGCGCCTTGAGGTACTCGGCTGCCATCAGGCCGCCGATGCCGGCGCCGATGACCATGACGTTCTTGGCAGTCTCCGCCTTCGGGAGGCCCTTGTACTCGAGGCAGAGCGCCGGGTTGCGGGTGCAGGTGATGTGGGTGGCCTTCGGGTCGATGACCTTGTCGTAGCAGCCCTCGGTGCAGCCGATGCAGCGGCGGATCTCCGCCTCGCGGCCTTCCATGGACTTGTTGCACCATTCGGGATCGGCGAGCTGCGCACGGCCGACGGCGACCATGTCGATCTTGCCCTCACGGATGAGCTGATCGGCCAGAGCGGGGTCGACGATGCGGCCGACGCCGATGACCGGAATGTTCACGCGCGCCTTGATGGCGGCGATGTTATCCATGTTGAAGCCCGGCTCCAGGTTGTAGGGCGGCACTTCGTACACGGTGGCAAGGCTGCGGGCGTTGCCGCGGGACAGGTCGATCGCGTCCAGACCGGCTTCCTGAGCCCAGCCGATGAACTCGACCGTCTCATCGACCGTGGTCACGGCCGGGAGCATCTCGTCGATGGCGTCCAGACGCATGAGCAGCGGCATGTCTTCCGGCATGTTCTTGCGCATCTCGCGGATGACTTCGAGGTTGAAGCGGCAGCGGTTCTCCAGGCTCTGGTTGCCGTACTCGTCGGTGCGCTTGTTGAGCGAGGGGTTCATGAATTCGTGCGGCAGGTAAGTGTGCGCGCCGTGGAACTCGAGTGCGTCAAAGCCGGCCTCGACGGCGAGCTTGGCGGAGTAGCCAAACTGCTTGACGATCTCATGGATGCGCTCGACGGTCAGCGTGTCGGGCGTCTCGAGCTTGTTGGTCTTGTCGAAGAACTCTTCGGGCACGAAGCCGCCGTGCCAGATCTGCACGGCCGCCTTGCCGCCGGCAGCGTGGATCGCGTCGGTGACCTTGCGCAGCTCATCTCTGTGGTGCTCATTATAAAGGCCGAGGTACAGGTAGGCATGGCACTCGGGGCAGATGGAGACAAGCTCGACAATGTTCAGGCCGCAGCCGCCGGCCGCGCGCGCAGCGTGGTAGGCGGGCAGGTCCTCGCCGACGTCATGCTTGTTCTTGACCATTTTGGTGTTCATACCCGGCAGAACCACACGGTTTTTCAGCTCAAGCCCTCTGAGCTTGATGGGAGAAAACAATGCATCGTAACTCATGAAATACACCTTTCCTAATTGTAATGGATCCGTAATTGGTTTCCTACACGTTCTGCTTGAGCGCGGAGTTCCTTAATCGTGTCCGGCGGACCCGGGAATGATCCTC
>ENA-UEYF01000851-UEYF01000851.1-human-gut-metagenome-genome-assembly--contig:-NODE-851-length-29007-cov-12.366091_pt1 | contig 29007 bp, 25 predicted proteins | sample MGYA00242902_ERZ507920 | MGnify/ENA primary metagenome ERZ507920 (study PRJEB26167, sample SAMN06115402) | human gut metagenome | host: Homo sapiens | place: China:Jiangxi | collected 2016-07-05...
CCGTGTCGCAATACTTGTCGGCCACCCCTGCCCAGTGATCCCGCAGGAAAACCCGCAACCCCTCGTCGGCATCCTCCACACCCATGTAGCGTTTGGCCCGTTGCCCGTTCGTGTAAGGGGTAAGTAGCACCCGCAACGGGTAATCAAACCCCGGCAAGCGGAACTCGGCAAACCCCTCATCCGACCGGACCAACATTACCCCGCCTTCCGTTCGCGTCTCCCGTGACACGATCATCGGGTTCCCGGCGAAGAAGATCCCGCTCTCCCGTGCCAGCACGTCGGGCGAATCCACCCGGTCCGGAGAATCGTGATTCCCGGCAATAGCTACCACCAGCCGCTGCCCGCCCCGTGCCAACCGATGCAACGTGCGGTAAAGCAACTCGATCGCCTCCACGGGCGGGTTAAACGTGTCGAACAAGTCACCCGCCACGATCACCGCATCCACGGCCTCCTCGTCAGCCACCCGCACGATCTCATCCATCACGGCCACTTGCTCCCCGGCACGCTCCCGGTCATTCAACCGCTTTCCCAAATGCCAGTCTGAAGTATGTAATATTCTCATTCCTCTATTTAATTAGAGCCTCCACGTTCCGGAGTCCCTCGTCAATACTCTCTTTCACGCCGGGCAAATCCCTCGCGTACTCTTTCGCGATCCTGAAATACTCCCTCGCCCGGTTCAACACGGCCCGCGTCTTCCGGTTATAATTCAACAGGAAAACCGCCTCGTTATAGTACGTCACCGCCATTACCTCCTTGTTCCGCGGGTTAAAACGGTTCGCCCGCCGGGCAAAAAGCATCTGCCGTTCATCCCTCGGCAAGCGCTGAAAAACCGTAATACTATCCATGTAATTATAATAATCTCCCCGTTCACCATCTGCCAAATTCCCCTCGATAAACGCGTCCATAGGGTACGGCCTGTCGGTCAACTGCCATGCCGGATCAGCCGGCATGTGAGTGGTCAGAAATTGCTCGCCCCGCGTCAACACGTACTCCGGGTTCCAATGCCGCTTGAACATCCATTCTCCCCCGGCATCTCTCCCCAACGCTCCCACGGCCCACATCATATCAACGTGCCACCACTCCCCCGCCACCCGCACGGCGTTCCACACGTGATTCGTCCGGAGACACGTTTCCCCGCGCTCCCGGCCATCCTCCACCACGTATCCTTCCACCCGCTCGTTCTCGATCCCCAACCTGTTGCATAACTCCCCGAACAACCCCGTGAAATCCCCGCAAATTCCCTTCCTCTCCTTCAACACGTCGCGGTAATCCCCGTCCGGGCCTCCCGTGAGGAACTTCCCGACATCAATCGCCATATACTCGCGGAACCACCCCGCCAGCACGATCACTTTCTCCCGTTCCGTCCGTCCCCACCGGGCCACGCTGTCTACAAGTGCCTCCACGCTCACCTCGCCGGGAAGACGCCTTCCCCGTTCAAGAATACCTTCTTCCCCCGGCAAAACTTGCGCCGCGAGGGATACCCCCGAAAGGACGGCCACCGCCGTCAACAACCATTTCACGGACGCACGCACCCCTATCATTTCACGAACCCCTTTAACATCCGTATTTCCTCCGGCCACAACGCCTCGTCCGGCGTTTCCAATATCAATGGAATACCGTCAAACCGTTCATCCTCCATGATCCACTTGAAAGGCTCTATGCCCAACGTTCCTTTTCCCAAACTGTCGTGGCGGTCCACCCGTGAACCCAGTTCTTTTTTGGCATCGTTCAGGTGCATACCCCGCAGGTACTTGAAACCGATCACGTTATCGAAATGCTCGAACGTCTCGGTGAATCCTCCCGCCGAGGCCAAGTCGTAACCCGCGGCGAAAGAATGACAGGTATCAATGCAGACGCCCACCCGGCTCTTGTCCTCTACCCGGTCAATAATATAGGCAATCTGCTCGAACGTGTAGCCGAGATTCGATCCCTGCCCCGCCGTGTTCTCGATCACTGCCGTCACGCCGCAGGTCTTATCCAGCGTCAAGTTAATCGACTCCGCGATCAGCGCCAGACATTCCTCGTCGCTGATCTTCTTCAACGTGCTGCCGGGGTGAAAATTCAACCGATCCAGCCCCAACTGCTCGCAACGCTGCATCTCGTCGAGGAAAGCCTCCCGCGACTTCGCCAGCGCATCCGCGTCCGGGTTGCCGAGATTAATCAAATAACTGTCATGCGGCAATATCTGTTTCGGCGTGAACCCGAATTCCTCGCAGCGTTCTTTGAACAACGCAATACTCCCCGCCGTCAGCGGTGCCGCCTTCCACTGCCGCTGGTTTTTCGTGAACAAGGCAAAAGCCGTCGCCCCGATTTCGCGGGCGTTCAACGGTGCGTTCTCCACTCCTCCCGATGCACTCACGTGCGCTCCTATATACTTTCCCATAGCTTATTTTATATTATATGCAAAGCTACGATAAAGAATTGAAAGTAAAAATTCGCCCCTTTTTAATTTTAGATTTTAGCTTTCCAACTACCCCCTCCGGCTCCCCCTTACACAGGGGGAGAGATGATTACCAAACACACCACCATCCCCCAACGTAGCGTATCCTCCCCCTGTGTAAGGGGGAGAGATGATTACCAAACACACCACCATCCCCCAACGTAGCGTATCCTCCCCCTGTGTAAGGGGGAGGGATGATTGCCAAGCACACCACCATTCCCCAACGTAGCGTATCCTCCCCCCGTGTAAGGGGGAGGGATGATTGCCAAGCACGTCACCATCCCCCAACGCAGCGTGTCCTCCCCCTGTGTAAGGGGGAGTTAGAGGGGGTAGTTTTTTCTCTCTAAATACTAAACTTCTTTCAACTTTAAACTTCTTTTCCTATCTTTGCACCCGCTAAAAAAAACACGTAATCAGCATGGGTTTCAAGGAAGAAATATTAAAACGACGCACGTTCGGTATCATCAGTCATCCCGACGCGGGTAAAACGACCTTAACGGAAAAATTATTGCTTTTCGGTGGCGCCATTCACGTGGCGGGAGCCGTGAAGTCGAACAAGATCAAGAAAACGGCCACCTCCGACTTCATGGAGATCGAGCGCCAGAGAGGCATCTCCGTGGCCACTTCCGTCATGGGTTTCGAGTACAAGGACGTGAAGATCAACATTCTTGACACCCCCGGTCACCAGGACTTCGCCGAGGACACCTTCCGCGTGCTGACGGCCTGCGACAGCGTGATCATCGTCGTTGACTCGGCGAAAGGCGTGGAGACGCAGACCCGCAAGCTGATGCAAGTGTGCCGGATGCGCAAAACCCCGGTTATCGTGTTTATCAACAAGCTCGACCGTCCCGGACAGGACCCGTTCGACCTGCTGGACGAGATAGAGAAAGAGCTGCAAATACAAGTCACCCCGTTAAGCTGGCCCATCGGTAACGGCGACCAGTTCAAGGGCATTTACAACATACACCGCGAGAATCTTTGCCTCTACTCGGCAAGCGTGCAGACCATCCAGGATGGCATCGAGATCAACGACATCAACTCCGGCGAACTCGACGAGCATATCGGCGAGCGCTCGGCCGACAAACTGCGGGAAGACCTCGAACTCGTTCGGGAAGTATACCCCGCCATAGACCGCGCGGCGTACCTCGACGGGCAAGTGGCCCCCGTGTTCTTCGGATCGGCACTGAACAACTTCGGTATCCGCGAGATGCTGGACTGTTTCATCGAGATCGCTCCCAGCCCGCTTCCCCGCGAGACGGACGAGCGCCTCGTGCAACCGGACGAGGAGAAATTCACCGGTTTCGTCTTCAAGATTCACGCCAACATGGACCCCAACCACCGCGACCGCATCGCCTTCGTGAAAGTGTGTTCCGGCGTTTTCCGGCGTAACACCAACTACCTGCACGTCGGTCTGGGCAAGAACCTCAAGTTCTCCACCCCCACGGCATTCATGGCGTCCAAGAAATCCATCATCGACGAGGCGTACCCCGGTGACATCGTGGGTCTTCACGACACGGGTAACTTCAAGATCGGCGACACGCTAACGGAAGGCGAGAAACTTCATTTCAAGGGTATTCCCAGTTTCTCACCGGAACTATTCAAATATATCGAGAACGCCGACCCCATGAAATCCAAGCAACTGGCCAAGGGTATCGACCAGCTCATGGACGAGGGTGTGGCCCAGCTGTTCACGAACCAGTTCAACAACCGCAAGATTATCGGAACCGTCGGTGCGCTCCAGTTCGAGGTCATCGAGTACCGTTTGTTGCACGAGTACAGCGCGGCCTGTCGCTGGGAAAATATCAATCTTTACAAGGCTTGCTGGATCGAGGCTCTCGACCCGAAGGAACTGGAAGATTTCCGTCTCCACAAGGCACAGTACATGGCCAAGGACAAATGGGGACGTGACGTTTTCCTCGCCGAATCGCAGTACATGCTGCAAATGGCACAGGCAAACTACAAGAAACTGGTGTTTCACTTTACATCGGAGTTTTAGGGTTTATAAGGTTTATAAAGTTTATAAACTAAGAAAACATTCAAGGCGTGATCTCACCCTAGAATCTCGTCGGCGTCGCGGGCGACACGGAGATAGACGGAAGTGGAAAACTCGTCCTGCCCAGAACCCGCCATGTAGGGATAAAGGTGGACGATCTCGTCCGGGGAGAGGGGCTTGCCGGTTGCCGTCACTGGATCGGGCAGCGTGAACGTGGCTACCCGTCCGGCGCGGGTGACGTTGGGCAAGTGAAGTACGCGGGGTGCGTCGGGCAAGGAATCGTAGAAGTAGCCGATGACAAGCGTGTCCTTGTCCCTCGTATCGTTGGGGATGCCGTGGGGTCGCCACTCAATGGTGATCTCCCAGCCGCGACGGGTGACGCGGGTGAAGAGCGGCACGGCGAGCCACCCTACGCTGAATATGAAGGCGCGGAAATTCGCCACGCCGTTCTCGTCGCACGCGGTGCCGTTGACCTTGTGGCAGAGATTCGCAGGAGTCATGTTCGTTGTCTTCGCGAGGGACACCCACGCGTTGAAGTCCTGCAGCTTTCGCGTGAGGATTTTCACGAGCCGCGACACGAGGGCGAACACGCTGGCCCGCTGGCGCTGGTTCAAGGTACGGGCGGCGCGCCGGCGGTCACGTTCCTCGCTCGACCCGGGGAAGCGTTTGCTACTACAATGGCATAATTTACCTTTCCGGTAGTACGTGGTCACCCCGTCGCAACGGGTGGTTTCCGGTCGCTTGCCGACCGGCCGCGTGATTTTTTTCTTCTTTTTCATAACACCTCCTTGTTAAACGTTCCCGTAATCCTCCAACAATGCTTAAAGGCACCTTAACAACAAATATACTAAATTTTCGGTAAATTACCAAATCATGCATGGTAAGTGTTCGATTCTGTATCGAACACTTATCGAACACTTATCGAACACTTATCGAACACTTGTCGAACACTTACCGAATGACTACCGAAGGTGACGTTAACCTACAGTGAAGATAACCAGCATCTTACACGAGAACTGGCAGGAATCCCATTATTTCTTACTTTTGTCAAGAAAAAAGGCTCTATTTATACCCCCGCGCGTTCCTTGATTTCCCACCTTCATGCCCTGACACGAAACGAGCCTGCACGAGCTGTTGTTACCGATAAATTTAATACCTTTACGCTGGAGCAAGAATTGAATATGGACGAAACATTACGGGAATTTTTCAACGACGTGTACGAGATCACCCGGCAGATCCCGCGGGGAAAAGTACTCACCTACGGCAGGATCGCCGCGCTGGCGGGACGACCGCAACACGCCCGGTGGGTAGGCCGGGCAATGGCACAATCCCCGGACGACAAGACGCTTTCCTGCCATCGTGTCGTGAACAGCATCGGGCAAACTGCCCCGGGATGGCCCCAACAACGCACCCAGCTCGAAAGCGAGGGCGTCACCTTCCGGGCCAACGGGTGCGTGGACATGAAAAAGCACTTGTGGGAAATCTTAACTGCGCCTCATTCAGGAGGCTCCTCGTAACGATTTATAATTTCAATGATGTTGCCGTTATCGTCCCGGATAGTGTCCCGCACCCGTTTAGCCGGTCTACGCTGTATGTACGGGATACGAATCTTGTTTTTTTCCGCGCGGGATAGCTTGTCGTAATCCTTAATGCCCATGCAGTGGCCGAAGGAAACGTGAAAAATGGTCAAGTCTTCGTGGAAATAGACTTTCGCAGAATAATCGGTATAGAATCTCTCTTCTTCCTCGTTGTAAGGATATTCCACGGTGTAAAACACTTGCCCCGCGTAGGCCTCTATAAACTCTGGATAAAGATCGTTCCATGCTTTAGATACTCGCCTGTACCTGATAACAGGTTCCCGGTATTCCCGGTAATACTCCGGTCCATGCTTCAACACGACCTGCTTCGCTAACTTGATCAGTTTCTTGTCAAGTTTCATTTTGGCGATGCTGTCTTTGATAATTACCGTGTCTTGTTCTTGAGAATATGCTATACGATTGATTCCCAAGAGACAAAGCACGATGAATGATATGAATTTCAGTTTTTCCATCTTTATATATTATTTAAGGTGTTTCTCTTCTGTCCGGACCATAAACGTACATTTTCATCGGATTATTTGATATATTCACGGGACTTCCCGCCAATACTGTATATGAATAATCATACACGATCCCCGGCAGGTCGCTATTATTATCATCTTTAGATGGTCCAGGTGGACGTTCAAGTCCGTGTACGGCCCAAGTCATGGGATAATGAGAATGTATCGTTCCAACTATCAAGTCAAAAGTTTCCCTGGGATCATAGCTTTGTTCTGAATAAACAAAACGAACAGTTCCTTTGCCGGGAGCAGTAAGTTGTATTGGATCACCCGGGATTGTTGATCCGCAATGATATTCTCCTGTTCCCGTGTTCAAATAGATAAAACAACCGAACTCTCTTGTTGTATGAGTACTTTGATTTAGCCTGCTATAATTTACGGTCTCATTCCACAATTCAATCGCTCGATTTTGTACCACTGGTAAATCTTTGAATTTGGAAATGGAAGGACACATCTCTGTAACATAGACTATATTAGAATTTACTTTTCCCGTTTCTCCTTCAAAGTGTACAATCGCGCCGAATTCGAACCTTCCCGCAGAAATAGCTTTACGCGGCCAAATCCATTCTGTCGTCTCGTATAAAACTCCTCCTTGCCTTGTCCCTACCCTGTTTACGAGATACTCGATATTTGTTATTTTAGGAATAGGCTCTTGTTTTGTGTGATAAATGTCCACTATCAAATAATATACATCACCAATTTCAACTTCACCGGTGAGTTCACTTGTTGTTAAGTTCACCACAATATGCCCCGGGTCATCCGGTGTTATTGGAGGTTTTTCCGTGTTACCACCCGTGTTGCCACCCGTGTTACCACCTGTATCACCAGTGTTACCCGTGTTGCCACCTGTACTACCACCCGTGCTACCACCTGTACTACCACCCGTGCTACCACCTGTACCACCCGGGGTATCCATCCACAGAAACGTAAAGGTTGCAATGATATTCATATCACTAAGACAACGTGCTAATTCAATGTAATAAATCACTGCAATGCTTTCACTAGGGGCTAGTACAAAAATAATATCTTCTTCAACTATTATTTCTATACCGCGATGTACATAACGAGCGACTTCATTTGCGATCTCCTCGAAACCATCCGTGTTAATTCCATTAATAATAGCAAATCCCTCATCATCTAGATAATTATCGGCCTCCAATGTATAAGATGCATAATAACAACCACCACTTCCCCTTGAAAGAGGTGAATATAGATCTGAATTTGCTTGATTAACTATCAATTTTTCATCAATAATGATGCCATTTTCTTGCCATTTCCGGGATATCGAAGATTTAAGTATACCTTGCATAAAAATATCGGATTTAATGTCTTCTTTTTCTAACACGCAAGAAGCACCTATTGAACACTCCGACAAACATTTGTTATCTTCACCGATTTCTACCGGGAGAGCTACCATTCCTATTAGCGTGCTATCTTTTAATAATGGCAAAACATACTGCCACCCACGGCTCCCATGGTATACAAGTGCAACTTCATTGGGTGGAATATCACCGAGACGTGTCAGCTCTTCCCATTGCCGTTTTCCATCAGAACCGGATAGTAGGTGATCCATGAAAGCTTGCCCGATCTTGTCCAATTTTTCCATTTGCACGTCATACCCCACGTAATCGTCGTTACAAGATAAGAATATGGTCAAGATAAAAAAATACTGGATTTTAAATAACCAAAAATGATTCTCCTTTTCATAACGTTAATTTGAGTACAACAAAACTTTTAACAACTCTATAATCGACTGTATAAAAATTCTATTTCTACAACTTCCAAAACTTATGTTATTTTACTATTGTATCGATGATCTCTAATCTCACCTATTACGGCATTTTATAGTTGCATTATTTTTCTGCAATTTAAACATATTTCTATAATTAACAAAAAATACACTTGCATTTTTTATGTTCCGTTTGCAAAAAACTATATCATACTATATTAAGAAATACATACGTTCATCCATTTTATATAAATTCTAAATTAGAAAAAATTGTAGAGTTCAAAGAACGTTCTGGTGGAATATATAGTAACTTTTCAAGACCTATCATTGCAGGTCTTGAAAATAATCCGTAGCTTTGCCGTGAAATATTCTGAAGGGGTGCCTAAGAAGCGAGGGATTTCCCGATACTTCTACCTGCCGCGAGAAGGCAGGGTAATACAACGGGCTGAGATTATACCCATGAACCTGATCCGGGTAATGCCGGCGGAGGGAAAGAGTTATAATACACGTGCAAATTCCGTTTGAGAGCAACCCTGATGAAGTTAGTAAACGATTAAACTATCAGGTTATGCAAGTATTTATAAACGACAAATCCTTCGAATGCGCTCCCGGCACGACACTCCACGAAGTTCTGACAGCCAACGCTATCCCGACGGGCAACATCGCCATCGCCGTGGACTTTAACGTCATTCCCCGTCCCGACTGGGGAAAAACCGTACTCCAAGACGGCAGCAAGATTATCGTTATCAAGGCAGTACAGGGAGGATGAAAGAAAAGATAAAAGTTAAAAACTAAAAGTTGAAAGATAAAATTAGTAAATTAATTAAGATATGAGCCAAGAATTTACCATTTCAAGCGGCCCGCTACCCGGGTCGGAAAAGATTTACGTGAAGGGCGAGATGTTCGACATCGAGGTGCCGATGCGCCGGATTAACCTCACGCCCACGGTTGACACGGACGGGACGAAGATCGAGAACGAGCCTGTCGTGGTTTACGATACATCGGGACCTTACACGGACCCGAACTACACGGTGGACCTGCACAAGGGACTGCCCAAGATCCGGGAACAATGGATCGCCGACCGGAATGACACCGTGAAACTGGAAGGATTGAGCTCCGAGTACGGCCGGGCGCGCCAAAATGATCGCTCGCTCGATGCCTTGCGTTTCGAACACGTGAACACCACGCCGAGAGTGGCGAAACCGGGACACCGCGTGTCACAGATGTACTACGCCCGCCAAGGGATGATTACCCCGGAAATGGAATACATCGCCATCCGCGAGAACCAGATGGTCGACAAGATCCGGGAGGCTTACAAGAAAGAGAAAGGCGAGCCGCTGGGCGCGAACTTCCCGGAGTATATAACCCCGGAATTCGTGCGTCAGGAAGTGGCCGCCGGACGGGCCATCATCCCCGCGAATATCAACCACCCGGAGAGCGAGCCGATGATCATCGGACGTAACTTCCTCGTGAAGATCAACGCCAACATCGGGAATTCCCCCATCACCTCGTCAATTTCCGAGGAAGTGGAAAAAGCCGTGTGGGCTTTCCGCTGGGGAGCCGACACGATCATGGACCTGTCGACCGGGAAAAACATCCACGAGACACGCGAATGGATCATCCGTAACTCGCCCGTACCCGTGGGAACCGTGCCGTTGTACCAGGCACTGGAAAAGGTGCGGGGCAAGGTGGAAGACCTCACGTGGGAAATTTACCGTGACACGCTTATCGAACAAGCCGAGCAGGGCGTGGACTATTTCACGATCCATGCCGGGTTGCGCTGGCACCACGTGCCGCTGACGCTGAAACGCCTCACGGGAATCGTGTCCCGCGGGGGAGCCATCATGGCGCACTGGTGTACGACCCACAAGCGGGAAAGTTTCTTGTACGAGCATTTCGAGGAAATCTGCGAGATTCTCGCCAAATATGACGTCGGGGTATCCATCGGTGACGGGTTGCGTCCCGGTTGCATCGCCGACTCGAACGACGAGGCCCAACTTGCCGAGTTGAAAACACTGGGAGAACTGGCCCGGGTGGCCTCAAAGCATGACGTGCAAGTGATCATCGAGGGACCGGGACACGTGCCGATGCAAAAAATCCGGGAGAATATGCGACTGGAACAGGAATGGTGTGACGAAGCCCCGTTCTACACCCTCGGACCGCTCGTGACGGACATCGCCCCCGGTTACGACCACATCACCTCCGCCATCGGTGGTGCCATGATCGGCTGGTTCGGGACATCCATGCTCTGCTACGTGACCCAGAAGGAACACCTCGGACTGCCGAACCGGGACGACGTGAAAGAAGGCGTGATTACCTTCAAACTCGCCGCCCACACCGCCGACCTTGCCAAGGGACACCCCGCTGCTTACTACCGGGATTACGCCATGAGCAAGGCACGTTTCGAGTTCCGATGGAAAGACCAGTTCCATCTCGCGCTGGATTCTGAAAAAGCCTTACGTTTCCACGACGAGACGTTACCCGCCGAGGGACACAAAGAGGCTCATTTCTGCTCCATGTGTGGGGAACATTTCTGCTCCATGCGTGCCAGCGAGAAGTTGAGAAAAAAATTAAAATAATGCCATGTTGATCATCATCACCCCTCCACACGCCCTGCCTGACGAAGAGTGTATCGTGAACAAGCTCTTTGAAAGCGGATTGCACTTGCTGCACCTGCGAAAGCCGGGAGCTGACCGGGAAACGCTGGAACGTTACATCCGAGGTATCCGACCACGTTTCCGGGAGCGTGTTATCCTGCACGACCACTTCGAACTGGCGGAAGAATACGGGTTAAGAGGGATTCACTTGAAATACAACGAGGCACGGACGTTCACCGGGCGGAATCGATTCGCGCACGTGAGCGCGTCGTGTCACTCCTTCGAGGAAATCGACGCCCTGCCTTTCGAGCCGAACTACGTCTTTCTCAGCCCGGTATTTGACAGCATCTCCAAACCCGGATACCCGTCGGCTTTCACCCCGGAATACCTGAAGGAAAACTTGCAAAAGAGACGCGTACCCGTGATCGCCCTAGGGGGAATCACCGCGGAAAAAGTCGCGGAATGTCGGAAAATGGGATTCCGCGGGGTCGCCTTGCTGGGACACGTGTGGGAACAGCCGTCGGAGGCCGTCGACCGTTTCACCAATATCTTGCCCGACGAGGTGCTAAGTATTGCCGGGTTTGACCAAAGTTCCGGGGCCGGGGTGACGGCTGACATCAAAACGTTCGAAAGTTGCCGGGTATATGGACTTGGAACGAGCAGTTCCATCACCTTCCAGAATCAAAACACGTATCTCGGGACGAAGTGGCTCACGCCGGACGAGATCATCCGGCAATGCGACGTTCTCTTCCGGGAGTTCAACCCCGCTTACGTCAAAATCGGGTTGATCGAAAGTTTCAACACGCTGGAACAAGTGGTGAACTATCTCCGGACGGCTCTCCCCAAGGTAAGGATTATCTGGGACCCGATACTGAAAGCCAGTGCCGGGTTCCAGTTCCATGACGGGGAGAATCTAACACAGTTGCAGGACATACTTCGGAAGATATACCTGATTACCCCGAACACGGACGAGCTGAAAACACTTTTCGGGAATCACCCGGACGTGGAAAGCCTGCAAGCGCTGGCCCGCGGCCTGAACCTCAATATCCTCTGGAAAGGCGGTCATAACGACGGGGCGCTGGCCTCCGACCGGCTGGTCACCCCGGACAAGGTGTACACCTTCTCGGTGACACGGGCAAGACACGGGAAACACGGGACGGGATGCGTTCTTTCCTCGGCTATCGCCTCGTATCTCACGCTCGGCTATCCCCTTCCCGATGCTTGTCGGCTAGGGCAGCACTACGTGGCGGGATTTATCCGCTCCAACGACACGAACCTGGGGATGCATAACCGCGTGGAAAGCACCGTCCCGGAAGTTGACTTGTATCGGATTCCCTTGCAATACATCACCGACTACAAGGAAGGGGTTTCTATTCCCGAACAGGTAGAGGCCGTGTGCAAGGGGGGATGTCGCTGGGTGCAACTACGGATGAAAGAGGCTGACCGGGAAGAGTTTACCCGCATCGGACGCACCGTGAAAGAGATTTGCAAACGTCACGGGGCCTTGTTCCTTGTCAATGACAACGTGGACATCGCCCTTGAACTGGATGCCGACGGGGTACACTTGGGAAAAGAGGACATGAATCCTCTTAAAGCCCGCCAGATTCTCGGTTACTCGAAGATCATCGGGGGAACGTGTAACACGTTTGAAGACGTGGTGACCCGTTTTCGTCAACAGGTAGACTACATCGGTCTGGGACCGTTCACATACACCTCGACGAAAAAGCGCCTCAGCCCGGTCCTCGGTCTCGAAGGTTACCGGAAGATCATGGAGGCCTGCCGGAAAGAGAGTATCTATCTCCCCGTCCACGCCATCGGGGGCATCCGGGAGGACGACATTCAACCGATACTAAACACGGGAATAACAGGCATCGCCCTCTCTTCCTTGCTTAAAAACAGCGAGGATATAACGGGGAAGACGAGAGAAACGATGGAACAATTGAAAATAAAAGAACTCCCTCCCCCCTTCGGGGTACTCCCTCTATAAACAGAGGGAGAGTTGAGTTACTCTTCATCTTTGGGAAGAGTCACCAGCTCCTCCTCTGTTTATAGAGGAGGTGGCAGCGAAGCTGACGGAGGAGTTCAATCTAAAATCTAAAATTTAAAATTAGTATGGCTTTAAAAATAGCAGACAAAGAATTTACCTCGCGCTTATTTACCGGAACCGGTAAATTCGCGTCGAATCAACTAATGGAAGATGCCATACTGGCATCCGAATCACAACTCGTAACCGTCGCGCTGAAACGCGTGAACATGGACGGTAAGGACGATGATATTCTGGCTCACCTGAAAGCACCTCATATCACCTTGTTACCCAACACTTCCGGAGTGAGAACCGCCAAAGAGGCCGTGTTCGCCGCACAACTGGCGAGAGAGGCTCTCGGCACGAACTGGCTGAAACTGGAAATACATCCCGATCCCAAATACCTGTTGCCCGACCCGATTGAAACCTTGAAAGCGACCGAGGAACTGGCAAAACTGGGATTCGTGGTGTTACCCTACATTCAAGCCGATCCGGTACTTTGCAAACACCTTGAAAATGCCGGAGCCGCTACCGTAATGCCGTTAGGCGCACCGATCGGCACGAACAAAGGGCTGGTGACCCGCGACCTGCTGGAGATCATCATTGAACAGAGCAATGTCCCGGTAATCGTGGATGCAGGAATCGGGGCCCCCTCCCACGCTGCCGCCGCCATGGAAATGGGTGCTGCCGCCGTGCTGGTGAATACCGCTATCGCCGTATCGCCTAACCCAGTAGAAATGGGACGGGCATTTAAACTGGCCGTGGAGGCCGGACGTATGGCATTCGAGGCAAAACTTGCCAAACAATACCGCCACGCACAGGCCAGCTCCCCGTTAACGGCATTTTTGGATTAAATGAGTTCATAAGGTTCATAAGGTTTATAAACCTTACAAACTATTAAATATCAAGTGAATGACTTCATTTTACGATACCTTGAAAACCTACGACTGGGACGATGTGAAACAGAACATCATGGATAAGTCGAAAAACGATGCTATCGCGGCAATCAATAACCCGCATCGCACGTTAGATGATTTTATGGCGTTGATCTCCCCGGCGGCAACACCGTTGCTGGAGGACATGGCCGTGGAGGCTAACCGCCTGACCCTGGAAAGATTCGGGAATACGATCCAGTTGTACATTCCCTTGTACGTTTCCAATTACTGCACGAATTTCTGCGTGTACTGCGGTTTCAACCACGATAACGATATTCACCGGAAAATGCTTACTCTCGAAGAGGTACAGGCGGAAACCGACGTTATTACCGGGTGGGGATTCAAGCACCTGCTGCTCGTGTCGGGCGAGGCGCCTGCCGTGACCACGGTGGACTACTACGAGAAAGTGATCCGCTCGGTACGGGACAAGTTCTCGCAGATCGCCCTTGAAGTGCAACCTCTCGACACGGACGACTACGCCCGGCTACACGAGGCCGGGTTGAGCTTCGTGTGCGTGTACCAAGAAACGTATAACGAACAACAATATCCCAAGTACCACCCCAAGGGACGGAAGGCAAATTACCGCTACCGTTTGGAAACTCCCGACAGGGCATGCACGGCCGGGGTACAGAAAATGGGTATCGGGGCATTGCTCGGTCTGGAAGACTGGCGCACCGACTCGTTTTTCACGGCCCTGCACTTGAAATACCTGGAAAAGACCTACTGGCGTTCCAAATACTCGATCTCTCTTCCCCGCCTGAGGCCACACGCCGGGGCTTTCATGCCTAAAGACCCGATCAACGACAAGCAGATGGTGCAACTGATATGCGCCTACCGCTTGCTGGATCAGCAGGCTGAAATCTCCATATCCACGCGGGAAAGCCGGGAATTCCGGGATCACGTGATGCACCTGGGAGCCACGTCCATGAGTGCCGGGTCGAGCACGGAGCCAGGCGGGTACGTCGTTCCCCACAAGGAACTGGAACAATTTGCCATCAACGACAACCGTACCCCGCAAGAGATGGTCGAGGCCATCAAGGCACAAGGGTATGAACCCGTGTGGAAAGATTGGGACACTTGGATGTAGTTAACAATAATAGGGTTTGGTAGCCGCCAAACCTTATTATTATATGCTTGATAACTTCTTTTAACTTTTGAAAAACAATAAATATTCTTCTCCTTTTGTTACGTTTGTCTTTTTAATACTCTAAAATCATTTTAATTATGGTAGTTGCATATTTGCGAGTCAGCACAAACAAACAACATTTGGAAAACCAGCAGGAGGAGATCAAGAAATTTGCAGCCCACCGGGGACTTGATATTGACAAGTGGTATCACGACGTTGTCAGTGGAAAAGTACATAGTAATGACCGAAAACTAGGCGACCTTCTGGAATCTTTACAGGAAGGTGATTGCCTTATCGTCACGGAAGTTTCGCGATTGAGCAGGACATTGATTGACATAATGAATATCATCAATACCTGTATTCAACGTAAAATTGTTCTTCATAGCACGAAAGAAGGATACACTTTCGAGAATAACCTGAACAGTAAAATCCTAGGATTCGCATTCGGGCTAGTCGCGGAAATCGAACGTAATCTTATATCCATCCGGACAAGAGAGGCTCTCGCGGTAAGAAAGGCCGAGGGAAAAAAACTGGGGCGCCCGTATGGCAGTTGCCCGCAGTTGAACGTGTTGATACAAAACAAGGAGAAGATTATCGAACTCATGGATAACAGCGTACCTTACAAGAAAATAGCCAAGAAATATAAAGTATCCATCTGCACCGTCAACCGATTTGTCAAACAACACATTAACGAAAGCAAGTAACAGGAGTAGAACAAATTAGAATTTTAATTACCAATGCCACTAACCAATCAAGAACAAAAACGTTATAATCGACACATTATCCTACACGACATTAGAATTCAAGGACAAGAAAAAATTAAAGAAACGAGCATACTGGTCGTAGGAGCCGGGGGATTAGGCTCACCCATACTATATTACCTCACGGCAGCAGGAGTCGGCCATATCGGCATCATGGACGACGATGTTGTTTCGGAATCCAACCTGCAACGCCAAATATTATACGACACGACTCACGTGGGAACCCCGAAAGTCACCGTCGCCACCACGAAATTAAAACAACTAAATCCATTCACCCGGATTACACCATATTTTACCCGGTTATCGCTGGATAACGCACTGGAAATCATTTCCGAATACGATATTGTGATGGACGCAACAGATAATCTCCACGCCCGTTACCTGATTAATGATGCCTGCGTGAAGCTGGGAAAACCGTTCGTTTACGGCAGCATATGCGAGTTCTGCGGGCAAGTGTCCGTGTTCAATTACCAGAACGGCCCCACTTACCGGGATCTTTTCGAGTACAATGACGAGATCGAGAATTTCTCGCAACCGCTGGGTGTCATCGGGGCATTACCGGGAATTGTCGGTTCCCTTCAAGCGAACGAGGCAATTAAAATCATACTGGAGAAACCCGGCGTACTTTCCGGGAAATTACTGACCATAGATATATTGAATAACACGTACCTTACTTTTGCCATCCGAAAGAAGGAACGAAGAGAGGAATCCTTGTTCAAATAAAAAATGAACTGGCATTGCCAGTTCATTTTTTATTTTCTCTCGTACCCCGGCTTACCGAGCAGCATGAACATATTGTTCTTGTAGGCCTCCACGCCCGGCTGGTCGAAGGTGTTCACCCCGAGGATACCGCCGGAGATGCCGCAAGCCAGCTCGTAGAAATAGAATAGTTGACCCAAGTAGTACTCCGTCAGTTCCGGGATAATGACCCGGATATTCGGTACCCCACCGTCCACGTGGGCGAGTTGGGTTCCCAGTTCAGCCATCTTGTTTACCTCATCAACGCGTTTCCCGGCCAGATAATTCAGTTTATCGAGGTCATGAGCATCGCAAGGCACTTGCAAGCTGTATTTCGTTTTATCGATGGAAAGGACTGTCTCGAACAGATTGCGACGTCCTTCCTGTATGTATTGTCCCATGGAGTGCAAATCTGTCGTGAAGTCAACGCTGGCGGGGAATATACCCTTATTCTCTTTTCCCTCGCTTTCCCCGTAAAGCTGCTTCCACCATTCGGCAACGTAATGCAGTTTCGGGTTGAAGTTCACCGTGATCTCGATCACGTACCCCTTTTCGTAGAGGGCATTCCGAACAGCAGCATAAGTGGCGGAAAGTTCTGCTCCGTTACCTTTGCTGTACGCCCGCATATCCACGGCCCCTTTGACTAAAGCCCGAACATCAAAACCGGCAATGGCCACGGGGAGCAATCCCACGGGGGTCAGCACGGAGTAGCGTCCCCCGACATTGTCCGGAATAATAAAAGTCTCGTACCCTTCCCGATCTGACATCGTTCGCAAGGCACCCTTTTTCTCGTCGGTAATGGCAACAATTCTCTCCCTCGCCACGGTAATTCCCTCCTGCTCGATTAATTGATCTTTCAATAAACGGAAAGCCACGGCAGGCTCGGTCGTGGTTCCCGATTTGGAAATCACGCATATACCGAATTTCTTATCTTTGAGGAACGCCTGTAACTCGTATAGATAGTCCTCGCTCACGTTATTTCCCGCGAAAACAACTTTCGTACCGGAATAAGCATCAAAACTACCGGACATGGCCTCGATCACCGCCTTGGCTCCCAGGTAAGATCCCCCGATGCCCACGATGACAACGACATCGGTTTGCTCCCTTAACTTGTTGGCACAAGCAGAAATACGATCCAATTCATCATCCGTTATGTGAACGGGCAGATCGAGCCAACCCAGAAAGTCACTCCCTTTACAAGTTCCGTCTTCCAAGTCCTTTAGAGCTTTTGTTGCTTTTTCTCGTTGCACGGCGATCTCTTCTTCCCCTACAAACGATAACACCTTCGAGTAGTCAAGTTTTATGCGATCCATTGTTTTCATGTTTTATATATTATTCCTCCTTCCTGGCTTTCAGCATATCTCGGAAACGAGAGGCACTCTCGTAATCCTCGTTCTTCACTGCCTCATCCAGTAAACGGGTTAATTCTTCTATCGTGAAGTTATACTCGGTTGTTTCAGATTTCTCCGGTTCAACAGGCTTTTGCCCGCTAAATTCTCCCGCTGTCAAATCGGAGATCGGGATGGCTGTCTTGGCAATCACGCTGGCCGCGATGTAAATCGGACAATTATAGCGCAAGGCAAGAGCGATGGCGTCAGAAGTACGCGAATCAATCTTCAGTAATTCCTCGCCATTCCTGAAACGCAGTTCAGAGTAAAAGATACCGGATTCCCAACGGTATATATAAACCTCTTCCAAAACCACTCCCAGATTATCCGCCAGACTCTTCATCAAATCATGCGTCAAGGGACGTTGCGAGTGCAGGTGTTCCATCTGTATGGCAATGGATTGAGCCTCTGCGATCCCGATAATGATGGGGATGCGGAAGGCATCGTTCTCTTCCGCCAGAATCAGCGCGTATGCTCCGGTTTGTGACATACTCTGATAAGATAACCCGAAAACTTTTAACTTAATCCTGTCCATAAGCCTTGTATAACTTTAGATCTACGATTTTCTATTCTTAGTTGTTACAATTAATGTACCATTCCGGCTCGCCAGCACCGGATTCAACGCTACGATTTTTTCAACGGAGCCCTGTATATACGGGCCAAACCACCGAGGCTTGTCTCACGATATTTGGCCTGCATATCGCAACCCGTCTGCATCATGGTCTCCACCACGTCATCGAAAGACACCTTGTGCCGGCCATCCGAGAACAAAGAATAGATCGCACATTCCCGCGCTTTCTGCGAGATAAAGGCATTTCGCTCGATACAGGGAATTTGCACGTACCCCCCCACGGGATCGCACGTCAAGCCTAAGTTATGCTCGAATCCCATTTCCGCAGCATACTCGATCTGCATCGGGGAACCTCCCAATATCTGGGCCGCCGCACCGGCTGCCATAGCGCAAGCCGTTCCCAGCTCTCCCTGACATCCTACCTCGGCCCCAGAAATGGAACCGTTGGTTTTCACGATGTTACCGATTAACCCGGCCGTGGCCAGACCTTTTATAATTCGTTTATCACTAATCTCCTGATCGTGTTTCAAGAAAAACAACACGGAAGGAACGACCCCGGCCGACCCGCACGTGGGAGCCGTCACTATCTTACCTCCTGCCGCATTCTCTTCGGCAACTGCCAAAGCGGCAGCAAATACCATTCCCATATGGCGCAGGGTTCCTGCCGATTGCTGGGCCCGCACGTGGTAGGAACAAGCCTTGCGTGCCAACCTCAAGTTACCGGGTAACACTCCCTCGTTTTCCAAGCCGTTATGAATACTTGTAACCATCACTTTCCAAACTTCTTCGAGATAGTCGAAGATTTCCGGTCCCTCGTGCAGTTCCACGTACTCCACGAAAGAGCGCCCCTCGGCCTTGCACCACTCCAGTATATCCGTCATTTTCGTATCGGGATAGACATCCTCCTCCTTGAAGGTTCCCAGTTCATCCCACAAAGCGCCACCACCAACACTGTATACTTCCCAACGATCCACGACTTCCCCGTTTCTCAAAGCCTCGAACAACATCCCGTTCGGATGATGGGGCAGGGATTTCGTGGATTCCCATATGATTTCCGTATCGTCCGGCCGATTGATCATCTTCTGGATGGCAACATCCGTTCCGTGCCCCACTCCCGTCAACGCTAAACTCCCGTACAAGGTCACCCGGTAGCGCTCGGCACCCGGATTCTTTTCTTTAAAATAATGTGCGGCACGTCCCGGTCCCATCGTGTGACTGGAAGAAGGCCCGTACCCAATTCTAAATATTTCTCTGATTGATTTCACGTCCTAATTATTGTTATAGATTTTATTAATTTCCTGATTTATGATTTTAGATCAGGTGATTTCCTCCCTATACTAATGTTTTTCTGAATCATAAATCGTAAATTAATTGATTTACAATTAAAAAAAGGCAGGCCTGTAAGCCGGGTTCTGTACCTTGCGGTTTCTATCATTTATCTACTCCGAGGATCACTCCGCGGCTCTAGCGACCTACCCCCTGGCATCGGTCGGGCAAACCTAAGCGCCAGTGTACATGGTCTTGCAACTCGTGAGGTGTACGGCTACCCCGATCACCCGGGATACCGGTGGGCTCTTACCTCACCTTTTCACCCTTATTCCGCGAACGGAACGGTTATTTTCTGTTACACTACTGCCCCCTCTCGGAGACCTTCCCGTTAAGAAGCACGATGCCCTGTGTTGCCCGGACTTTCCTCTCTCCCTCGCGGGACAGCGATAGAACGGCCTGCCTTTATATTTTAGATTTAATGATTTTAGATTTTAGATTCCAACCGCACAAAGCCAACGCTTTAACAACCCCCTCTAACTCCCCCTTACACAGGGGGAGGACACGCTTCATTGTTACATTGAAACAATTCCTTGCGTTCGGCTCTCCCCCTGTGCAAGGGAGAGCCGGTGGGGGTAGTCCCCTCTAATCTCCAAACTCATCAAATCGTCTTCATTTTCAACTTTCAATTCTCAATTTTCAATTAATTAAGAATCGGGTCTTCCGGAAAATTCGCCCACAGCTTGTATCTTCCGCCCAGAGAACTCATGGCTTGTTCCCATAACCCCTCGTTCGGGATGGTAAACAGCGTGTCGGTAGGAATTGTCCCCACCATCCAAGAATTCTCCTGCAGTTCATTCTCCAACTGGCTATCTGTCCAGCCACTATACCCTGCAAAGAAACGAATCTCGCCTTCCAATACCTTTCCGGCTTTCAACATCTCCGTCAAAGCCTTAAAATCACCTCCCCAGTATATACCCTTCGCAATCTCTTCCGAATCCGGTATGTCATTTCTCCGATGGATGTAATACAATTGATTACGTTCCACGGGACCACCAATGTACACGGGGAAATATACGCCTTCGAGTTCTTTTACCAACTCGGAAGTCGTGTAAGGTAACGGCTTGTTCAATACAAAACCCACGCTCCCGCTCGGATCATGTTCCACCATGTAAACCACGGAACGATTAAAATACTTACCTTCCAGAAAAGGTTCTGCAATCAACACCTTTCCCACCTCAACACGGTCATCGTTGTGACGTATCTGAAACAGATCCTGAAATTCCTTTTCCACTAGTTAATATTTTTACAAGTCAAATATATCTACTAACTTTGTATTGATAAAGCGTTAATGCAAAGATATAAAAATGTGCAAAATATTTATCATATCACTCCTATCTTTATTTATTAACAGCTTTGCAACAGCGCAGAGTGTTGTCCCGTCCGTGATTATGGGTAGGGATACCGTGCCTCATGTTCTTCTCCATGAAGTAGATGTCGTCGCCCGATTGAAGAATCCCCGAAAATACGCCCGCCAGCAACAACGGAACCAAAGGATGGTTTATAACGTGAGAAAGGTGTTCCCGTACGCGAAAATAGCCGCCGCCAAGATCAACGAGATCGAGTACAAACTCGCACAAACGGATTCCGAAGCAAAAAGAAAGCAGATTATCAAGAAAGAGTACAAGGAACTCATGCACACGTTCAAACAACCGTTGATGAAACTAACCGTCACGCAAGGGAAGATTCTCGTTCGCCTGATCTACCGGGAGACAAACAACACGTCGTTCAATCACATCAAGGAATACAAGGGAACCGTGAATGCCTATTTCTGGCAATCGCTGGCTTTGTTATTCGGGAATAACCTGAAAGCCGATTACGAACCGAACGGACGAGACCGGGAAATCGAGCAGGTCGTGCGCTCGATCGAAAAGGAAGCCCCTTCTCACATCTCCCGGCGATAAATCCTGTTCTTGGTGCTAAAATTACCACTCTTTGATATGATCGGAATTTAAAGTTTATTACTTTTGCCTTATGAAATACGAAGAGATAGTTGCAGATTTAAAAGCAGGGAAATATGCCCCGATTTACTTTTTATCGGGGGAGGAATCCTATTTTTTGGACGATATAGCGACACGCATCGAGAAAAACGCCCTCACGGAGGACGAGAAGGCGTTTAACCAAACGATATTGTACGGGAACGATGTCTCCATGACCACCGTGACCGACACAGCCCGCCGCTTTCCCATGATGTCACAACGTCAGGTTGTCATTGTCAAAGAGGCTCAGAATATCCGGGATTTCGAGAATTTACTGCCTTATATTGATCATCTTCAACCGACAACAATCCTCGTGTTTCTCTATAAAAACAAGAAACCGGATAAGCGTAAAGGGATTTTCAAGAAATTAAGCAGCTCTTCGCATTGCATCTATTTCGAGTCGGCCAAACTTTACGACAATAAGATCCCGGACTGGATTATCTCGTACTGCAAAGACAAGAAGTATATGATTTCATTGAAAGCCGCAGGTATTCTCGCGGAAAGTCTGGGGAACGATTTGAGCAAGGTGGCCAACGAACTGGACAAGCTCATGCTCCTACTTCCCGGTGGCGGTGAAATCAAGGAGAATCTGGTTGAAGAACACACGGGGATCAGCAAGGAATTCAACACGTTCGAACTCACGGCAGCCATCATACAGATGGATCACCTGAAAGCGAACCGTATCGTGAATTATTTCGAGGCTAATCCCAAGAACAACCCGCTGGTTCTCACGATCAGTATGTTGTTCCGGTACTTTCTGAACCTGCTGACGTACCATTACCAGAAGAAAAGTACTCCCAACCAGCAGGAAATGGCCCGGTTGCTGGGCATCAATCCTTATTTTCTGAAAGATTACACGGAAGGAGCGAAAAGATATAACGCCATGAAATGCGCTAACATTATCTCTTGGTTACGAGAATATGACCTTAAATCAAAAGGTGTCGGCAATGCTAACATTTCTGATGGTGAACTACTGAAAGAGCTAATATTTAAGATAATGCATTGAAATTCGCCCGTGGTGAATTTCAGGTTACAGGTTGAAAATGAAAAAGGCTATATTTTTGGATCGGGACGGGACCATCAATTCTGATGAAGGTCATTATTACATCTACAAGGTTGAAGACTTCGTTTTCAATCCCGGTGTTATTGACGGTATTCGTCGGCTGAACGAGGCGGGTTACTTGATTATCGTCGTTACCAACCAAGGTGGAGTCGCTAAAGGGGAGTACACGATCGAAGACGTGGACAACCTTCACGCCCACATGTGCAAGGAACTGGAAAAGCACGGGGCGCACGTGGACAAAATATACTACTGCCCTCATCACAGTAGTATTGCCCCCTGCAAATGCCGTAAACCGTCGCCTTACATGATCGAGCAAGCTATTCGGGAGTTCGACATTGACAAATCCGCCTCATGGTTAATCGGGGATGGCTCTCGGGACATCGAAGCGGCAGAGGCAGCCGGAATCCGGGGAATTAAAATACCGAAAAACAGTGATTTAACCCCGGTTATAGACTCTATCCTCAAGCAATAAGAAGGTTAACGATACGCCATGTTCGAAGTCTTGTTTGCCTTACTGCCTATGGTTATACTGATCATAGCCATGGGGATATGCAAGTGGCCCGGGGATAAGAGTAGCCTGCTTACCCTTGTTATTACCGTTATGTTGGCCACTTTCGCCTTTGGTATTCCCACACGAGAGATCGGTTTCACTTTAATAAACAGTACCGCACGTGCTTGTATCACCATTCTTTCCGTTATCTGGATGGCCGTGTTTAGCTATAATATTCTGCTGGATTCCGGCAAGATTGAAGTGTTAAAAGACCAACTGGCAACGATTTCCACGGACAGGAGTGTACAGGTATTACTGATCACGTGGGGGTTCGGGGGCCTACTGGAAGGAATGGCCGGCTACGGGACCTCGGTCGCAATCCCGGCTGCCATACTCGTAACGCTGGGATTTCGCCCGTTGTTCGCCGTACTCGTGAGTCTCATCGCCAACAGTGAACCCACGACATTCGGAGCCGTCGGTATCGCGGAAACCGTTCTCATGGAAGAGACAGGCTGCCCGTTGCCTGAATTGTGTAAGGCTACCATTCAACAATTATATCCTTTTATATTCTTGATCCCAATTACCTTGGCTATGTTGGCCGACAGACGCCGCCAAGCTTTACTCAAGAACATTTTGCTCGGCACGCTTGTCGGGGGCGTATCTTTCCTAGCACAATACGCCACGGCCGTATATCTCGGTCCGGAGATGCCAGCCATTCTAAGCAGTATTTGTTCCATCATTATTATTATCGCATGGAGTAGATGGACCGAAAAAAGTGACACAATTCCCACGAAACACTCGCCCCGACAAATATACCAAGCGTGGAGTGTCTACGGCCTTATCATTTTCTTTATATTACTGGCTATTCCCTTCAATTTCAGGGCAACGAGTTTATTGCTTTTTGCCGGAGCTTTTATCGGGGGACGGATACAGGGTGTAACGACAAGCAGGCAATTCACGTTACTCGGCCAAACCCTTGTACAAATCCGCAGTACCATTATTATGGTTATCGCCTTGGTCGGTATATCCGCACTCATGGAAATATCCGGTATGGTGCAATTACTGGCCGACACACTCACGTCCATCTCCGGGAAGTATTACGCTTTTTGGTCCCCTCTGGTCGGGGAAATAGGAACATTTATCACGGGTAGCGGTACTTCGGCAAACATTCTTTTCGGGAAGTTACAAGCAGGAATCGCCGCAAACATGGACATTGATCCTTCTTGGCTTGCCGCCGCCAACACCACAGGCACTACCGCCGGGAAAATCATCTCCCCCCAGAGTATTGCCATTGCCGCCTCCGCATGTCAATTACAAGGCCAAGAAGGGGAAATCCTAAAACAAGCTTTCCCTTATGCACTCGTGTATGGAATAATACTGGGAATTATCGTCTTTATCGGGTGATTAAAAAGCCGCTAGCAATAAATCAATATCTCTGGAAACCAAACCATAGCGATCAGCAATTACCCGTTTGGTCAACACTCCATTATAAACATATACCCCATGCCGCAATCCTTTGTCATTTTTTATAGCGGCATTAAAACCTCCCGCCCGGGAGATCTTATCAAACAAAGGAGTGAATAAATTACTATAAGCAATGGAAGCCGTACGAGCCACTCTCGACGGGACATTCGGGACACAATAATGGATTACCCCGTTATATACATACGTCGGATTTTCGTGGGTGGTAGGACCTGAGGTTTCAATACATCCGCCGTGTTCAATGGACATATCCACGATTACCGCCCCCTGTTTCATCAATCTCACCTGTTCTTCAGACACGGTGATCCCCAAATCATCATCAAAGAAACGTAAAGCCCCAATCAGTACGTCGGCAGATAATAGTGCCCGTTCCAAAACCGGCTTGTGAAAAACAGAAGTATACACCCGTCGTCCCAGACAATGATTTATCCGACGCAGACGCTCCAACGAATGATCGAAGACTTTCACCTCTGCCCCCAAAGCCAATGCCGTGCGAGCCGCATATTCACCCAAAGTTCCGGCACCTAGAATAACCACCTCGGCAGGCGTGATTCCCGTCACCCCTCCTAACAAAATTCCTTTACCTTCTCGGGAATTACTCAGGTACTCGCTAGCAATCATGATCGCCGAACTTCCCGAAATCTCGCTCATCATCTGTACCACGGGATAAGTCTCGTTCTCGTCTTTCAGAATATCAAACCCGACAGCCGTAATCTTCTTCTGCATCATCTCGACGACAGCCTCTTTGCGTAATTCAAAAAGCTCGATGGGCGACATTATAACCTGCCGATCATGCATCATCTCCACGTCTGCCTGCATCACCGGAGTCGGTTTCAGTATAATATCCGCCGTGTACACTTCCTCGCAGGTATCCAACATCTGGGCTCCCGCATCGGCTTTTTTGGCCTTCTCTTCGTAAGCCGAACGCAGGTCGGTGTACATATCGTATTTGCTGATCAGCGAGTCGATATTGAAATAAGCGACGCTGGCGCTGGCGGCAGTGGTAACGGTATCGGCTCCCGACATTGCGACAGAGCCTCCCTTTTTGTCCGAGCAGCCTGTGGCGGCGAGCAGGGCGACCGCCGACGCGGCCAACAGAAGATTTTTCATACGTCTGAAATAGAGGTTTAAAAGTTAATTATAGCGCAAATATATAATATTTATTTTTGTTTCGCTATTTTTGTTTCCAAATTACACAGGCCGTTATGTACGATTATATCAGGGGCGCTGTCGACCGGCTGACGCCCGCCGAAGCGGTGATCGAAGCCGGTGGGGTGGGGTACAGCCTCAATATCTCGCTGCAAACTTACGCCAGCATCGGTTCCTCCGAAACAGTTAAGCTCTACACTCATTTTATCGTCCGCGAGGACGCGCAAATCCTGTACGGGTTTTATTCGCTTGCGGAGCGCGAAGTATTCCGGGCGCTGATCGGCGTGTCGGGCGTGGGCGGAAATACGGCACGTATGATTTTGTCGACTTTTTCATCGGACGAGGTGCGCACGATTATCTCCACCGGGCAGGCCGATGTGCTCAAGAGCGTGAAAGGGCTCGGTATCAAGACCGCGCAGAAAATTATCGTCGAATTGCGTGATAAATTGGGGGTATTGCCGGGAGGCGATGCACAGTTGCCGATGCAGGCGGCGGGAGGAGAATCGTTTGCCGAAGCGCTTTCGGCGCTGATGATGCTCGGATTCGCCAAACCGGCCTCCGAAAAGGTGCTGCGCGCACTGGTCAAAGAACAGCCCCAGGCGCAGGTCGAAGAGCTGATCCGCATGGCGCTTAAACGCCTTTAAAAAGCATTCGGATAGTGTCCGACGACCGTGGTGCTGAGGGAACTTTCGGATGAACAAAACGTTAATCTTTGCCGCTGAAGGCTTGATCTTCCGGCAAATTGTTATATTTTTGCCGGCGAAACAGCAAATATTTGAGACTTTATGGATAGTATGTACATGATCATCGTGGGGATCATGATGACCCTGGCCATTACCGGGCTGGTGGTCGGAGTGGCCAACGATGCGGTGAACTTCCTTAACTCGGCTTTGGGTTCGAAGGTCGCTCCGCGCTATGTCATCATGACGGTTGCCTCGGTAGGTATCATCGTCGGGGCGATCACCTCCAGCGGTATGATGGAAGTAGCCCGCAGCGGGGTGTTCCATCCCGAAATGTTCTCTTTCTCCGAGGTGATGATGCTGTTCCTGGCCGTCATGTTCATGAATGTGATTCTGCTCGACGTCTTCAATACGCTGGGCATGCCCACTTCGACGACCGTTTCGCTGGTGTTCGGATTGCTGGGTGCGGCCGTGAGCGTATCGGTTTACAAGATCACGCACAGCGACCTGCACACGATGGCGGACCTGGCCACGTATATCAATACGGGTAAGGCTATGGCGATCATTTCGGGGATCCTCCTTTCGGTGGCGATCGCTTTTGTCTGCGGTACTACGGTGATGTACATTACACGCCTGATTTTTTCATACCGTTACCAGCGAAAGATCAAGACGGTAGGAGCTGTGTGGTGCGGTATCGCCATCACCGCGATTTCCTATTTCGCGATCTTCAAGGGCCTGAAAGACTCTTCGCTGATGAATCCCGCGCTGATGGCTTGGATGGATACCCATATTCTGGCCTTGCTGGGCATTCTGCTGGTGGGATGGAGCATCATCATGTCGATCCTCAGCATGCTGAAGGTGAATATCCTGAAGATTACCGTCCTGGCCGGTACTTTGTCGCTGGCATTGGCATTCGCGGGTAATGACCTGGTGAACTTTATCGGTGTGTTCGTGGCCGGGTTCGATTCCTATGAGAACGTGATCGTGCATGGTTCCGGGGATGTCAATACGCTGATGGGCAGCCTGAACGGTGCGGTGACGACGCGTCCGATAATCCTGTTCCTGTCTGGAGCGATTATGGTCGTAACACTGTGGTTTTCGAAAAAGGCGCAGACGGTTTCCGATACGGAAATCAACCTGGCCCGGCAGGATGCCGGTGCGGAGCGGTTCGGTTCCACCTCGGTGTCGCGCGCGCTTGTTCGAAGCGCCCTGAACTGCAACAAAACTTATGAAAAATATACCCCCAAACGTTTGCAGCGTTTTATCGAAAGCCGCTTTGTTCCGGTCTACTCACCAGAGACCAAGGACAAAGCGTCTTTTGATTTGATACGTGCCACGGTGAATCTGACGGTCGCCTCGATCCTGATCTCGATGGCTACGTCGTTGCAGTTGCCTCTTTCGACGACTTACGTTACCTTTATGGTAGCGATGGGTTCGTCGTTGGCCGACCGTGCCTGGGGACGCGAGAGCGCAGTGTACCGGATCACCGGAGTACTGACCGTAATAGCAGGCTGGTTCCTTACAGCGCTGATCGCCTTTACCATCGCCTTCCTGGTAGCTCTGGGCCTGATGTGGGGCGGTATGATCGCAGTGGTGCTGTTTGCTTGCCTGTGCGCGTACCTGCTCGTTCAAAGTTCTATTCTGCACAGCCGCAAAGTGAAGAAACAGGCAGAGAAGATGGCAGAGGAAGAGGCTGACGGACCGGAGCAGACGGTGATCGAGCGTTGCGTGCACGAAGTATCGGAAACGATGCTCAAAGTGACTGAAATCTATCAGCAGACGCTCGTAGGGCTGTTCGACGAAGACCGTAAGTTGCTCAAGCAGATGGTGCGCGAATCCGAGGAGCTGTACCGGATTGCCCATGAACGCAAGCATGAGATGCTGCCGACGCTTTTCAAACTGCAGGAAAACTATATCGAGACGGGGCACTATTATGTACAGGTCATCGATTACATGAACGAGGTGACCAAAGCGCTCGTACACATCACGCGGCCCAGTTTCGACCACATCAACAACAACCATGAGGGGATGACCAAGGAACAGGTGGCCGATTTGCAGCAGGTTAATGAGAAAGTGAGTAGCATTTATCAGAAAATCAACACGATGTTGGAGAACAACGATTTCTCGCAGCTCGATGCGATTCTCCAGATGCGCGATAAACTGTTCGATACGTTGGCTGCCGCGATCAAGAGCCAGATCAAGCGGGTCAAGGCCAAAACGACCACTACACGCAGCAGTATCCTCTACCTGACCATTATCAACGAAACGAAGACGATGGTGCTGCAAACCCGGAACCTGCTCAAGTCGCAGCGTTATTTCATGTCCGGGGAGTAGGACCGGCTTTTGCAGGGCTATACCTTGCAGCTGTCCGGAGGCGGTTCAAAGAGAGTAAAAAGAGGTTGGGTTTCATACCGACCTCTTTTTTCATGTAAAAAACAC
>ENA-UEYF01000852-UEYF01000852.1-human-gut-metagenome-genome-assembly--contig:-NODE-852-length-29007-cov-7.047667_pt1 | contig 29007 bp, 28 predicted proteins | sample MGYA00242902_ERZ507920 | MGnify/ENA primary metagenome ERZ507920 (study PRJEB26167, sample SAMN06115402) | human gut metagenome | host: Homo sapiens | place: China:Jiangxi | collected 2016-07-05...
TTCGTGCCGGGCTTGCCCTCTCCGTCTGCTTCGCAGACACCTCTCCCAAAGGGAGAGGCTTTCGCATACCGGAAGGCGCAAAAGCCCCCGGGGAGTTGCCGCTCCTTGGGGGCTTTTCGTTTGGTGAATTCAGTGGAACGTACTCGCAATTCCATCTTTAGTATATGCCATTTCCCGCAAAAGTCAAGCGTTGCACAGAAAGTTTACAAGCGCATCATCGGGCCCGGACAACGACCACGAGGCAGTATTCCCGGCCCTCGACGGTCTTATGGCAGACGCCGACACGCAGCTTGGTGTTGGCCGAGGGCGACACAGGTACAGCACAGACCGTGACCGACGGCACAAGTTTTATGTTGTTGAACCGCGCTGCCTGCTCACTGGCGCTCATCCCGGTGGAGTCGAAGGCAAAAAAGCTCAAGAAATTGCTCTGCTCGTAGGCGTTCAGGCTGTCACTCAGGAAGCCGTCCAGCGTCTGATCGGCGGCGATGGGGAAGTTCCGGTTCAGCCCGCTGATGTTCCCCTCCCCGTTCCTCTGGAACCAGTCCGGGGTGAACGCGGGCCGGATGGTGCTGGTCAGTTCGGGGACGCTGTAAGAGACCACGGCGTTTGGGGAGGACTTCATGAAGTGGTCGGCGACGCCCACCGCGACTACGCGGTTTTCGGCGTCCTCTGCCGTCGAGCCGGTGCTGCTCGAACCGCCGCCGAAAATCGAATCATACACGAGCTCGGCTGCGTCCAGCGGGGTGCAGGCGGTGAGGGTCGCTGCGGTTATCACCCCCGCAAGGGCGAGGGCAAGGAGCTTTTTCAGTTTCATGGTCGTATCCTCCGTTCGCTGTGGTGTTTTTGACACTTCCATTATAACCCGTCTCCCGCCGCAGTTGCAATGGCCATTCGCGCAGGTTTTGGGGCGATTCACACAGGTTTGCCCTCTCAGTCACCTTCGGTGACAGCTCCCCCAGAGGGGGAGCTGGCGCGGAGCGCCTGAGAGGGCAAGGCCGCTGCCAAACAGCTCTGACACTGCGATAGTATCGCTCTGACAAAGAGCCTGCCCATCGCTGCGCAGCGGCCCTTTCGTGCCGGGCTTGCCCTCTCCGTCACCTTCGGTGACACTGCCCGGGTTGCGGCTCCCAGCGTCTGCTTCGCTGCCGCTCGCATCCTGCTGGCCGCGGCCCCAACAGCTCCTCCCTGTTTCCGCCACTGGCGGCGGTCGTCGCCGTTGCTCCCAAAGGGAGAGGCTTTGGCAGGCCGGAAGGCGCAAAACCCCCTTTCGGAGATTGCTGCTCCGAGAGGGGCGGGTTATCTGGCGAAGTAGTATATTTTCATCGTAGTACAGTCAAAAATCGCACTTCGCCATCGTGGCGGACTGACCCAAGCTGGCGAACTGACCACTTCGCCAAATACAGGCACTTCGCCAACTTGGCGAACTGGTAAAATATAACGTATCTATATTATTAAATTGTCACTTCGCCATTTGTTTTACCGCCGTAGGCCAAAAATGTGAACCATCCTCGCTCCCCATTTTTCTGCATGATTTGCCGTTTGTGAAGCTCGCCCTTTCTTATCATATCGGCATAGGCCCGCTCATATGTCCTATCGCTGCACCCCATCTCCTTCATCACCTCTGCCCTCAGCTGGGTATTCGGCATACTCCCCAGCTTGCTCTCGGCCAGCACGTTGAGGATGGCCTGCGCGGTATCCTCCTTGGTCTGGGCGGTGCGGACGCGGCGCTCCTCCACGAAATCGGCGTCCTTCTTGTCGGTGCGGCTGTCAAAGACGGCCACGGCTGTCTTCACGCCCTCCACCTGCGCCTGCTCGATGTGGAGCAGGGCCGTCCGGGCCGGGGCGGAGTAGCTGCTCTTCTCGTGGCTGAGGTAGAGCTTTTCGCTGTTCTTGTCGCGGCCCATCATGAGGACGCTGCGGGCGATGTCCCAGATGTCGGAGCTGTCGGCCAGACGGGCGCGGCCCGAGACGTTGGCGCGCTTGTTGGTGTGCATCGAGATGAGGGCCGCGCAGCCGTGCCTGGCGCAGAGGGCCTTGAGGGGCAGCAGGGCGCTGCGCATCTGGTTGCGGCTGGCCATCTCCACCCCCGCGGGCAGAAAGCTCTGCAGCGGGTCGATGATGACGAGGGCGGGCGCGGCCTTCCCCACGTACTTTGCAAAGCTGGTGTCCGGGATGCAGAGCGGGCTGCCGGTGCGGGCAAAGTAGGCGTCGCTGGTGACCACCATCACCCGGCTCATATCGGCCCCTGCCGCCGTCAGGCGGGCTTTGAGCACCTTGCCGGGGTCGTCCTCGCCGGAAAAGATGAGGACGCTGCCGGTCTTCTCCGGCGGCTGGGGGAAGAAGCCGGAGGTCCGGCCCGCCGTGACATAGGCAATGAGCTGGGCCTGCCAGATGCCCTTGCCGGTGCCGCCGTCGGCACCCAGAAGCGACACCTCCCCCATGGGCAGCAGCCCATCCACCAGCCAGCTCACGTTCTGGATGGGGACGTTCTCGAGGCAGTCGGGGGTGAAGCTGAGGGGCGCGGCGCGGCGGCGGTCCCGGAAGCGCGCCCGGGCCGCGTCGGCCTTTTCCCGGTAGGCGGCGTAGTCCTCGGCGATGCGGCTCTGGAACTCCTCCCGGCCCACCGCTTCCAGCTCGCTCTTGCCGTCGGTCAGCCAGCGCTCCATCCGGAAGGTCAGGCCCTGCCAGAAGCCCAGCTCCTTCGCCCTCGCCTCCACCAGCTCGGAGCGGCTGAGGACGTCCTCGGGGCGGTCCTGCCCGGCGAACCAGTAGGTCAGCCGGGAGAACAGCTCCTCTTCGGTGCGCACCGTGCCGAGGTAGGCCACGAAGTCGTCGTAGCTGCCCGGGGTGCGGTCGGTCATGTTTTTCTGCATAAAAACTCCTTTCATTTGTGTTTGATGCATTGAGCATAACACAAATGAAAGGAGCGGAACAGTACATACTTTTTTTCTGCGCAAAAGGGCGGGAAAAGGCCGCTTTTTACCGTCAAATCATCGGTTATTCTATCTTTTCAGATAAGAAAACCCTGCCTTATTCCAGATGCTTTTGCAGCCAGTCCAGCAGACCGTTATAATCCAGCGTTCCCGACGCTACGCGCAGGATGGTTTCGATGAGGTCATCATCTTCATAGGAGAGCGTCATCTGGTTGATGTCCAGAAAGACCATCATCGCGTGGGTCCCTATCCGCTTGTTGCCGTCGATGAACGGATGGTTACAGATGAGACCGAAGCCCAGACGGGCAGCCTTTTCCAACAGAGAGGGATATAATTCCTGGTCCGCAAAGGTCTGGAATGGCGTATTGACCGCCGAGTCCAAAAGCCCTTCATCCCGGATACCGTCAGCACCGCCAGACTGCTGGATGAGCGCCGAATGCAACAGAAGTATCTGCCGTTTCGTCAGCACTTTCATTTTGCAAGTTCCTCATATACGTGCTTGTTGCGGTCCATCAGCTTCAGCGAAGAGGCCAGCACATCGTCATCTGCTGCGGCCTGCATGGCATCCGCCTGATTGAACTCGTAGATGATATACCGGGGCGCGTTGTTCTTCATGATGACCGCAGAACCGAACTGGTCTACCAGCTTTGCAACCTTGGAGAAATTCTGGTTGGCGACCGAGATAGGCACCATCGTATTCGTATCGATATTCATAACATCAGTCCCCTTTCTTTCTTTAGTATACTCAAATATTAGGATAAATTCAACCCATATTTTCATTGGATAGCAAAAAGCACCGCCGCACAGCCCAAGTCTCCCCGGGCCGCGCAGCGGCTTTCCATTTCTTTCAGTCCTGCGTTTCTTTCCGGATGCCGAACAGCCTCCGGAGCAAGCCTCTCAGGCACTTGGGGCTTTTGAGAACGACCACCTGCATAGAGCCGACCACCTTTCGTCGCTTGATACGCCATTATAGGCGATCTGCGCCCGGAATGTTCCGGTTCAGCTCAGGATCGGCCCGTCCGGCACCGTCTCCACCACCACCAGCGCGCCCTTTTGGGTGGAGATGGTGATGCAGTCGGAGCCATCGGCATACTCGTTGCTGACGCCGAGGGGGTAGCCTGCGGTGAGGACGGCGTCGGTCAGCTCGTAGAAGGAGCCCCGCTCCGAAACCCCCTCTGCCCTGCCCTCCATCGGGAAGACCGAGAGGTAGAAATACCCGTCCTTCGGGTAGCGGCGGGTCTCGCCGGGCATCACGAAGGTGATGCGGCTGCGCTCGTCCAGAAGCGTGGCGCGGACGCCCCGCTGTTCGAGGCCGAGGCCGGTGCAGAGGTTGGCCAGCGTATGCTCGAGGCGTCTGCCGCCCAGTACACCCAGCAGCAGCGCCTCGTCGAAGCCCTTCTCGGAGGCCAGCTTTGCCGCGTACTCGGTGTCGGTGTCGTCCTTGACGTGGGGCAGGATGATGGTGTCGTCGCCCTCCTGCGCCGGGCAGGGCGCGGTGTCGAAGTCGCCCACGATGATGTCGGGGCGGCAGTGGAGCGGCGCACAGTTGCGGTAGCCCGCGTCGCAGGCAATGATGGTGTCGCCGGGCCGCAGGGCCGACGCCAGCGAGGCGCTGACCGGGCAGGCGGAAATGATAACACAGCGGGACATTACAACCCCCTCCTCTGCCACTCCTTCACATCCTTGACCTCATCGTACATGGCGCAGTAGCTGTCGTAGCGGGTCTGGGAGAGCTTGCCCTCCGCGAGGGCGGCGCGGACGGCGCAGCCCTTCTCGGAGCGGTGGGAGCAGCCGGTGAACTGGCACGCGCCGAGGTAAGGCCCGAACTCCGGGAAGGCGTGTTCCAGATTTTCTTTCGGGATGAAGCCCGCCCGGCTGGCCTCGAGGCTGGCGAAGCCCGGGGTGTCGGCGATGCGGCCCCCGAAGGCTTCAAAGATGGTCACCTCGCGGGTGGTGTGACGGCCACGGCCCAGCTTCTGGCTGATGGCGGCGGTCTGGCGCTCCACGTCGGGCAGGAGGGCGTTCAGCAGGGTGGATTTGCCCACGCCGGAGTTGCCGCAGAAGGCGCAGAGACGGCCATTGATCCAGTGTTTGATGTCGTCCAGACCCTCGCCGGTGGCGTAGTCGATGCGGATGAAGGGCAGGGTCGATTTCTCGTAGGCGCTGCGCAGGAACTCCGCCTCGGCGAGGTCGCCTTTGGTGCAGACGATGACGGGCTGGACGCCCTTGTCCACCGCGATGGCCGAGAGCTTATCCAGCACGAGGGTGCTGGGAGTGGGCTGGGTGGTGCTTGCCACGAGGAACAGCACGTCAAGGTTCGCCATGGGCGGGCGGACGAAGATGTTCCGCCGGGGCGCGATGTCCGCGATGACCGCCCCGCCGTTCTCGGTCTCCAGCGTCACCACGTCGCCCGCCACGGGGGTGATCTTCTGTTTGCGGAAGATGCCCCGGGGCTTGCACTCCACGATGCCTTCCGACGTCTTGACGTAATAAAATCCGCCGATGCCTTTTGTGATATAACCTGTCATACCTTCTCCTTCAGCCCAGCCAGGACGTCCACCAGTCGCTGAGACCGCCGCCGGTGGAAGAAGACGAGCTGGCGCCGGTGCTCTCGCTGGAAGAGCTGCCGCCCCCGAAGAGGCCGCCCAACCAGCCGCCGGAGCCGCCGCTGCTCCCGGTGCTCTCGCTGGGTGCTTCGGGTTCCGGTGCAGGCTCGGGGCCTGCGCTGACCACGACGCTGACCCGGGTGTTCAGCTTGGCCGATGCGCCCTCGCCGGGGTTCTGGCTGATGATGCTGCCCACGGGCTGGTCGCTGTACTGCTCGGTCTGGCTGCCCAGACCCAGTTTCCGCTGCACCAGCAGGGTGCGGGCGTCGTCCACGTTCATGCCGATGAGGCTGGGGACTTTGGTGGTGGTGGCCACCTGCGGGCGGCTGACGTAGATCACCACCGTGGTGCCTGCGGCCACCTGACTGCCTGCGGCGGGGTCGGTGCGGATGATGGAGCCTGCGGCCACCGACTCATCCACGGCCTGGGTGACCAGCACCGACACGCCCAGGTCCTTCAGCTGCTGTTCGCCGTCGGCCTGCACGTAGTTGGTCAGGTCGGGGACGGTGACGTAGTGGATGCCGAGGCTGACGGTGAGGGTCACGCTCTGGCCCTCGCGGACGGTGCGGCCCGCCACCGGCGACTGCTTGTAGACATGGCCTGCGGCGTAGTCGTTGCTGTACTCCTCTTCCCAGTTGACGACCACCTGACCGGAGGCCACCTGCTGGGAGGCGTTCACCTCGTCCTGGGTCATGCCGCTGAAATCGCCCAGCACGATGTCGTCGCGGTCGGTCATGATGTTGCTGGAATCGTTCAGGATGGTCCAGCACAGGGCCGCACAGGCCAGCGCAAAGGCCGTCGTGATGCCCAGCAGCACCGGCATAAAGCCGCTGCGCTTCTTCTTTTTCGCCTTAGCCTTGGGGCGGGCGGGATCTGCCGCCGGTCTCTCCGGGGGTCTGCGGATGCTGCGTTTCTGCGGCATGGGGTCATTCACCACCTTTTCAGGTTCTTCCTTTACATATTGATACTGGAACGTGACAGACGGGTCCTGCACGTAGGCGTCCAGCGCTCCCAGCATCTCTGCGGCGCTGGAATACCGGTTGACCGGCAGCTTTGCCATGGCGCGCTCCGTAATTTGGACGAGGCCCAGCGGCACCTCCGGGGCAAGCTCGGCCAGCGGCTTCGGGGTGTCCCGAATCTGCTTGCGGGCCACCTCCACCATGTCGTCGGCGTCGAAGGGCAGCCTGCCCGAGAGCATCTCGTACATCATGACGCCCACGGAGTAGATGTCGCTCTTGGGGTCGGTCTCCTCCCCCTTCGCCTGTTCGGGGCTGATGTAGTGGACGCTGCCCATGGTCTTTTTGCCGTTCTGGATCTGGTTCTCGGCCCGGGAGATGCGGGCGATGCCAAAGTCCATCATCCGCAGCTGGCCGTTGTCCAGCAGCATGATGTTCTGGGGCTTGATGTCCCGGTGGACGACGCCGTTGCGGTGGGCGTGGTCGAGGGCGCGGAGGATCTGGGCGATGAAGTGGACGGTCTCCCGGCTGGTGATCTTGCCGCCCCGCTCGTTGAGGTACTCCCGGAGGGTCATGCCCTCCACGCACTCCATGACGATATACTGTAAGTTTTCGCTGACAGAGACGTCGTAGACCTTGACGATGTTGGGGTGGTTGAGCAGGGAGATGGCCTTGGACTCGTTCTTGAAGCGGCGGACGAGGTCGGCGTCATGCATCAGCTCCTGACGCAGCACCTTGACGGCCACCACCGTGCCTTCCGGCACAGGCCCGCCGGGGGCAGAGACCACGGCCTTGTAGACGTTGGCCATGCCGCCTGCGCCGATGAGCTCCTGAATGGTGTAGAGCCCGTCCAGCGTCTTGCCGATGAGATTATCCATGCTTCACCTCCAGCGGCTCCACGCCCAGCAGCAGCGCGGTGATGTTGTCGGGGCCGCCGCCCGCGTTGGCAGCGTCCACCAGCCGGTCGGGGATGTCGTAGAACCCGCCCTTGGTGAAAATTTCCTCGATCTTTTCCTTGGGCAGGACGTTGGTGAGGCCGTCGGTGCAGAGCAGGAGCATATCGCCCTTCTGCACCGGCACGCTGGTGAACTCGGGGTCGAGGCGGTAGTCCACGCCCAGCGCCCGGGTGATGATGTTCTTCTGGGGGTGATGCTCAGCTTCCTCGGCGGTGATGGTGCCGCAGTCCACCAGCTCCTGCACATAGGAGTGGTCGTGGGTGAGCTGGGTGAGCCTGCCGTCCCGGACGAGGTAGGCCCGGGAGTCGCCTGCGTGGCAGATAAAGGCGTTGCCGCCCCGCACGAGGGCGCAGACCGCCGTGGTGCCCATGCCCGCCAGCTCCTCCTCCCGGGAGGCCTTCTGGAAGACGAAGCGGTTGGCGTTGATGAGCGCCCGCTTCAAAAACTTTTCCTCGTCGCCGGGCAGGCACTGGGCGTACTGCTCGTGGAAGCTGTGCTCGATGACGTCGCAGGCGCTCACGGAAGCCTCACGGCCTCCCCGCGCACCGCCCATGCCGTCGCACACGAGGCCCCAGGCCGCGTCGCTGTTCAGCTCGCCTGCCCGGTAGTCGTCCTGATTCTCGGGGCGGACGCTGCCGACGTCTGTTTTTCCTGCAAGTTTCATAGGATTCTCCTTCTCAAACTTTGCCGTTCATCTCGTCGCGGCGGAGCTGGCCGCAGGCGGCGCTGATCTCGCTGCCCAGACGGCGGCGGACGGTGGCGTTGACGCCGAGGCTTTCCAGCTTCTGCTGGAAGCGCCGGACGTTGGCAGCGTCGGTGGCCGAATACGGGCTGCCGTCCACCGGGTTGATGGGGATGAGGTTGACGTGAGCGCCCATCCCCCGGATGAGGTCGGCCAGCTGTCTGGCGCAGGCGTCGGAGTCGTTGACCCCCCGCACCATGGAGTACTCGAAGCTCACTCTCCGGCCCGTCGTCTCCTGATACCGGCGCACGGCCTGCATCAGCACCTCCACGGGGTAGGCGTCGTTCACGGGCATCATGCCGCTGCGGATGTCGTTGTTGGGGGCGTGGAGGGAGACGGAGAGGGTGAGCTGGAGCTTCTTCTCGGCCAGCTGGTCGATCTTCGGCACGAGGCCGCAGGTGGAGAGGCTGATGTTCCGCATCCCGATGTTCACGCCCTCGGGGGAGGAGATGTTCTCGAGAAAGCGCATGACTTCGTCGAAATTATCCAGCGGCTCCCCAATGCCCATCAGCACGATGTGGGAGATGCGCTCCCCGATGTCCTTCTGGGCGGTGTAGATCTCGGAGCAGATCTCCCCCGCCTCGAGGTTGCGCACCCGGCCCGCCTGGGTGGAGGCGCAGAAGCGGCAGCCCATCCGGCAGCCCACCTGAGTGGACACGCAGACCGTGTTGCCGTAGTGGTAGCGCATGACGACGGTCTCGATGCAGTTGCCGTCGGCCATCCGCAGCAGGTACTTCACGGTGCCGTCCTTGGCCTCCTGCCGCCGCTCGATGATGGGCGCGGCGATGTAAAATGCCTCCTCGAGCTTTGCCAGCAGGGCTTTGGGCTGGTCGGTCATGGCCGAAAAGTCGGTCACGAGCTTCTGGTGGACCCAGTGGAAGAGTTGCTTTGCCCGGAAGCCGGGCTGGCCCATCGCTTTCAGCTCCGCTGTCAGCTGTTCCAGCGTCAGGGAGGATATACAGCGTTTAGTCTCCATGAAAATCTCCTTTTGTCAGGAATCACGTTTCTGCATCGCGCAGAGGAAAAAGCCGTCCATGCCGGTGCGGGTGGGAACGGAAAGCGCACCCCAGTCCCCCACCGTCATCCCGGCCGGGAATCGGACGTCCGGCGTCACCACCCGGAACTCCGGGTGTCGGCCCACGAAGGCCCGCACCTGCTCTTCGTTCTCGGCAGGGTCGATGGTGCAGGTGGAGTAGACCAGACGCCCGCCCTCTTTCAGGTGGGCGGCGGCTGTATCCAGAATGGCCGACTGGGTGGCCAATAATTCATCGTGACGCGCTTTTTCGAGGGTCTTGTACCGGATGTCCGGCTTCTTGGCGAGGATGCCAAGGCCGCTGCAGGGGGCGTCCACCAAAATGGCGTCGGCCATGGGCAGGTCGGCGTCCGGCCTGGTGCCGTCGGAGACCCGGGGCTCCACGTGGGCAAACCCCATCCGCTCCACGGCCTTGCGGATGAGCTGGACGCGGTTCTCGCTGACGTCGCAGCTCACCAGCCGCCCTTCGTCCCCCATCTCCTCGATGAGGAGCAGGCTCTTGCCGCCGGGGGCGGCGCAGAGGTCGAGGACGGTATCGCCGGGCTTTGCCTCCACACAGAGGGCGGCAAGCTGGCTGGCCTGCCCCTCCACGTGGAAATATCCGTCCCGGAAAAGCCCGCTCTCCGCCGGGCTCCCCTCGAAGCGGGCTAAGACACTGCCCGGCAGGAGGCCCGGGGCGGCGGTCTTCGCGCCCGAGGCCAGCAGCTTTTCGCAGAGGGCTTCCGGCGTCCCTTTCAGGGGGTTGGCCCGGAGGCTGGTCAGGCCGCCGTCGGCGGTGTGGGTCAGGATGTCCAGCGCCTCGTCGGGGTAGTGTTCGTGGAGGAAGGCTGCCACGTCCCGGCCCGCCGAGCCCAGCACCATCAGCCGCTCCACCTCGTCGGCAAAGACGGCAGAGCCGAGGTCATAGCCGATGGCCCGGCGCAGCACGGCGTTCACGAGGCCGGAGGCGCTGGCTTTTTTGAAGGTGCGGGTCAGCTTGACGGCCTCATTGACCGCCGCCGAAGCAGGCACCTGCATATAGCGGGCCTGCGCCAGCGCGGCGCGGAGGATTTCCCGCACCTGCGGGTCGAGCTTTGCGAGCCCTTTGGGCAAAAACTGGCTCAGGATATAGTCCAGCGTCCCCTGATGTTCCAGCACGGTGTAAAAGATCGCGCTGGCAAATGCTTTATCGCGGCCCTCCAGCTTCTGGCGGCGCAGCTCTGCGTCGAGGATGAGGTTCGAGAACCCGTCCTGCTCCTGCCGCACCAGCGCCGCCACCGCTGCCGCGCGGGGGTTCGGGCCGCTCACAGGCTGTCCCCCGCCCTGAGGCGGAGACCGGCGGCGAAGGAGGTGCCGTCCATGGGCTTCTTGCCCTCCGGCACCACGTGCAGAAGCTGGATCGCGCCCTCGCCGCAGGCCACGGTCAGGGGCTTGGTGGCGAGGACAGTGCCGGGAGCTTCGCCGTGGCTTTCCGCGACGCGGCACTCCGTCACCTTGACCTTCCTGCCGCCCGCCGTCACGAACCATGCCCCGGGCCAGGGGTTCATGCCCCGCACCCAGTTGTGGATGTGGTCGGCGCTGTCGGTCAGCTTGAACTCGGCCATCTCCTTGCTCAGCATGGGAGCGACGGAGGCGTTCTCGTGGGCCTGAGGCTCTGCTTTCAGCGTCCCGGCTTCAATCGCAGGCAGGGTCTCACAGAGCACCCGTGCGCCCACGGCAGTGACCCGGTCGAACAGCTGGCCGCTGGTCTCCTCGGGGTCGATTTTGATTCTCTCGCAGGCCAGCACGTCGCCGGTGTCGAGGCCCTCGTCCATCTGCATGATGGAGACGCCCGTCTCGGCGTCGCCGTTCAGCACCGCCCACTGCACGGGGGCGCTGCCCCGGTATTTCGGCAGCAGGGAGACGTGGAGGTTGATGCAGCCGTATTTCGGCGCTTCCAGCACCGATCTGGGCAGGATGCAGCCGTAGGCCACCACCACGATGAGCTCCGGAGCCAGCGCGCGGATGTTCTCGTCCTCGCCGCCGTCCCGCAGGGTGCGGGGCTGAAAGACGGGGGTACCGTGGGCCAGCGCCACTTCCTTCACCGGGGGTGCGGTGAGCACCTGCTTGCGGCCCACGGGCTTGTCGCGCCGGGTGTAGACCGCGCAGATGTCGTGGCCCGCCTCATACAGGGCTTTCAGGCAGTCCGCCGCAATGTCCGGCGTCCCCATGAACAGAATGCGCATCAGTCGTTCTCCTTCTTCTTGGCGGCAGCGGCGCGGCCCTCCTCGGTGTCCTCATAGAAGAACTCGCTGGACTCCATGATGGTGATGCCGTCCAGATGGTCGTTCTCGTGCTGGATGCAGCGGGCCAGCAGGTCCTCGGCTTCCAGCTCGAACCACTCGCCGTGGCGGTCCTGTGCGCGGACCTTGACGGCTGCGGGGCGGGTCACGGCGCCGTTGTGGCCCGGGAAGGACAGGCAGCCCTCGTAGGCGGTCTCCTCGTCCTCAGACACGGCGAGGATCTCGGGGTTGACGAAGTCGATGAACTTGTACTCGTAGTTCTCGGGAATTTCTTCCGGGGCGTCGGTGGTGTCCCACACCACGAAGAGGCGGCGCAGCATCCCCACCTGGGGGCCGGCGAGACCCACGCCGTCGGCGGCGATCATCGTCTCGCGCATATCGTCCAGCAGGGTAGCCAGACGGTCATCGAAGTTGGTCACGGGGCGGCAGACCTTGTTCAGGATGGGGTCGCCCTCTTTTACAATGTTGCGGATAGCCATGAAGTATACCTCCAAATAATCTTATCAAATATCACCGTCAGAATGCATATCCACCACCACGGTGGCCTTGCTGGGCAGCTTTTCCTGCTCGTAGAGGCCGAGGGTCTGGCGGACAAGGTCGCGGAAGCGCCGGTCGGCGCGGCACTTGATGGTGAGCTTGTAGCGGTAGTTTTCGTTGATCTTTTCGATGTTGCCGGGGGTGGGGCCAAGCACCCGGAGGGGCAGGTCCGGCTGCTGCGCGGCCTGACGGCCTAAGAGGGCCGAGAACCGGGCGGCGGCCCGGGCCACCTCAACTTCCTTCGGGCCGGAGAAGCCCACGACGCAGAGCCCGCAGAAGGGCGGGTAGAGGCCCAGCTTGCGGTAGGCGATCTCCTGCTCGAAGAAGGCGTCGTAGTCCTGCGCGGCGGCGAGGTTGAGGACGGGGTTGTCGGGGTCGGTGGTCTGGATGATGGCGAAGCCCGGGTCTTTCGCCCGGCCGGAGCGCCCCACCACCTGGGTGATGAGGCTGAACACCGTCTCGTAGGCCCGAAACCCCTGCGCAAAGAGCAGCGAGTCGATGCCGAGGACGCCCACGAGGGTCACGTCCTCGAAATCGAGGCCCTTGGCCACCATCTGGGTCCCCACCATGATGTCGTACTCATGCCGGGCGAACTTCGCCAGCAGCTTTTCGTGGGCGTCTTTGGCGGCGGTGGAGTCCTGGTCCATCCGCAGCACTCTTGCCTCCGGGAAGAGCTGGGCCAGCTCCTCCTCGGCCTTCTGGGTGCCGAAGCCCCGGTAGAGCAGCTTGCCGCCGCAGGCGGGGCAGGTCTTGGGGGGCGGGTCGAGCTGGGTGCCGCAGTAGTGGCAGAGCAGCTTGTGGCCCGCCTTGTGGTAGACCATGGGGACGCTGCACTTGGGGCATTTCAGCACCTCGCGGCAGTCGTCGCACTGGGCCATGGTCTGGTAGCCCCGGCGGTTGAGCAGCAAAATCGTCTGCTTGCCCGCGTCGAGGTTGCGCCGGATGGCGTCCTCCATGGCAAGGCTGATCTCCCTCGGGTTGCCCGAGGCCAGCTCTGCCCGCATATCCACGATCTGGACGCTGGGCAGCGGGTTGCCGCCGTAGCGCTGGGTGAGCCGGACGAGCTGGGTGCGGCCATTCTGGGCGGCGTAAAAGCTCTCGGTGCTGGGGGTGGCGCTGGCCAGAAGGAGCAGGGAGCCGTTCTCCGCCGCCCGCTGCCGGGCCACCTCGTGGGCGGCGTACCGGGGTGCGGACTCGGAGCGGTAGGTGTGCTCCTGCTCCTCGTCGATGATGACGAGGCCGATGTTCTCCAGCGGGGCAAAGACGGCGCTCCGGGTCCCCACCACGATGTCGGCACCGCCGTCCTGTATCATCTGCCATTGGAGCAGGCGTTCGGTGTGGTTCAGGGCCGAGTGCTGGACGGCCACCCGCCGCCCGAACCGGCTCTTGAGGCGGAGGATCATCTGCGGCGTCAGGCTGATCTCCGGCACCAGCACGAGGGCGCGGCGGCCCAGCGCCAGACACCGCTCGATGAGCTTTAAGAACACCAGCGTCTTGCCGCTGCCGGTGACGCCGTAGAGCAGCGCCGAGTGGGGGGCGGTGTCTTCGAGGCCGGGCAGCAGGGCGTCATAGGCCGCCTGCTGCTCTTCCGTCAGGGTGATGGGCTCGTTTTTCAGCGGGATAGACGAATACAGGTCGATGGATTTGTTCACCTTGCTGCATTCGACGACGCCCTTGGCGCAGAGGTTGTCCAGCACGGCTTTGGTGATGCCGTGGGCCTCCATCTCGTTCTGGGTGCGCTCTCCCCCGCTCAGCAGGGCCACTGCCGCCAGCTGCTTGGCCGTGGGCCTGGGCTTCTGCTGCAAAGCCCCCACCAGCTTATAGCTGTTCTCGGTGTGGCGGGTGAGCTGCTTTTGGAGCACCGGCGTCACGCCGTCCGCCGCGAGGGCGGGCTTATACTGCGCCCCATAGGGGATGACCGCCTTGACGGCCTCGTAGTAGGTGCAGAAGGTGCGCTCCTTGAGGAAATGCACCAGCCGCAGCAGCTCCGGCGTCAGGCAGGCCGAGGCCGGGGCCACGTCGAAGAGGTACTTGAGCTTTGCGTGTTCCGGCTCTTCGTCGCAGGCCAGCACCACGCCCATCCGGGCCTTGCTCCCCCGCCCGAAGGGCACCAGCACCATGCTGCCGAGGCGGACGGCCTCCTGCTGGTCGGGCATGACGGCGTAGGTATAGAGTTTGTCGAAGTGGAAGGTCGCGTTGCTCACGGCAACGCCTACCGTTTTTGGCATTCGCGGCTCCTTGTTATCTGTCGAGGCCGGCCCGCTGGCGGATGATGCCGTAGAGCTTCTCAGCGCAGGCGTCCACCTCGTCGTTCACGAGGGTAAGGGTGAACTTCTCCTGCTCGGCCAGCTCCTTCTTTGCGGTGTCGAGGCGCTCGAGGATGCTGGCTTCCGTCTCGGTGCCGCGGCCCCGGAGGCGGCGTTCCAGCTCCTCCACGGAGGGCGGCAGCAGGAAGATGGTGGTCGCCCCCGGGAACATCCGGCGGATATTGGCCGCGCCGTGGACGTCGATGACCAGCACCACCAGCTTGCCCGCCTCGAGGCGCTTATCCACCTCTTCGCGGAGGGTGCCGTAGTAGTTGCCGTTGTAGAAGTTGTGCTCCACCACCTGGTCGGTTTCGATGAGGTGCTGGAACTGCTCCCGGGTGCGGTAGTAGTAGTCCACCCCCTCCTGCTCGCCGGGGCGGGGTGCGCGGGTGGTGGCGGAGACGGTCTTTTCGATCTCGGGGTGGGCCTCGCGCAGGGCCTTGACCACACTATCCTTGCCGGTACCGGCGGCACCGGAGACGACAAACAGGTACTTTTCGTTTTCCATTTTTTACTGCTCCTCTGTCGGTTTTCCTTCCGGCTGGCCCGCAGCGCGGCTTGCCACCGTCTCAGGCGTCAGGGCCGAAAGGACTACATGGTCGGAGTCCATGATGAGCACGGCCCGGGTGCTGCGGCCATAGGACGCATCAATGAGCATCCCCCGCTCCCGCGCCTCCTTCACCAGACGCTTGACCGGCGCAGAGTCGGGGCTGACGACGGCCACCACCCGCCCTGCGCTGACCAGATTGCCAAAGCCGATGTTGATGAGCTTCATCTGAACTCCTCCGTACTGTTTTTATTCGAGGTTCTGGATCTGTTCGCGGATCTTCTCGATCTCCGCCTTCATGTCCACCACCGTGCGGGTGATGTCCAGGTCCTGACACTTGGAGCCGATGGTGTTGGTCTCACGGTTCAGCTCCTGGGTCAGGAAGTCCAGCTTGCGGCCCACCGGCTCGTCCAGCTCCAGAATGGAGCGGTACTGGGCGATGTGGCTGCGCAGACGGACGGTCTCCTCGTCCACGGCGGTCTTGTCGCCGAAGATGGCGGCTTCCGTCAGGACCCGGGCGTCGTCGATGCTGCGGTCCTCGAGGATGGTCTTGAGCTTCTCGTAGAGGCGGGCGGTGTAGGCTTCGACACGGCCTGCGCTCAGGGTCTCTACCCTGCCCACCCGCTCCTCGAGGAAGCACAGGCGGCTCTCCACGTCGGCCTTCATCTTGGCACCCTCGGCGGCGCGCATGGCGATGAAGTTGTCCAGCGCCTGAGCCGTCACGGCGGAGACGTCGGCCCAGAGCTGTTCCTCATCCACGTCGGCGTGGCGGGTGGCCAGCACGTCCGGGAAGCGGGTCAGCGTCGAGACGGTGACGTCGTTCTTGATGCAGAGCTTCTCCGAAAGGTTCCGCAGGGCCTTCTGGTAGCTGCGGGCCAGCTCCATGTTGACGGTCACTTCTGCGTCGGCGGCCTCCACATTCTGGATGGTCATGCTCAGCTCGACCTTGCCGCGGGTGACCCGCTCGTTGAGCTGCTTTTTCAGGCGGCTGTCCATGTAGCTGCAGCTGCGGGGGATGCGGGACGAATACTCGAAATACCGGGAGTTGACGCTGCGCAGCTCGACCGTGATCTCGCGGCCATTCAATACAGCAGTCCCCCGGCCAAAACCGGTCATGCTCAGGATCATATGCTCCACGTTTCCTCTCTGTTGATGGGTGGATATGCGGACAAATTACGGTATATGTATCCGCGTTTGGGTATACAGGCCCATGTTACGATACATATGTTATTATTCTACTCTGATGACCGCTTTTTTGCAAGTCGGGAGCGCAAAAAATTGAGCTTTCCCCGTTCTGTAAAAGCTTGACCGACATGCCAAAGGCTCTCCCTCTGGGAGAGCTGGCGAACGAAGTGAGACTGAGAGGGCAAGCCCGGGACAAAAGAGGCTCCACGCGGCGATAAGCAGATTCTTTGTTAGAGCGATACTATCGCTGTGCTTTTACATCTCCGTCAGCATCCTTGCCCTCTCCGTCATTGCTTCGCAATGCCACCTCTCCCAAAGGGAGAGGCTTTCACGCGGTGGAAAGAGCGCAAAAAGCCCCCCGCATCTCTGCGGGGGGCTTGAAAAGCCTTATGCTGTTTTATCAGACGGGGTGAGACTTGTTTGCAAAATCTGCATGGTCTGCATCCACGCCCTGAGCCTTGGCGTTGCGCTTCTCGAAGAACTTGGGAGCGACCTGCGGGAACATGGCGTAGGTCAGGACGTCCTCTTCCTGGGTAGCCCACTTTGCAGCCTCAGCCTTCAGCTTGTCCATCTCAGGAGCGAGGGTGTCGGCAAAGCGGCAGGTGATGGGCTGCTCGTCGCCCAGGATCTTCTTGGTGAACTCGGCGCTGATGGGAGCGGGGGTCTTGCCGTAGTCGCCGTGGACGAGGCCCTTGAACTCCTTGGTGACCATCTTGTAGCGCTCGCCCAGGATGACGTTGAAGACAGCCTGGGTGCCGACGATCTGGCTGGTGGGGGTGACCAGCGGAGGATAGCCTGCGTCCTCACGAACGCGGGGAATCTCAGCCAGCACTTCGTCCAGCTTGTCTTCCTTGCCGGCATCCTTCAGCTGCTTGAGCATGTTGGAGAACATGCCGCCCGGCACCTGATACAGCAGGGTGTTGGCGTCCACGCCCAGAGACTTGGGGCTGATCTGGCCGTTGGCGATGTACTTCTCGCGCAGCTTTGCAAAGTATGCACGCACGACGTTCAGCTGCTTGAGGTCGAGGCCGGTGTCGTAATCGGTGCCCTGCAGGGCGGCCACGAGGCTCTCGGTAGCCATGTGGCTGGTGCCGCCGCTCAGGGGGCTCATGGCGGTATCGACGATGTCAGCACCGGCCTCGATGCCCTTCAGCAGGGACATGGAAGCCAGACCGGCAGTGTAGTGGCTGTGGATGTCCACAGGGATGGACAGGGTGTTCTTCAGCTCCTTGACCAGCTCGTAGCAGGTGTAGGGAGTCAGCAGACCGGCCATGTCCTTGATGCAGATGGAGTTTGCACCCATCTCTTCCAGAGTCTTTGCGTACTTGACGTAGTACTCGTTGTTGTGGACAGGGCTCAGGGTGTAGCTGATGCAGCCCTGAACGTGTGCGCCTTCCTTGTTGGCAGACTTGATGGCGGTCTGCAGGTTGCGGGGGTCGTTCAGTGCGTCGAAGATGCGGATGACGTCGATGCCGTTTGCAACGGACTTCTTCACGAAGTACTCGACGGCGTCGTCCGCGTAGGGGCGGTAGCCCAGCATGTTCTGGCCGCGGAACAGCATCTGCAGCTTCTGGTGGGGCAGCTCCTTGCGCAGGATGCGCAGACGCTCCCAGGGGTCCTCATCGAGGAAGCGGATGCAGCTGTCGAAGGTCGCACCGCCCCAGCACTCGACGGAGAAGTAAGGGATCTTGTCCATCTCGGGCAGGATGGGACGCATCTCGTCCATCGTCATACGGGTGGCCAGCAGGGACTGGTGGGCATCGCGCAGGACGACTTCCGTGATCTTGATGGGCTTTTTAGCCATTGTTGTCACCTCTCTCTTAGTTCATGGAAACCAGAGTGTCACCGGAGTTGACGGTGTCGCCCTTATGGACATTGATGGAAGCAACGGTGCCGTCCTGAGGAGCAACGATCTCGTTCTCCATCTTCATGGCCTCGAGGATGACCAGCACGTCGCCGGCCTTGACGGAAGCGCCGGCGGCGACCTTCACGTCCAGGATGTTGCCGGGCATCGGAGCCTTGACCTCAACAGCGCCTGCGGCAGCAGGAGCGGCGGGTGCGGCAGGAGCAGCAGCGGCAGCGGGAGCCGGAGCGGCCTTGGGTGCGGGTGCGGCAGCAGGAGCCACGGGTGCAGCGCCGGCAGCGGTCTCCTCGACAGAGACGCTGTAAGCAACGCCATTGACGGAAATATTGTAGTACTTCATGGAAGAGTCCTCCTGAATCAATCTATATCGTTAGATGTACGTTTTCTTACAGAGCCATGTTGCCGTGCTTCTTGGGCAGACGGGCAGCACGCTTGGTGCTCAGCAGCTCGAAGGCGGCCACGACGCTTGCGCGGGCGTTGGCAGCCTCGCAGGTCATGTCGGCAGAACCGGCGGCCACAGCAGCGTCAGCGCTGCACACCTCGGCGACGTAGGCAGCAGCCTTGGCCTTGGTAGCGGCGACGATGTTGTCGGAAGCGTCGATCTCCTCCTTGTACAGCACGGAGACGGCGGCGGAAGGCTCGAGAGCGCTGATGGTGCAGCCCTTGACAGCGATCTTCAGGTCAGCAGCGGCCAGTGCGGTGTAGACGGGGCCGACAGCCTTGCCGGCGATGAGAGCCACCTTGGCGGTGGTAGCGTCGGCATAGGTAGCAGCCAGACGGGCAGCCTCGCGGATGCCGCCGGCGATGTCATCGGAGGTGCTGGGAACGAAGCCCTCGGTGTTCACGATGGTCAGCACGGGGACGCTGAATGCGTCGCACAGGCGGACGAAGCGGGAGGCCTTGGCCACGCAGTTGTGGCACAGCTCCTTGTTGCCGGTGGCCACGACGCCCACGGCGTTGCCGCCGATGGTAGCGAAGGCGGTGTAGACGTTCTTGCCGAAACCGGCGTACATCTCCACGGCGCTGTCCTTATCGATGAGGGCAGCAGCGGCCTTTGCAGGCTCGGCGTTGGCGCTCAGGACAGCGGTGGGCTGCTCGAACTCGAAGATGGCCGGGCCGGTCAGGTTGTTGGCAGGCAGCAGACCCACGATGTGGGCAGCCTTCTCAGCAGCCTCGGCAGCGTCAGCGGCCACGATGGCAGCCACGCCTGCCTTTGCGGCAGCAGCGGCAGAACCGGCGTCAGCGACCTTGTCGCCCTTCGCGGCAGCGGTGAAGGGAGCGGTGAAGAACAGCTCTGCGCCCTCAGCCATGATGCAGACATCTGCGTTGGCAGCGCTCAGAGCGCTGGTGCCGCCGCAGACGCCCAGAACGACGGCCACCTGAGGCACGACGCCGGACACCTTTGCGATGGTGGCGTTGAGCTTTGCAGCTGCATTCAGCACGTCCAGACCCTCAGCCAGCTTTGCGCCGACGGAGTCGTAGAAGGTGACGACCGGGCAGCCCGTCTGGGCAGCCAGCTCGAGGACCTTGATGTTCTTCTCAACGTCCTTGACGGAAACAGCCTCGCCGTTCTGGAAGACGGCGTAAGCCTGCTGACCGGCAGCATAGCCGCTGGCAGCACTCACCGCGCCGTCCGCAAACAGAGCGGTGTATTCCCCGTCATCAAAAAACTTGGCGAGGATTTCTCCTTTGGTACTCTTTGAAGCCATGGTAAGACCTCCTGCTTATCTGTGTGAGTTTCAAAATTAGGTATATTATACCCGATTTTTCCAAGATTCTCAAGCCTTGTTCCATTCCTTTTTTTCAGAGAATGTTACAAATTGGGCAAAAAGAGCGGAAATTTCGGACACATTGCTCACTTGCGTTTCTTCCCTGCGGCAGCCTTGTTCCCGCCCACAGGGCCGCGGGGACGGCGGGCAGCAGCCTTGGACTGCAAAGCGGCCGAGCGGGTCTGGGCGCGGCCCTTGGCGGCTGCGGCGCGCAGGCCGTTCACCTCTGCCTTGGTCAGCTCGCGGTACTTGCCGGGCTGGAGCATCCCCAGCTTGACGATGCCCTCGGCGTTCCGCTTCAGACGGATGACCTCGAGGCCCACGGCCTCGCACATCCGGCGGATCTCGCGGTTCTTGCCCTCTTTCAGGGTCATCTCCATGACGGTGCGGCCCGGCTCGTCGGTGACGACGTTGATGGCGCAGGGCATGGTCTTTGTGCCGTCGTCCAGCACGACGCCGGAGCTGAGCTTCAGGATCTGTGCCTCATCGGCCCGGGGCTGGACGGTGACGCGGTAGAGCTTGGAGATGCCGCCGGACGGATGGGTGACAGCCTGTGCGAAAGCGCCGTCGTTGGTCATCAGCAGCAGGCCCTCGCTGTCCTTGTCGAGACGGCCCACGGGGTACAGGCGGGCCGGGATGTCGGCCACCAGCTCCATGACCGTCTTGCGGCCCAGCTCGTCGCTGGCGGTGGTGACATAGCCGCGGGGCTTGTACAGAGCCAGATAGTACATCTGCTGGTTCTTCTGGATATAGATGCGCTCGTCGTCCACATGGAGGACGTCGCGGTTGGGGTCCATCTTGTCGCCCACCTTCACGGGGTGGCCGTTGACCTTCACGCGGCCCTCGGCGATGATCTGCTCGGCGGCGCGGCGGGAGCAGAGGCCCTGCTCGCTCATGATTTTCTGAATGCGTTCTTCTGCCATGATAAAATATCTCCTTGTGCGCCTCCCGGCGCTCAAATAGGGCTGCTGATGAACTCAACCTCTCAGTCTCGCTCACGCTCGACAGCTCCCCTACCGAGGGGAGCCTCTGGCGAAACCATTCACTTTGCGAGGACTGCCAAAGCCTCCCCTCGTTAGGGGAGGTGGCATTGCGAAGCAATGACGGAGAGGTTGATTACAGCAGCCTCAGTATCAAAACTGCGGGTCGGAAGTCCGCAGTTGCGGCGTAGGTTCACTCCCTCAGTCATCGCTGCGCGATGACAGCTCCCTCGGCGAGGGAGCCTCTGGCGAAGAGGGAGAGCTTTGCGGAATGCCCGGGCCTCCCTCTTTGAGGGAGGTGGCACGGCGTGAGCCGTGACGGAAGGAGTCGTTACTGCTCCGCAGGCGCAGCGGCGTCCTTCTTCTCCTCTTTCTTCAGCAGAGCGCTGACCTTGTCCACCAGCTCGGGCAGCATGGTCAGGGCGCGGTCAACGGTGTTGGAGCCGTCGGACAGCTGGATGGTGCGCACGCAGCCGTCCTTCACCACCAGAAAGGCCACCGGCTGGATGTTGACGCCCGCGCCGGAGCCGCCGCCGAACAGGTCCTTGTTGGCGGCGTTCTTGCCGTCGAAGTCGGTGCCTGCGGAAGCAAAGCCGAAGGAGATGCGGGACACCGGCAGGATGGTGGTGCCGTCGTCGGTCTTGATGGGCTTGCCGATGATGGTGTTGGAATCAGCCATCTGGCGGATCTTGTCCATCGTGACGTTCATTAAACCTTGAATCGGATGCTCAGCCATAAAATCGGCCTCCTACTATTATTTTCCGGGGAAACTCCCTCTGGATAGGAGTATACACCATACGATATTATTGTAACACACTTTATAGGAAGACGTCCAGCACTTTTTCGCGCCAGAACTCATACAAAACGCGCAGAGCGGCTGCAACGATGAAGAGCAGCCTTGCGCTGAGGCGGAACGACACCCGGTCGGCCACCGTCGGCTCGGCACTGCCGAAGTCCGGCAGGATGCGCAGCTCGTCGAAATCGAGGTAGACGAAGCGGTCGATGACGCCGAGGGACGGGTAGAGCCATGCGTTCAGCCTGCCGTAGGCGCGGGCAGCTTCGGCGGGGTCTTCGCCCCGGACGCCGAGGCAGACCCGGATCTTGGTGACGCGCAGCGAGCCGAAGACGGCTTTCGTCAGCCGCCCGGCACCCCGCAGGATGGTCACGAGGATGTTCAGCGTCAGCTTCGCCTTCTCGCGCGGAGCGGTCTCCTTTTTCGGTTTCTTCGCCTCTTTTGCGGCGGCTTTCTTCCGTTTGCGCTCTTCGCGGCGGGCGCGGAGCTTCGCTTTCAGCTTTCCCCAGAAGCCTTTCGGTTCTTCGGCTCCGGCGGGCTTTTCCGGCGCAGGCCACTGGAACACCGGCAGGGTGAGCCCAAGCGCACCGGCCCGGACGGTCAGGACGCCGCCCTCCCAGCAGACGTCCGCGCACAGCGGGCAGAGCAGGACGAGGGCCAGCAGCACCAATAGGAGCAGGAGCAGGACGCCTGCGATCTTCAGCAGGGTCAGCAGCAGCCAGCCCAGAGCCATCAGGACTCCCATCATGTCGCCGCCTCCCCTTCCCGATCTCCGCGCACCGGCGGCAGATCCGCCAGCGAAGAAAGGCCGAAGCACCGCAGGAAAACATCGGTGGTGCGGAAGCTCACCGGGTGGCCGGGCAGGTCGAGACGGCCTGCCTCCTCGATGAGGCCCTTCTGCAGCAGGCCGCTGACGCTGGACGAGGAGTCCACGCCGCGCACCTGTTCGATGAAGGCGCGGGAGACGGGCTGGTTGTAGGCGATGACCGTCAGGGTCTCCATGGCCGCCGGGCCGAGAGGCACCGAGCGCCGGGCGTCCAGCAGACGGCGGATGCAGTCGGCCCACTCGGTCTTGGTCGCCAGCTGCCAGCGGGTGTCCAGATGGAGCAGGCAGAGGCCGGAGTCCTCCCGGGCGTAACGGACGCGCAGGTCTTCCAGCGCGGTCTCCACCGCGGTCTGGGGCAGCTGGACGGCGGCGGCAAGCTTATCGGCGCTCACCGGGTCGCCCGCCGCAAAAAGCATCGCCTCTACGGCGGCTTTTATCTGTTTCTGGTTCATTCTTCCTCCTTTGCCTTTTCACGGGGCAGGCGTCCGCGCTGCATGGTCAGCTCCCCCTTGGGGCCGAGGGTGACACGTCCGCCGCGCACCAGTTCCAGCAGGGCCAGAAAGGTAGCTACGTTGGTGCTTCGGCTCTGGCTGCGGGCAAAAAGCTGGCTCATCCGGGCCGCACCGCCCGCGATGAGGCGGCGCAGGATGTACACCACCCGGCTGCTCACCGACACCTGCGGCGCGGTGACAAGCGGCTCAAAGACGGCCTGGGTCGGCATCCGCCGGACAGGCGCACGGCCCATCAGGCTCTCCCAGCAGTCGGCCAGCACCTGAGGCAGATGGTTGAGGGCGTAAGTCTCGTCCCGTTCCAGCTGCATCGGCTGTCGGACGAAGGTAGGCGTCGCCTCCGCAGCGGCGCGGAGGGCAGAGGCCATCCGGCGGCACTGGTCGTACTCGATGAGCTGGCCGGTGAGCTCCTGCTTCATCCGCTCGCCCTCGGTGCTCCGGGGTAGCAGCAGATAGCTCTTCATCTCCACGAGGTGAGCTGCCATCTCGATGAAGGAGCTGGAAATGTCGGGGTCTGCGGCCTGCGCGGCCTCCACGGTGCGGGTGTACTGGTCGATGAGCTCGAGGATGGGGATGTTGTGCAGGTCCATCTTGTGCTTTGACACCAGCGCCAGCAGCAGTTCCAGCGGGCCTTCGAACTCTTCCAGATGGAAGGTAAGCTCCTCCGCCATCAGATCACCGCCCCTGCAGACGCATAGTAGGCCGAGTAGGCGATGGTGTCGATGTACTGCGTGCCATTGTCCAGCAGGTCCCACACCACATTGTTCATCACGCTGAGGGGGCCGTCCAGAAAACCGCCCCAGACCGCCGCCAGCAGGACGATGAGGATGACCCGCTCATACTTCATCATACCGAAGTAGATGCGCTCGGGCAGCACAGCCAGCAGGACGCGGCTGCCGTCCAGCGGCGGCACCGGGATGAGGTTGAACACCGCGAGACTCACATCCAGATACACGAAGTATTGCAGGAAGAGCGCCAGAAAAATCGTCGCATCGTTGACGGGCGCCCAATAATAGAGCAGCTTCCAGACCACCATCGCAAGGTAGGCCAGGATGAGGTTCGCCGCCGGGCCGGCCAGCGCCGTGAGGGCCATGCCCTGCTTCGGGTTTTTGAAGTTGCGGGGGTCGGTGGAGACAGGCTTTGCCCAGCCCACGCCCGCGAACACCATGCAGAGCGTTCCCAGCAGATCAAAGTGGCGGAAGGGGTTCAGCGACAGTCTCCCCTGCTGCTTGGCTGTGGGGTCGCCCAGCAGCCATGCGGCCAGCGCGTGGCCCGCCTCGTGGAAAGGGATGACGGTCAGGGCGGCCAGCACCCGTGCGAGGGTATAAAACATTCTTGGGGTCATGGTGTTCTCCTGTTTTCTATAAGATATACGAGTTTATTGTACTATTTTTTTCGCCTTTAGACAAGCGTTTGGGCTGTAGACGAAAAAAAGCCGCAAAAAAATCGAAAAGGGACTTGCTTTTTGGCGGCAGTTCTGGTAAAATAGTCAAGCTGATTATTTTGATTCCATACTTCACTGTAGGAGGTGCAAGTACCATGGCTAAGTGTGAATGCTGCGGCAAGGGTGTTACCTTTGGTATCAAGGTCTCTCACTCTCATCGCCGTTCCAACCGTACCTGGAAGCCGAATGTCCGTCGTGTCAAGGCGGTCGTGGAGGGCTCTCCCAAGTATGTCTACGCATGCTCCCGTTGCCTGCGCGCTGGCAAAGTTACCCGCGCTGTCTAATTTGGTGTATGTGGCCGGTCACTTTGTCGAGTGGCCGGCTTTTTTATTTGCCGCAAGGAGAGGAATAAAATGTCTTTGCCTGTTGATCCCATCATGCTGCTGAGCGTGGTGAACCTGAAACTGCGGGATCAGTATAAGGATCTCGATGCGCTGTGCGAAGATCTGGAGGCCGACAAGGCCGGTCTGTGCGCAAAACTGCACACTGTGGGCTACGATTACGACCCGCAGCGCAACCAGTTTGTCTGATTATAGCTTCCAAATCCGGCACCGGTGCGCAGCGACTGTGCCCGGGCCGGTGAATGATAAAATAAGGAGTGCTTGATTTATGATCCAGGGTACCTATTACAAAGAGTGGAGCACGGTTCTTGGCCGTGAGATGGAGTTTAAGGTGTACGGCCATGCCGGTGTGCCGGTGCTGGCACTGCCCGCCCGCGGCGGCCGTTTTTATGACTGGGAGAACAACGGGATGCCCGATGCCATTGCCCAGCTGCTGAACGAGGGCAAGGTGCAGCTGTTCTGCGCAGATGCCATGGACGGCGAGGGCCTTTTGAACGGTGATCTGCCCCAGCGCCGCCGCGCCGAGCTGCAGGAGAAGTATTTCGTCTACCTGACCGCTGAGCTTGCTCCCCGTATTCTGACCCTGAACAACGCCAAAAAGGGCACCCGGATCTGGACTGCCGGTGTAGACTTGGGCGCTTACCACGCCGTCCACTGCCGTCTGCGCCGTCCCACCCTGTTTGCAGGTGCTGTGGGCATGGGCGGCATCTACGACCTGACCCGCTTCTGGGGCACCGACAGCGATGACATGGTGCTGCGCTGCGCTCCCCTTGCCTATTTGCAGGAGAACGGCATTGCCAACAAGCCTGCGCTGGCCAAGGCTGAGGAGAACAGCCTGATCCTCTGTGCCGGTCAGGGTGCCTACGAGGGCGATGCACTGGACGACACGCAGGCACTGGCCGATCTGCTGAAGGATCAGGGTATGCCCGCACATCTGGAGATCTGGGGCGGTGACGTATCCCACGACTGGTACTGGTGGGGCAAGATGTGGAGCCTGTTTGCACCGCGCATTCTGGAAGTAAAGTAAGAGCTTACAACGAGGGAAAGCCTGCGGGGCTTCCCTCGTTTTCTTATATACAGCGGTTTTGAATGGCCTCCGCGTGCGCTCTGGCCATGTTCAGCGGAATTTCATCTTTTAATTTATGGTTCAGAAACGCCTGCGGCGTTTCTGAACTATTTTTTGTCAGCTGTGCTATTTATATTTCATTTCCTACTTGAATTGTCGGATATTATGTGCTATACTGCTGTTGCAAGAAAATATACCCCATGGGGGTTTATGAAAGGAGCGACTCCGATATGGAAGAGACCAAAAAGCACTGTTGCTGCTGCGTTGATACGCCGGAAGCGGACGCTGCGGCAGATACTGCTGTCCCCTGCTGTTGCCGCCACAAAGAGCGCAGCCCGGAGGAATACAAAGCCCTGCTCAACCGGCTGAACCGCATTGAAGGGCAGGTGCGCGGCATCCGCGGGATGCTGGAAAAGGACGCCTACTGTGTGGACATTCTGGTACAGGTGGCCGCAGCCAATGCGGCGCTGAACAGCTTTTCCCGGGAATTGCTGGCACAGCACATCGGCAGCTGCGTGGCGGATGACCTGCGTGCCGGCAGTGACGAAAAGCTGGAGGAGCTGCTCCGGCTGCTGCCCAAGCTGATGAAATGACCGCCCGCCGGGCAGACTGACCACAAGGAGAAACAACAATGGAACAATTCAACGTTACCGGCATGAGCTGCGCGGCCTGCTCTGCCCGGGTAGAAAAGGCCGTAAAGAGCGTGCCGGGCGTCACCGGCTGTTCGGTAAGCCTGCTGACCAACTCCATGGGCGTAGAAGGCACCGCTGAGGATGCCGCCATTATCCGTGCCGTAGAGCAGGCCGGTTACGGCGCAAGCCCCAAAAAAGCCGCCGCAGCGGCCAGCACCAGCGCAGAGCTGGATGCTCTAGCAGACCACGAAACGCCCAAGCTGAAACGGCGGCTCATCGCCTCGCTGGGCTTTTTGCTGGTGCTGATGTACTTTTCCATGGGGCACATGATGTGGGGCTGGCCGCTGCCCCGCTGGTTTGACGGCAACCACATTGCCATGGGACTGGTACAGCTGTTGCTGGCAGGCATCGTGATGGTGATCAACCAAAAGTTTTTCATCAATGGCTTCAAAGGGCTGGTACACCGCTCCCCCAACATGGATACGCTGGTGGCTATGGGCTCGATGGCAAGCTTTGTGTGGAGCACCTACGCCCTGTTTGCCATGACCGATGCGCAGCTGCACGGCAACGAAGAACTTGTCATGCACTACATGATGGAGTTCTATTTTGAGTCTGCCGCCATGATTTTGACTCTCATCACTGTGGGCAAGATGCTGGAGGCACGCTCCAAGGGCAAGACCACCGATGCACTCAAAAGCCTGATGAAGCTAGCCCCCAAGACCGCTACCCTGCTACGGGACGGTGCTGAGGTGACCGTGCCCATTGAACAGGTGCAGAAAGAGGATATCTTTGTAGTGCGCCCGGGCGAGAACATCCCGGTGGACGGCATTGTGCTGGAGGGCAGCAGTGCCGTGAACGAGAGCGCGCTGACCGGCGAGAGCATCCCGGTAGACAAGGCCGTGGGCGATAAGGTAAGCGCCGCCACCACCAATCAGTCCGGTTATTTGCAGTGCCGTGCTACCCGCGTGGGCGAGGACACCACGCTGGCGCAGATCATCCGCATGGTCAGCGATGCCGCTGCTACCAAGGCACCCATTGCAAAGATCGCAGATACCGTATCCGGCTTTTTCGTGCCTGCGGTCATCAGCATTGCAGTGGTCACCACCCTTGTTTGGCTGCTGCTGGGGCGGGATGTAGGCTACGCGCTGGCGCGGGGCATCTCGGTGCTGGTCATCAGCTGCCCCTGTGCGCTGGGTCTGGCAACGCCGGTAGCTATTATGGTGGGCAACGGCCTTGGTGCGAAGAACGGCATCCTATTCAAGACCGCTGCGGCGTTAGAAGAAGCTGGGCGTACCCGCATCGTGGCGCTGGACAAGACCGGCACCATCACCTGCGGCGAGCCTACCGTCACCGACCTTCTGCCCGCTGAAGGTGTGACCGAGACCGAACTGCTCACGCTGGCAGCTGCGCTGGAGGGCCGCAGCGAGCACCCGCTGGCGCGGGCAGTGCTGGCCTATGCGGAGGAAAAGCAGCTGGAGCTGCCCTCTGTTACCGATTTTACCGCCCTGCCGGGCAACGGCCTTACCGCCAAGCTGGAGAGCAAAGAGATCTTTGGCGGCAGCGCTGCATTTATTAGCACAAAGGTCGCTATCCCTGCTGCGCTGCAAACGCAGGCTGCCGCGCTGGCTGCGCAGGGTAAGACGCCCCTCTTCTTTGGCGGCGCAGGTCGTCTGCTGGGCGTTATCGCGGTAGCTGATACCATCAAGGAGGATAGCCCGCAGGCCATCCGGGAGCTGCGGAATATGGGTATCCGGGTTGTGATGCTGACCGGCGATAATCAGCGCACCGCCGAGGCCATTGGCCGACAGGCCGGGGTGGACGAGGTGATTGCCGGGGTGCTGCCGGAGGGCAAGGAGGCCGTCATCCGGCAGCTGCAAAAGTACGGCAAGGTAGCTATGGTGGGTGACGGTATCAACGACGCCCCTGCCCTGACCCGCGCTGACACCGGCATTGCCATTGGCGCAGGCACAGACGTAGCCATTGACGCCGCGGACGTAGTACTGATGAACTCCAAGCTGTCGGACGTGCCCGCCGCCATCCGGCTGAGCCGCGCTTCCCTGCGCAACATCCACGAAAACCTGTTCTGGGCGTTTATCTATAACATCATCGGCATTCCGCTGGCAGCCGGTGTGTTCATCCCCTTGGGGCTGACGCTGAACCCCATGTTCGGCGCAGCTGCCATGAGCCTTTCCAGCTTCTGCGTGGTGAGCAACGCCTTGCGGCTGAACCTGTTTGACCTGCACAGCGCAAAGCGTGACCACCCGCCCAAACACGTCCCTGCCCTGCCCGCTGCCCTTGTGCAGCCCGCAGCGGAGGAAGATACAACTCAAAAGGAGGAGACCGCTATGAAAAAGACCCTGACCGTAGAAGGCATGATGTGCCCCCACTGTGAAGCCCGCGTCAAGAAGGCGCTGGAGGCTCTGCCGCAGGTGGACGAGGCTGTTGTCAGCCATGAAGCCGGTACTGCCATCGTTACCCTGAACGCAGAGGTGGATGATGAAGTGCTGAAGAAAGCCGTGGAGGCACAGGATTACCCTGTTACCAGCATCCAGTAAAGGGTATCAGCCACCACAAAATGCAAGAGGCAGCTGCGCAAAAATCTGCGCAGCTGCCTCTTTTGTAGCGGGACGATTTGAATGCGCGCCGCATTCGCTTTGCGCATCTTCAGAGGAAAGATTCTTTTTTATTTTAGAGCACCGGAGCGTCTGCGGACGCTCCGGT
>ENA-UEYF01000855-UEYF01000855.1-human-gut-metagenome-genome-assembly--contig:-NODE-855-length-28960-cov-7.595368_pt1 | contig 28960 bp, 22 predicted proteins | sample MGYA00242902_ERZ507920 | MGnify/ENA primary metagenome ERZ507920 (study PRJEB26167, sample SAMN06115402) | human gut metagenome | host: Homo sapiens | place: China:Jiangxi | collected 2016-07-05...
CTCTTCTCAGACTTTTCTCCTGTCTCCACCGAACAATGGATGGAGAAGGTTACAGCCGATTTAAAAGGTGCTGATTTTGAGAAGAAGCTCGTTTGGAAAACAAACGAAGGGTTTAAAGTGAAACCTTTTTACCGGATGGAAGATCTGGAGGATTTAAAAACTACTGATGCACTTCCTGGAGAGTTCCCTTATTTAAGAGGAACTAAAAAAGACAACAATGCATGGTTGGTTCGTCAGGAAATTAGAGTAGAATGTCCGAAAGAAGCCAATGCGAAAGCACTGGATATCCTAAATAAGGGTGTTGACTCACTTTCTTTCCATGTGAAAGCAAAAGAACTTAATGCGGAATATATTGAAACACTGTTAAGTGATATTCAGGCAGGGTGTGTTGAACTGAATTTCTCAACCTGTCAGGGGCATGTGGTTGAGTTGGCTAATCTGCTGGTAGCTTATTTCCAGAAGAAAGATTATGATGTGAAGAAACTGAGAGGTTCTATCAACTATGATTTCTTCAATAAGATGTTGACTCGCGGTAAGGAAAAAGGCGATATGGTGCAAACGGGCAAAGCTTTGATTGAGGCCATCCAACCGCTTCCTTTCTATCGTGTACTGAATGTAAATGCTTTATCTCTGAACAATGCCGGAGCTTATATTTCTCAGGAGTTGGGTTATGCGCTGGCTTGGGGTAATGAATACATGAATCAACTGACAGAGGCCGGTATTCCCTCTGCCATTGTTGCCAAGAAAATCAAGTTCAACTTCGGTATCAGTTCCAATTACTTCCTCGAAATTGCAAAATTCCGTGCCGCACGTCTGCTTTGGGCGAATATCGTAGCTTCTTATAAGCCCGAATGTATACGTGATTGCGACAATAAAGGTCCTAACGGTGAATGCCGTTGCGCTGCAAAAATGGCGGTTCACGCCGAAACTTCTACATTCAATCTCACTTTGTTTGATGCACACGTGAATCTGCTTCGTACGCAAACCGAAGCGATGAGTGCTGCTTTGGGAGGTGTGGATTCAATGACAGTTACCCCGTTTGACAAGACATACGAGACCCCCGATGAATTCTCCGAGCGTCTGGCACGCAACCAGCAACTGCTGCTGAAGGAAGAATCTCATTTTGATAAGGTGATTGACCCGGCTGCAGGTTCTTATTATATTGAAAACCTGACTGTCTCTATCGCTAAACAGGCTTGGGAACTCTTCCTGTCTGTCGAAGAAGCCGGTGGTTTCTATGCTGCCTTGAAAGCGGGAACAGTTCAGGCTGCTGTGAACGAAAGCAATAAAGCGCGTCATAAAGCGGTGGCACAGCGTCGTGAAGTATTGTTGGGTACCAACCAATTCCCCAATTTTAATGAAAAAGCGGGTGACAAGAAACCGGTTGAGGCAAAATGTTGTTGTGGCGGTGGCAAAGAACATACTTGCGAGAAAGATGTGGCTACTTTGGTATCCGACCGTGCTGCCAGCGAATTCGAGGCTTTGCGCCTTGAGACGGAAGCGTCCGGCAAACGTCCGAAAGCGTTCATGTTGACTATCGGTAATCTGGCAATGCGTCAGGCACGTGCACAATACTCTTGCAATTTCCTGGCTTGTGCCGGTTATGAAGTGATTGATAATTTGGGCTTCGAAACGGTTGAGGCAGGAATAGAGGCGGCTATGGCTGCTAAGGCGGATATCGTGGTGCTTTGTTCCAGTGATGATGAATATGCGGAATATGCAATTCCCGCTTTCAAAGCTTTGAATGGCCGTGCTATGTTTATCGTCGCCGGTAATCCGGAATGCGCCGATACATTGAAAGCCGCAGGTATTGAGTACTTTATCCATGTCCGTGTGAATGTGCTGGATACCTTGAAAGAGTTTAACGCCAAACTATTGAAGTAAGATGAGAAAAGATTTTAAAAACATTGATATATATGCCGCATTTCAGCCTGCTAACGGTGCTGAATGGCAAAAGGCTAACGGTATCTCCGCTGATTGGAAAACACCGGAACACATCGAAGTGAAGCCTGTTTATACAAAAGAAGACCTTGAAGGAATGGAACATCTCGGCTATGCTGCCGGACTTCCTCCGTACCTGCGTGGTCCGTACTCGGTAATGTACACTCTGCGTCCTTGGACGATCCGTCAATACGCCGGATTCTCCACTGCCGAAGAATCAAATGCTTTCTATCGCCGTAACCTGGCTTCCGGTCAGAAGGGGTTGTCGGTTGCATTCGACTTGGCTACGCATCGCGGCTACGACCCCGATCACGAACGTGTGGTAGGTGACGTAGGTAAAGCGGGTGTATCTATCTGTTCTTTGGAAAACATGAAGGTCCTGTTCGACGGTATTCCTTTGAACAAGATGTCCGTATCCATGACAATGAACGGGGCGGTGCTTCCGGTTATGGCATTCTACATCAATGCCGGTCTGGAGCAAGGTGCGAAATTGGAAGAAATGGCAGGTACTATCCAAAATGATATCCTGAAAGAATTCATGGTGCGTAATACCTATATTTATCCGCCTGCATTCTCAATGAAAATTATTTCCGACATCTTTGAGTATACTTCGCAAAAGATGCCTAAGTTCAACTCCATCTCCATTTCCGGTTACCATATGCAGGAGGCAGGTGCTACCGCAGATATCGAGTTGGCTTATACGCTTGCCGACGGTCTTGAATATCTTCGTGCCGGAACTGCCGCCGGTATTGATATCGATGCATTTGCTCCGCGTCTGTCTTTCTTCTGGGCGATTGGGACGAACCATTTCATGGAAATTGCCAAAATGCGTGCCGCGCGTATGTTGTGGGCGAAGATTGTGAAACAGTTTAACCCGAAGAATCCGAAATCATTGGCACTGCGTACTCACTCACAGACTTCCGGTTGGTCATTGACCGAACAGGATCCGTTCAATAACGTGGGACGTACTTGTATCGAAGCGATGGCTGCCGCTTTGGGACATACACAGTCTTTGCATACCAATGCGTTGGATGAGGCTATCGCACTTCCGACGGACTTCTCCGCACGTATTGCCCGTAACACTCAGATCTACATTCAGGAAGAAACATACATTTGTAAGAATGTTGACCCGTGGGGCGGTTCTTATTATGTAGAGACTCTGACGAACGAGTTGGCGCATAAGGCTTGGGAGCATATTCAGGAGATTGAAAAACTGGGTGGCATGGCAAAGGCTATCGAAACAGGTATTCCTAAGATGCGTATCGAAGAGGCCGCTGCACGTACACAAGCTCGTATCGACAGTGGTCAGCAGACGATTGTCGGTGTGAACAAGTATCGTTTGGACAAAGAAGCTCCGATCGATATTCTTGAAATTGATAATACGGCGGTTCGTCTTGAACAGATCGAAAACCTGAAACGTCTGAAAGAAGGACGTAACCAGGCTGAGGTAGATAAAGCGTTGGCGGCTATTACCGAGTGTGTGAAGACCGGTAAGGGTAACTTGCTGGAACTGGCAGTGGAGGCAGCGCGCGTCCGTGCCACATTGGGCGAGATTTCATCTGCTTGCGAACAGGTCGTAGGACGTTATAAAGCAATAATTAGAACTATATCAGGCGTGTATTCATCAGAAAGTAAAAACGATAGCGACTTCAAGCGTGCTTGTGAACTGGCTGAGAAGTTTGCGAAGAAAGAGGGGCGTCAACCCCGTATCATGATTGCGAAGATGGGACAGGACGGTCACGACCGTGGTGCCAAAGTGGTAGCGACCGGTTATGCCGACTGCGGTTTTGACGTGGATATGGGACCGTTGTTCCAGACACCTGCGGAAGCTGCCCGTGAAGCTGTTGAAAACGATGTTCATGTAGTCGGTGTTTCTTCGTTGGCTGCCGGACATAAGACATTGGTTCCGCAGATTATTGAGGAATTAAAGAAGCTGGGTCGCGAAGATATCGTAGTGATTGCCGGTGGCGTTATTCCTGCACAGGATTATGATTTCTTGTATAAAGCAGGGGTGGCTGCTATCTTCGGTCCAGGTACTCCGGTGGCAAAAGCTGCTTGCCAGATTTTGGAAATCCTGATGGACGAAGAATAAGACAGGACTTTCCTGTTTTTGATTTTATCCCGCCTTTTTAGTTCAAATGAACTGAAAGGCGGGATGTTTTTTTACTGACATTCGTTTGTCTGAATTTAAAATTGGCTATATTTGTCCGGCTTTCATTATAAAAAGCAGAATAGATGAGTGAAAAAGTAGAAGACTTGGATGTTCGTTTTGAACGGTTTTATGCGGCTAACTACCCTCGTGTCAAGAACTTTGCGAAGTTGTTGACCAAATCGGAGGAAGATGCGGAAGACATCGCTCAGAATATATTTCTTAAGTTATGGACACGTCCTGAACTTTGGCAGGAGCAAGAAACCATGACGAGCTATCTTTATACCGTTACCCGAAATGAAATCTTCAACCTTTTCAAACATCAGAAAGTGGAACAGGAATACGAAGATAAGATAATGAAAGCGCAACTGATAGGTGATTTGTGTGATGAAGATACTTCATTGCTCGAAAATCTCTATTATAAAGAAGTGCTCCTCCTCGTCAAGATGGCACTCGACCAATTGCCTCCCAAACGCAGGCAAATATTTGAGATGAGCCGGTTTGAAGGTTTGTCTCACAAAGAAATAGCGGAGAAACTGCAAATCCCTCTGCGCACAGTAGAAGACCACATCTACAAAACATTGACCGAACTTCGTAAAGTGTTAATGTTTGTTATTCTCTTCCGGTTCTTTCCGTAGTTTCTCTTTCTGAATGGTGGTAATTATGTAAACGTTTCTTAGAAACAATAAATATCACCTTATGAAGAATTATATTCGTGACGTTATAGACCGTTATATCAAGCATGACTATCCGGCGGAAGTCGACCGGGATTTTCGTGTATGGCTTATAGATGAAGAACGTGCCGATGAAAAGGATTCCGAATTGAGTCAGCTTTGGGAAGCTACCGAATCCGCAACTACTCCCAATTACCAACATTCGTTGGAACGAATGAAAGAGCTTACCGGAATAAAGACGAGACAAAAAGTACATACCTTGCATACACGGCTGTTTATCTGGAAGATAGCGGCAGCTTTGCTGATTGCTGTATCCGCTGGCTCTATTTATCTGGCTTTACAGAACAGACAGGCGCCGGACTTGTTGCAAACCTATATACCTACTACCGAGATGCAGAATATTACTTTACCGGACGGCACGCAAGTGATGATCAATTCAGAAAGTACCTTACTTTATCCTCAACAGTTTACGGGAGACAGTCGTTGTGTCTATCTGGTGGGAGAAGCCAACTTCAAGGTGAGACGTGACGAAGCACATCCGTTTATCGTAAAGTCGGCAGATTTCCAAGTCACGGCATTGGGAACGGAATTTAATGTGTCGGCTTATCCCGAAGAGGAAGAGGTAACGGCAACGTTGATTTCGGGAAAAGTTCTGGTAGAGTACAACGGATTGAAAGAGCAAGAGATACTGAAACCCAACGAACAGTTGGCTTATAATAAACACACCCGCTTGGGTAGTGTGACTTATCCGGATATGCAGGATGTCACAGCCTGGCAACGCGGTGAGATTGTTTTTCGCAGTATGACGATGGAAGAGATCTTCACCCGTCTCGAACGCAAATATCCTTATACATTCGTGTATAGCTTTCACAGCCTGAAAAGTGACCGTTTTAACCTGACTTTCGGGCAGAACGCTTCCATAGAAGAAGTGATGGATATTATTGCCCGTGTGACGGGTAATCTGGATTATAAGATAGTGGGCGACAAATGTTATCTGACGGTACGTCATAAATAACGTTCCCGCTACCGGATTATTTGAATAACACCGATTATTAACCTTAAAATATACGAGAAGCCTATGCGGAAAAAATATCCGGGAGAAGCTGCAACCTTCCCCCGGATGTGAAATCGAAATTCTTACTATTAGCGTTACACAAACGCTACTAAATTCGAGAATCTAACTTTATCTGTATAAACTAATACTAAGAAGATGCAGCAAATTTATGAATTTATAGCCAATAAGCAGACAATCAGCCGAGTATTTATGCTTTTTTTGTGCTGTCTGCTCCTTTCTATCCCCACTTTTGCTCAAAACAGCAGTGCCCGGATTACGATCCATAAGAAAAACATATCGGTCATTGAGGCGCTAAAAGAAGTGGAAAAGCAGACGAAACTTTCTGTCGGCTACAACGAATCGCAGTTGAAAAACAAACCCTCCATCAGTCTGGCTCTGGAAAAAGCGACATTGGAGAACTCTCTCACCGAAATCCTGAAAGGAACAGGATATACTTATCAGTTGAAAGGCAAATATGTCATCATTGTTCCGCAAGAAAAGAAAGAAGTGGAGCAAGTGTCTGCCAAACGTGTCACAGGGCAGGTGCTGGATGAACAGGGAGAACCACTCATCGGCGTGAATGTGCTGGTGGAAGGAACGAGCATAGGAGCTATCACCGATATGGACGGAAACTTCTCGCTGGAAGCTCCGGTAGGCAGTACGTTGAGTATTTCTTACGTAGGCTATACTCCGAAGACATTGAAAGTGGGTGGAGCGAACAAGTACAGCGTGCAACTCGCTTCGGATACGAAACTATTGAATGAAGTCGTAGTGACAGCATTGGGTATCAAGCGTGAGCAAAAGGCATTGAGTTACAATGTGCAGCAGGTGAAATCCGACGAACTGACTCAAATTAAAGACGCCAACTTTGTAAACAGCCTGAATGGTAAAGTAGCGGGTGTTACTATCAATACCAGTTCTTCCGGTGTGGGAGGAGCAAGCAGGGTAGTGATGCGTGGTACGAAGTCCATCGAGCAGAGCAGCAATGCTTTGTATGTCATCGACGGTATTCCGATGTACAATTTCGGAGGCGGAGGCGATACGGAATTTGGTTCAAAAGGAGCTACCGAAGCCATTGCCGACATCAACCCCGAAGACATCGAAAGTATCTCCGTACTGACGGGAGCTGCCGCAGCTGCCATGTATGGTAGTAATGCCGCCAATGGAGCGATTGTGATTACCACTAAAAAGGGACACGTAGGGAAATTGCAGGTCGGTGTCTCCAGTGGCATTGAATGGTTGAAGCCTTTCAAAATGCCTGATTTTCAAGGACGCTACGGAACCGGGAGCAACGGCAAAGCCGGTAATTCAAGTATTTATAGCTGGGGACCGAAGTTGAATGCGACCGCACAGACCGGATATGAACCGAGTGATTTCTTCGATACCGGCGCGGTGTATTCCAATTCTGTGACTTTATCTACGGGAACGGACAAGAATCAGACTTTCTTTTCGGTAGCTACCGTCAATTCAGCTGGTATGGTACCCAATAATAGGTATAATCGGTATAACTTTACTTTCCGCAATACGACAAGTTTCCTGAATGATAAAATGAAACTGGATGTCAGCGCCAGCTACATCCTTCAGAACGACCGGAATATGACCAATCAGGGACAGTATTCCAATCCGTTGGTTTCTGCCTATCTTTTTCCTCGTGGAGATGATTTCTCTGTAATCAAGAACTTCGAGCGTTGGGATGAGGCGCGCAAAATCAGTGTGCAGTTCTGGCCGCAAGGTGAGGGGGATTTACGTATGCAGAATCCTTATTGGATAGCTTACCGCAATCTTCGTCTCAACAATAAGAAGCGTTATATGGCTTCGGCGGGTTTGAGTTATCAGATTCTGGACTGGTTGAATGTGGCAGGCCGTGTCCGCATCGACAATACCCACAGCGAATATGAAGGCAAGCTGTATGCAAGCACTAGTACGACACTGACCGATGGTAGCACGCAAGGGCATTATACGGTGAACAACGGACAGAATTCGCAGACATACGCCGATGTATTGATAAATATCAACAAACGTATTCAGGACTTTACGATTGTTGCCAATATCGGAGCCAGTTATAGCGGTATCACCAGCAAAGAATTGGGATATGCAGGTCCGATACGTGAAACGGGAATTCCCAATCTTTTCAATGTATACGATTTGGATAATGCCAAGAAACGTGCCACACAGACCGGTTGGCGTGAAGCGACGGAATCTATCTTTGCCAGTGCGGAGATTGGTTGGAAGAGTATGCTTTACCTCACTTTGACGGGACGTAACGACTGGGCTTCGCAGTTGACACATTCTCCGCAGGCTTCCTTCTTCTATCCGTCAGTCGGCTTGTCGGCCGTCATTTCGGAGATGGTAAAAATGCCGGAATGGGTGGATTATCTGAAAGTGCGCGGTTCGTTCAGTTCCGTAGGTAATCCCTATCCCCGTTTCCTAACTTATCCTACCTACTCGTATGATGCGACTAACATGGACTGGAAATCTCAAAAGAACTTCCCTATCGGCAAACTGTATCCTGAACGTACTGATTCTTGGGAAATCGGTCTGGACGCTACGCTTTTCAAAGATTTCAAGTTGAGCGGTTCGTTCTATTATGCCAATACGTACAACCAGACGTTCGATCCCGAACTTCCCGTATCCGCGCGTTATGACAAACTCTATGTGCAGACCGGATATGTACGTAACTACGGTTTTGAAGCCATGTTGGCTTATAATCATCGTTGGGGAGATTTTGGTTGGGATACCAGCTTTACTTATTCTACTAATAAGAATGAGATCGTAGAATTGGTGCGCAATTATGTGCATCCGGAAACCGGGGTCATCTATAACGTTGACAAGTTGGAACTGAAAACCAATGAAGGACGTGGTTTCGGTAAAGCGAAGTTTATTCTGAAAGAAGGCGGCACGCTGGGTGATCTTTATACACACGCCGACTTGAAACGTGACATTAACGGCAATGTGCTGATTGATGATGACGGCAATGTGACGGCTGTTGATAACGCAGGTGACATTAAGTTGGGAAGTGTACTTCCGAAGGCCAATCTTGCCTGGAACAATAGCTTCACTTATAAGGGAATCAATGCCGGATTCTTGGTTACCGCTCGTTTGGGAGGTATCGTTTACTCCGCTACCCAAGCTTATCTCGATCTGTACGGAGTGTCCGAGACATCGGCTGCCGCACGTGATGCCGGAGGCGCATGGGTAAATGGCCGTAGTCAGGTGAACCCGCAGAGTTTCTATTCCGTAGTGGCTTCGCAGAGCGGACTTCCTACCTATTATACGTACAGCGCGACGAACGTACGCCTGCAAGAAGCGCATATAGGCTATACCATTCCCCGTCGTTGGCTGGGCAATGTATGCGACATTAACGTTTCCCTTGTGGGACGTAATCTGTGGATGATCTATTGCAAGGCTCCTTTCGATCCGGAAGCAGTGGCTACTACCAACAACTATTATCAGGGAATCGACTATTTCATGATGCCGAGCACCCGGAACATAGGATTCAACGTTAAGATTAACTTCTAAATATTATGACGAACATGAAACGAATATATTACCTTCAGAGAATCATTCTTTCGGTGCTCTTGCTGTTACCCTTGTCCGGTTGTTTCGACAGCGATATAAACCGCAAGATGTATGAAGCGGATGATAGTGAAATGCAACGCGAAAATCATATCGTCGGCGCAACGTTGAGAGTGATGCAAGGACTTGTCAGTCCGACGCGCGAGCATTTGTACCAGTTTATGGATGCTATGGTGGGCGGTGCTTACGGAGGCTATATGGAAGGTATCGTAGATACATGGGTAATGAAGTTCTCTACATTCAACCCCGAACAGGGATGGCTGAAATCCCCGTTTGCCGATCCTATTACCGACCTTTATCCCCAATACCTCAAGATGTTGAGCGTGACGGATGATCCGGTAGCTTTGGCTTTGGGTAAAATCTTGCGTGTCTGCGTCATGCACCGTGTGACGGATATTTACGGACCTATCCCTTACTCGCAGATGTTGAGTAATGACAATCTGGGAGAGAACCTGTCCGTTCCATACGATTCGCAGGAACAGGTATATACGCAGATGTTGAAGGAGCTGGAAGAGGCCGATAAAGTGTTGGAAGAGAATAAAGACCTTTCTTCCGAAGCGTTCCGTAAATTGGAGGATCTGTATTACGGTAACATCTCCAAATGGCGCAAATTCCTTCATTCCATGCAGCTTCGTATAGCGATGCGCATGAGTTATGTGAACCCTACGGAGGCGCAGCGTATTGCAGAAAATGCCGTAGCGGCGGGAGTGATCGAAGCGAATGAAGATAATGCCATGCTCCATGTGGCGGAGAACCGTTCCGAACTGTTGTTCAATAATTGGAGTGATTATCGCATCAGTGCCGATATGGTTTCCGTGATGAAGGGATATGAAGATCCCCGTTTGGACGTTATGTTTGTGAAAGGTACCAATACCGTAGAAGTGGGTGGCGAGAAACAGGAAGTGAACGATTTTTATGGTGTGCGTATCGGTATCTTCACCGAGAAGAAAGACGACATGATTAATTTGTATTCCAAACAAATCATCAGCAGTACCGATCCTTACCTCTGGATGAATGCCGCTGAAGTGACTTTCCTTCGTGCCGAAGGTGCGTTGCGCGGTTGGAATATGGGCGGAGAGCCGCAGGCGTTGTATGAGAAAGCCATCGCTCTCTCGTTCGATGAACGCGGGGCTAAAGGAGCCGATAAATATGTGAAGGATGCAGAAAAGAAGCCGGTGAAGTACGTAGATCCGATGGGGGCTTATAGTGCGGATGCAGTGAGCGAGATTACGATTGCTTGGGAACAGGGGTCGGGAAAGGAAATCTTCGAGAGGAATCTGGAACGCATCATCACGCAGAAATGGATTGCCATCTTCCCGCTAGGTCTGGAAGCATGGGCGGAACATCGTCGTACCGGTTATCCGAGATTGCTTCCTGCCGTAGAGAATAAAGATCCCAACAATAGTGTGGATGTTACTATCGGTCCCCGTCGCTTGCCTTATCCGGCAGATGAATACAACTCTAACGGTGCTAATATAGCCAAAGCCGTACAGATGTTGGGTGGTGCTGACGCTGCGGGTACGCCTCTTTGGTGGGATGCGAAAGACCATTCGGTTGAGAATAACTAATAGCTCTTTACAAGAACCTTTTTTAATCCATAAGATTATGAAATATAAATCAATATTCAATGTATGTCTGCTGACCGCTTTCCTATTGACTGCGACCACTTCCTGTGACGATTGGACGGAAATGGAGATTCATGAGACGGATGTCAACGGAGCAAAGGAGCAGAACCCGGAACAATATGCCGTTTATACGCAGAACCTTCGGGCTTATAAAGCAACGAAGCATACTGTGGTTTATGCCCGGCTTGACAATGCTCCGGACAAGGCTACCAGTGAAAAGTTTTTTCTCCGTTCCTTGCCGGACAGTATTGATATCGTATCCATGCGTAATGCCGACCGACTGACTGATTTTGACCGGGAAGACATGGCGATGGTACGTGCCGATTACGGAACGAGAGTGCTTTATTATGTGGATTGCACGCCGGGAGACAAACTGAATGACGCTATCGCTTCCGCTGCTGAAGCCGTACGGGCAGGAACGTTTGACGGAATTACGCTTGCTTCTTCTGCTGCGGTAGATGCGGCAACGTTGAAATCGCTGACTGACGCACTGGGACAAACACCGTGCTTGCTTGTCTTCGAGGGAACTCCTTCCCTGTTGCCGGAAGCGCAACGTAGCCTTTTCAGCTATTTCGTACTTGATATTTCCGAAGCAGCCGATGACTACGACATTGAAACGGAAGTCCGTTTGGCTACCGGATATGGCAATACGGCTGCCGGACATCTGTTGTTGGCTGTAACTCCCGAAGGCTCGTTGACGGATTATAATGGAGTGACCCGTTCTGCCATTGCAGGAGCTGCTCACAGTGCTCTCCATATGGAGACACCGTTGGGAGGCATTGCCATTTACAATATTTCGGACGATTATTACGATGCTGATATTATTTATAAACAGACTCGTGGAGGCATTCAATTTTTGAATCCCGCTTCGGTTCATTAAACTAAGTAAACTATGAGAATACATAAACTTTATCAGTGCCTTGCAGCCGCAACCCTCCTGTTTTTGCCGGTTGCCTGCGACAATACCGATTATAGCGACCATTCACCGTTTGACAATTCGGCATACTTGAATGTGGCTGCTACTAAAAATGCGGAAACGTTCACTTTCAACCGTAAGGTGACGAACCAGACGAAAACGTTTACAGTGAAACTGTCGTATCCTTCAGGGGAGGATGTGAAAGTAAACCTCAAGGTAGATCCTTCACTGATTGCCGTATATAATGCGAAGAACGACACGCATTATGAGATGTTGTCTGCCGAACATTATCAATTATCGCAGGAATCCGTTACTATTCCTGCCGGAAAGATAACGTCCGACGAAGTCAGTATCAAATTCTTAAAACTCGATGAATTGGAGATTGACGCTACTTATCTCTGTCCGCTTTCCATCAGTGGAGCCGAAGGAGTGGGAGTGATGGACGGTTCACGTACGATGTATTATCTGGTGCGTCGTTCCAGCGCTATAACAACAGCCATAAACTTAAAGAATGTCTACGTTACTGTTCCCGGATTTGATAAAGGAAGTCCGACAGCGGATGTGGTGAATAACTTGAGTGCCGTGACGATGGAAGCGATTATTCGTGTGAATAGCTTCCAACCGGAAATATCCTCTATCATGGGCATCGAAATGTATCTTCAAATGCGTTTGGGTGATGCAAGCTTTCCGAACCAACAATTACAGGTACAGACCACGTATGGTAAATTTCCTGACGCTAGTAAACAAAAACTGTTGTTGGCAGGTGAATGGTATCACGTTGCTTTAACATGGGATTTAGCTACTACCACTATCGCTTATTATGTGAACGGGCAGTTGCAGAGCATTAGTACCAGTCATGGTAAGAGTGATCTGACTAGCATAAGTTTAGGCGATAAGGAACCAGACGATGAATTTGGCAATGGTGGAGACCACAATTTTTATTTCGGGAGGTCTTACACATTGTCTCATGATTTAAGTCGTCAATTCGACGGTGAAATATGCGAAGCTCGTATCTGGAGCGTAGCCCGTACGCAGGAGCAGATTTATCAAAGTATGTATGATATTCCTAATCCGGCTACCGAACCTACTTTGCGTGCTTATTGGAAGTTTGATGAAGGAACCGGCTTGGAAGTGGTAGATCGTACAGGACACGGGAACAATGCGAAAGTAGTTCCTTATTGGAAAGATAGTAATCACACGGAAGCTTATAGTAAAGCGGATGCGGAACTATGGCCAAGTGGCATTGAGGTGCCAATGATTAATCAATAAAGTTATAGTAACCATCTAAAAAAGAATGAAATGAAACGAATCTTTAAATATATTGGACTAAGTGTCTTCATCTCTTTGTTTGTCGTGGCTTGTGAAGAGGAGGCTACTATTTTAAATCCGGATGTCTCTCACAATAAACCGACAGAAATAGTGGTTGGTGATTCACCGAAGCTGTGCAGCGATTTGCAAAAAGATAATCAGCAGGTATTTCTTGTGGTGACCGATAAAGAGAATGAGGCCGTGACAGACCATGTATCTGTAATGCTGAATGAAGCTGCTACGGAAGCAAGGAATCTGACGGTAGTGGTGGATGATGATTTTGATGTGGAGGCTTTCCGACTCGAGGTTACAAATTCAAATTATCAATTGTTGCCGGAAGAAGCTTATGAATTAGAGAATGGAGGTAATCTGACGATAGCTGCGGGAAAAGTACAATCGGGAAAAGTTATGCTAAAACTGAAAGGGTGGATGTTACCGAAAATAGAAAATTTTTTAGTTTCCTTGTGTAGTACTCAATATATACTTCCACTTAAGATTAAGGAAGTTGATGGATATCAAAGCTTATTGTATTGCATAAACTTGACAAATGGTAAATGGCATTTAACAGATTCTAGTAAGGAATATACTTGCATAGGTTATGTTGATACAGAAAAGATGAGTCCTTTAGTAGCTTCTGTGTACTATGTGCAGGAATTTATGGAACCTAATAGTGAAAATACATTGCTTTTTGATGTTGTAAATTTGTTAAGAGCCACTGTTGGTGTAGGTGGTAAATTGAATTTCGATTCAAATATCATTCATGTATTGAAGAATGCCAATAAATACATTCGCCCATTACAATTAAAAGGAATGAAAGTGTGTCTTACGGTAAAGAATAGTTCAACTGTGGGTTTCTGTCATTTGACGGATGTTGAGATTGATAATTTTGTAGCGCAAGCGAAAACAGCAGTAGAGTTGTACGGATTGGATGGGATTGATCTTTGGGATGATAGTAATGAATATGCTGTGAAAGAAATAAAAGATGCGACCGCATATCCTAAACTTATAAAAAGAATGCGGGAATCCTTACCTAAAGGTAAATTATTGACAGTGGCTGATAAAGGTGAGGCTACTGCTAATTTTGGAGAAAAAGAGAAGAGTGGGGGAATTGAAGTTGGTAAATATATTGATTATGCTTATAATGGATATATTAATCGGTATTCTATTCCTTTTTGGCCGGATTATGAAGTTCCTGAGGCAGAGTGGATGATTTGCGGTAGGAAGCCTTTTGCAGGATTGGAAAAGGAACGTTTTGTATGTTTCTCACAAGATTTTACTATGTCTTTTTTAGCTACCTATGAAGATGACGCTTATTTAAATTTTATAATGGATATGGAGGGGAGTGGTAGCTTTCCTGGATTTAAAATCTTTTATGAGAGTTATGGCGCATATATAGCTTACGATATTCCTGATAATATGAGAGGTAAAGAGGACTTAACACAGGCACCTATGGATGATATACAACCTATCTATGATCCGAATTATGAGACTTCTATATGGCGAAGACCCCATGAAGCCGGTGCCGTAGGAAATGATGTAGATAATACTTATTTCCGTAAGGACTGGTGATTTTTTCATGCAAACTTCTGCTATTTTGTATATGAAACATCTATCTTACGGATAAAAGCGAATGTGTCTTTGTCATGCAGAATGTAGTGAAGTATTTCCTCTCTTCATATAAATAGGAGGGAATGCTTCACTTCGTCCAGAATGTAAGGAGAGGCTATTCATCGCATAAATTGATTTTGATAACATATTTATCTATATTAAATTAAAAACAGTATTATCATGAAAAATGTATTGAAAATCTGGTTAGTCGACAACACTGTAACCGTCGACAATAAAGATGATAAGATCGGTCAGCTCGAATCGTCCGGTAATCTCTCGTTACAGGACATCCTCGACGAGATGCACAAGGAAGATACAGGGCTTCGCCCCGAAACCATCGAACACGTTGTGAAGCTCTACAACCGTGTGCTGCTACCGCCACTGCCGGTCGTCCGTTCACCGTCAATGGTCGTATGCTGAAAATAGCAGGCACGGATTCTTCCGTCGGAATCACTATCACCGACAGTAAAGAACAAACCACGCCTGTCGATCTCAATATGCTGGCGGTTAACAACCCGTCGCAACTCACATTCATCGTTCCAGCCGGTCTAGCGGATGGCGAATACACCCTCACCATCACGACACAGTATGCAGGAAGCACTCTTCTGAAAACACCCCGAATCGCCATTGCTACTTTTTACGTCGGCACGAAACCCGACACAGGAGGCGGTTCTGGTGGCGACGAAGGTGGCGGAGGAGGAGAGGCTCCCGATCCTGCGGCATAAAATGTACCTGACTGGTGGAGTATTGCTCCCCCGGTTTCTGCAGAGAGGCTGCATAGTTCTATACATGATGCGTGTATAGGGCTGTGCAGCCTTCGTGCATAGAGGGCCGCAAGGTGCGTATGAAGAAGGTATCGTTTATGCGAATCAGTAGCTGAACAAATATTGGGATATTTATTTTTCATTATCTGCGAAAAAGATTGTAACTTTGTCATAACTTAAAAAAGAAAGCGAAATGGAACAAACGGACAGGTATATTCGTTTCGACTGGGCAATCAAAAGACTGCTTCGTCAGAAAGCTAACTTCAGTGTTTTAGAAGGTTTCCTCACGGTATTACTTGGCGAAGAGGTGAAAATCATCGAAATACTGGAAAGTGAAGGAAACCAGCAGACTGCCGATGATAAATTCAACCGTGTGGATATCAAAGCCAAAAACGATAAAGACGAAATAATCATCATTGAGGTTCAGAATACACGTGAACTTTACTATCTGGAGCGCATTCTCTACGGAGTGGCAAAAGCCATCACGGAACATATATCCCTTGGCGAACGCTATTATGAGGTGAAGAAGATTTATTCCATCAGCATCTTATACTTTGATATCGGCAAAGGGAATGACTACTTATACCACGGACAGAACCATTTCGTGGGAGTGCATACGAACGACTGTCTTGAAGTGACTACCAAAGAGAAAGATGCACTGGTGCATAAGCTCCCAGCCGAGGTATTCCCCGAATATTTCCTGATTCGGGTGAATGAATTTAATAAAGTGGCTGTCACTCCTTTAGAAGAATGGGTGGAGTATCTGAAGACAGGCTGCATCCGTCCTGATACGAAAGCGCCGGGACTGAAAGAGGCTCGTGAAAAACTGGTTTATTATAATATGTCCAAAGCCGAACGCCAGGCGTATGATGAACATTTAAGTGCTATCATGATACAGAATGATGTGTTGGATGGAGCGAAATTAGAAGGACGCATGGAAGGGCGTATGGAAGGACGCATGGAAGGACTTGCAGAAGGACTTGAAAAAGGGCTTGAAAAAGGTCGTATAGAAGTTGCCCGTAACATGAAAAAACTGGGAGTTCCTATGGAGGTTATCATACAAAGTACCGGATTATCAGAAAAAGACATAGAAATTCTATAAAGTGAAATACACATTGTGCCTTTACCGAAATAAAAAGCAGAGATTATGGCAAGAATAACGGTCCCTTATGCAGTGGCGGATTTCGAGGATCTTTGCGAACGTGGCTTTTATTATGTGGATAAAACGGATTGTATTCCCGAATTAGAAGATTATAAAGCTCCGGTAGGCTCGTTTTGTTGTGTTTTTATCAGGATAAGATTTGAATTCCATTTGCTGAAGAGCGGCGAATAATATTCCGAATAGTTCATAACGTTTTTGGGTAATCAACGGGTCAAGCCTATTATTTCTTTCTTGTAATCAGGGTATTCTGTAATCAATGAATTTCTATCCGCTAATTCGAAGTCTTCATACTCGAATCCCGGTGCTACGGCACAACTGACCAAAGTAAAACCGCTTGGCTCTTTCAATCGTGCGGCAAACCAGGTTCCCGGTTCTATTGTTATTTGTAATACTCCGTTTTCCTGATCTGATAATTCCCGACATACTAACACCCCTTCTTCAAAGGAATATATCAATAGAGGCGCGCCTTTATGAAAGAACCAGCTTTCCGGAGACTTGATGCGATGAAAGGCGGAGAAATCGTCATTCTCCAGTAAATAGTAAATGGTTGTCATTACTTGTCGTTTGGCTTCCCTGCCTTCCATAGACACCTGCTTCTTTGAGCGGTATTCTTCCTGATAGTAGCCCCCTTCAGGATGTGGGGTCATTTTCAAATGATCAATCCAATAGGCTGCATATTGTTTTTCATTGTTCTTCATCTTCAGCAATTCGTTTATATAAAAAAGGATGTGTCAATAATAACTTTATAGTGGATAAGGACTAGGACATTTATATATTCTATTTTGTTCTTTACACCAACATCCATATCTCTGTCTTATTGAATTTTACTGCTTTTCATAGCAAAGATAGTGAATTGAATATAATTTGCAATGAAACAACAGCTACATTTTGATGTAAATAAGGGTTTTATTTATACCTTTGTCTTAATTGAAAGAAAAAACAGAGATTATGGCAAGAATAACAGTTCCTTATGCAGTGGCGGATTTCGAGGATCTTCGCGAACGTGGCTTTTATTATGTGGATAAGACGGATTATATTCCGGGTTTAGAAGATTACAATGCTCCTGTATTTCTACGCCCCCGCCGTTTTGGAAAGAGCTTGCTGATATCTATGCTGGCTTCTTATTATGACCGTACGAAGGTGAATCGTTTTGAAGAACTTTTCGGTGGTACATGGATTGGAGAACATCCTACCAAAGAACATAATCAGTATCTGGTTATTCGCTATGACTTTTCGGCAATGGTGATGGCAGATGATATGCAAGGGCTGGCACAAAACTTCGATAAACTTAACTGCATACCGGTGGAAATAACGCTAGAACATAATCGTGATTTGTTTGGTGACTTTCAGTTTACAACTCGGGGGAATGCGGCACAAATGCTGGAGGAACTTTTGGGCTATGCACGTTCTCACGGATTTCCTAAGGCTTATATTCTAATTGATGAATACGATAACTTCACCAATCAATTGTTGACTTCTTATAATGATCCGCTTTATGAAGAAGTCACCACCAGTGATAGTTTCCTTCGTACCTTTTTCAAGGTGATAAAGAAAGGTATAGGAGAGGGCAGTATCCGTACCTGTTTCTGTACAGGCGTATTACCTGTCACAATGGATGATCTGACTAGTGGATACAATATTGCTGAAATTCTGACGTTGGAACCGAACTTCTTGCATATGCTCGGCTTTACTTACGAGGAAACGAAAACATATTTGCGTTATGTGCTGGACAAATATGATTCCGATGCAAGTGAAGAACGTTTCGAGGAGATCTGGCAGCTTATAGTGAGCAACTATGATGGCTACCGTTTCAGTCCTACGGGTAAGCCTCTTTTTAACTCTACTATCCTTACTTATTTTCTTAAGAAATTTGCAGTCAACGGTCGAAGTATTCCTTCTGAGCTGATTGACGAGAATCTACGGACGGATATTAATTGGATTCGCCGACTGACCCTTTCACAGAGTAATGCAAAGGAAATGTTGGACGCATTGGTCATAGACGACGGGTTGCCGTATAATATTACAGATTTGTCCAGCAAATTCAACAAGAAGAAATTCTTTGAGAAAGAATTCTATCCGGTCAGTCTGTTCTATTTAGGTATGACTACTCTGAAAAGTACTTATCGAATGGTACTTCCTAATATGACCATGCGTAGCATTTATATGGATTATTATAACCAGTTGAATAAGATTGAAGGAAATGCCAGCCGTTATGTTCCCGTTTATGAACTTTATGATTCCAACCGGAGTCTTGAACCTCTTGTTCAGAACTACTTTGAACAATACTTGGGACAATTTCCTGCGCAAGTTTTTGATAAGATCAATGAGAACTTCATCCGTTGCTCTTTTTATGAACTTGTTTCCCGCTATTTAAGCAGTTGTTACACTTTTGCCATCGAACAGAATAACTCCGTAGGTCGTTCTGACTTTGAGATGACAGGTATTCCCGGTACGGATTATTATACGGATGACCGTGTTGTGGAGTTCAAATACTATCATGCCAAAGAGGCTGATCGCATCCTCTCATTGACCGAACCATTGACGGAACACGTACAACAGGTGAAAGGCTATGCCGAAGATACGAAAAAGAAGTTTCCCAATTACAATGTTCGTTCGTATGTGGTATATATCTGTGCCAATAAAGGGTGGAAGTGTTGGGAGGTATAATCACTTTTTCCTGGCTTCATGCCGTCTGTGAGAAATATTCGTGTAACTTTGTAGGCTGATAGTATAAAACAAGAAAGAAAAGAATGATAGTTTGCATAGCTGAAAAGCCTCTTGTTGCACAAGATATAGCGAAGATTTTAGGTGCTCATACCAAAAAAGAAGGGTATATAGAAGGAAACGGATACCAGGTGACCTGGACGTTCGGACATCTTTGTACCCTGAAGGAGCCGCATGACTATACTCCTAATTGGAAATCGTGGAGTTTAAGTAGTTTGCCGATGATTCCTCCGCGTTTCGGTATTAAAGTGAAAGAGCATAATCCGAGTATTGAGAAACAATTTCATATCATAGAGCAATTGATGCAAAATGCAGATGAGATTATCAACTGCGGTGATGCCGGACAGGAAGGAGAATTGATTCAGCGTTGGGTGATGCAGAAAGCAGGTGCCCGTTGTCCGGTGAAGCGTTTGTGGATTTCGTCTTTGACGGAAGAAGCTATTCGTGACGGATTTGCAAAGCTAAAGGATCAGGCAGATTTTCAGTCACTGTATGAAGCGGGACTTTCGCGGGCTATCGGAGACTGGTTGCTTGGTATGAATGCCACTCGTCTTTATACAATTAAATACGGTCAGAATAAACAGGTACTTTCTATTGGTCGGGTACAAACACCTACCTTAGCGTTGATTGTTAACCGACAGTTGGAGATAGCCAACTTCCAGCCTAAGCAATATTGGGAATTGAAAACGAACTATCGGGATACAACCTTTTCGGCTTTAATTCGCAAAAGTGATGAAGAAATCGCTGCGGAAGAAGAGAAAAACGGTGGGAAAAAGAAAATAATAGAGAATCCCGGTATTGATCCTATCGCTAACAGGGAAGAGGGCGAGGCGTTGGTAGAACGTATCAAAGACCTTCCGTTCGTAGTCACCAGTGTTAGTAAGAAAGACGGGCGGGAGTTTGCCCCGCGTCTGTTTGATCTGACTTCGCTTCAGGTGGAATGTAACAAGAAATTCGCTTATTCTGCTGATGAGACATTAAAACTTATCCAATCCCTTTACGAAAAGAAAGTAGCCACCTATCCGCGTGTCGATACAACTTTCTTGAGTGACGATATTTATCCGAAGTGTCCCGGCATTTTGAAAGGACTTCGTGATTACGAAGTACTGACAGCTCCGTTGAACGGTTCCACATTGCCGAAATCGAAGAAAGTATTTGATAATTCAAAGGTAACAGATCACCATGCCATTATCCCTACCGGAGTGTACGCTCAAAACCTGACGGATATGGAGCGTCGTGTCTACGATCTGATTGCCCGTCGTTTTATTGCCGTGTTCTATCCGGATTGTAAGATTTCTACTACTACCGTGATGGGAGAGGTGGATAAAATAGAATTCAAAGTAAGCGGGAAACAGATTCTCGAACCCGGATGGCGTGTTGTCTTTGCAAAAGATGTAAAAGAAACGACCGAAGAAAAAGAGGAAGAAGACGAAAATGTACTTCCTGTTTTTGTGAAAGGGGAAAGCGGTCCTCATGTTCCCGATTTAAATGAAAAATGGACGCAGCCGCCCAGACCTTACACGGAGGCAACCTTACTTCGTGCAATGGAAACTGCCGGAAAGTTGGTTGATAACGACGAGCTCCGCGACGCATTAAAAGAAAACGGTATCGGCCGTCCGTCTACCCGTGCCGCTATCATAGAAACGTTGTTCAAACGGAATTATATCCGTAAGGAAAGGAAGAACCTGATTGCTACCCCGACAGGAGTGGAACTGGTGCAACTTATCCATGAGGAACTTCTGAAGTCTGCTGAATTGACGGGTATTTGGGAAAAGAAACTCCGCGAAATAGAGAGGAAAACGTACGATGCCCGCCAGTTTTTGGAAGAACTGAAGCAAATGGTTTCAGAAATCGTAATGAGTGTGTTGTCAGATAATACCAACCGTCGTATTACCATTCAGGATGCGGTAGCCGCCCAAGCCGAAGAAAAAGCGAAGAAAGAACCGAAGAAGCGTGAACGGAAACCGAGTGTGCCGAAAGAAAAGAAGCCGAAGGCTACGCCTGCGGCTACTTCTTTGACAACTGCTAATGCTGATTCCCTTGTCGGACAACCTTGTCCGCTTTGCGGCAAAGGGACGATCATAAAAGGCAAGACAGCCTACGGATGTTCGGAGTGGAAAAACGGATGTACTTACCGGAAAGCATTATGAAACTCAATCACCGCCTCTATTCCCTTACGGAAAATATCCAATGAGAAATTTTCATTCGGTGAATGGATGGCGTCCGATTCGAGTCCAAATCCCATCAATACGGTCTTAACTCCCAATACTTGTTCGAAAGTGGAGATAATGGGAATACTGCCGCCACGACGTACAGCCAACGGCTTTTTCCCGAAAGCTATCTCAAAGCCTTTCTCCGCCGCTTGATAGGCGGGAAGGGAGATGGGGCAGACATAACCCTGTCCTCCATGCATAGGAGTCACTTTCACTTGTACCGTGTCAGGAGCAATACTAAGAATATAATCCGCAAACATTTGAGAAATCTTATGGTGGTCCTGATGTGGAATCAACCGACAAGACACTTTGGCGTAAGCTTTTGAGGGAAGCACGGTTTTGGAACCTTCTCCTGTATACCCGCCCCATATACCGCATACGTCAAAAGACGGCCGGCAACTGTTACGTTCCAATGTACTGTATCCTTTTTCTCCGAATACTTCCTTCACACCGATCGCTTCTTTGTATTTCTTTTCATCAAAAGGAATACGGGCAATCATCTCCCGTTCGGCTTGTGGAACTTCTTCTACGTCGTCATAGAATCCGGGAACGGTGATTCTGCCATCCGCATCGGTTATTTTACTGATAATCTGGCATAACACATTAATCGGATTGGCTACCGCACCACCGAAATGTCCGGAATGTAAATCACGGTTTGGTCCCGTAACTTCTATTTCCCAATAAGCCAGGCCACGCAGACCTGTGGTTAACGAAGGGAGTTCCGCTCCTAGCATGCTAGTGTCCGAAACAAGAATCACATCGGATTTCAACAACTCTTTGTGCTCTTCGCAAAAAGCCTCCAAACTGGGAGAACCGATTTCCTCTTCTCCTTCAAAGATAAACTTCACGTTATTTTTTAGCAGTCCGTTCTTGAGGAGATATTGGAAGGCTTTCACCTGAATAAATGATTGTCCTTTGTCATCATCCGCACCACGTGCCCAAATGTGACCGTCACGTATTTCCGGCTCGAACGGTTGGCTTTTCCAAAGCTCCAACGGCTCGGCAGGCATCACGTCATAATGAGCGTAGACTAAAACGGCCTTCGCATCAGGATCCACAATCTTTTGAGCAAAAACAATCGGATTGCCTTTGGAGGGCATTACCAATGCTTCGTCCGCTCCGGCTTCCAATAATAGCTGTGCCCAGCGTTCAGCGCACGCCAGCATATCATCATGGTGTTCGGGCAGTGCACTGATACTTGGAATACGGATGAGGCTGAACAAATCCTCCATCATTCGGGACTCGTTCTCTGCTATATATTTCTGAATTTCGTTCATAAATTGAATTAAACATTAAAGCTGCGTGGTTTTATCCAGCAGGTAATAGTCAAGTATAGTCATCGCAGCCATTGCCTCTACAATGGGAACGGCGCGTGGCAGTACACAGGCGTCATGACGGCCGCGAGCTTTCAGCGTGGTGTCCACTCCGTCGATATTAACAGTCTCCTGCTCCATCAACAGCGTAGCGATCGGTTTGAATACCACACGGAAATAAATGTCCTGTCCGTTACTCAGTCCTCCCTGAATACCTCCTGAATGGTTGGTATGCGTTTCAATCCGTCCGTTGTTGTTATAGAAAACGTCATTCTGTTCCGATCCCTTCATCTTCAGTCCCTTGAATCCTTCACCGTACTCAAATGCTTTGGCGGCGTTGATACTTAACATCGCATTTCCCAAAGCCGCATGGAGCTTACCGAAAACGGGTTGTCCCAAACCGATGGGGCAGCCTTTGATGACACAAGTCAGCGTACCGCCGATAGTATCGCCTTCTCCTTTTACCTTATATATAAGGTCTGCCATTTCTTTTGCCTTTTCCGGGTCCGGGCAGCGTACATCATTTGTCTCGATCAAGTCGAGATCATAATCCGAGTAAGTGCCTTCCAGTTTGATAGCTCCTACCTGTGAAGTGTAAGCGGTGATACTGATACCTAACTGGCGGAGTGCCAGCTTGGCCAAAGCACCGGCTACGACGCGTGATACCGTTTCGCGTGCAGACGAACGTCCGCCGCCACGATGATCGCGGATGCCATACTTTACTGTGTAAGTATAGTCGGCGTGTGAAGGGCGATATACATTTTTCAGATTGTTGTAGTCATTAGAATGTTGGTTTTCGTTCCAAACGATAAAACCGATGGGGCAACCGGTTGACTTACCCTCAAAAATACCGGAAAGAAACTCTACTTTATCCGCTTCTTTGCGTGCGGTGGTAAGGATGGATTGTCCCGGACGGCGCCGGTTCAGTTCCTGTTGTACGAACTCTTCGTCGATAGTGATTCCGGCGGGAAATCCGTCAATTACTCCTCCAATTCCTTTTCCATGAGACTCACCAAAACTTGTGAGCCGAAAGATGTTGCCAAATGAATTAAACATAGTCGTGGCTTTTTAAAATTACTGTATGCAAATATAACAAAGTTTTCGATAAGATTGTTGTGAACTCAAAATATCTTCAAAAAAGGTGGCATATTGAACCTTTTTTCTTCTTTTCAGTTTATAAATGATGATTAATAATAACTAAACCAATGACTGTATGAAAAAGAATCTATTGTATTTACTAGCATTAGTGTGTTCTATCACTTTCTTCGCCGCTTGTAGCAGTGACGATGACGATAGCAAGAAAAATGAGGGTAACGAACCCGAAGAAGAGGCGGTGGTGACAGCTCCGGATGTGGTTGGCACTTATTGGGGCAACTTGAATATATCTATGATAGCGGATGGCTCCGACCAGGAAAATGTTATAGCGGACGGAGTGCCTAAATTTATAACCTTTTCCCAAGTCAGTGATACGGAAATAAAAATAGAACTGAAAGATTTTGAACTGTTCATGAACGGGAAGATAATGAAGTTCGGAGATATTGTAATAGACAAGTGCACCGTAAAGAAGGGAGAGGGGATTTCGACCTTTACAGGACAACAGCAACTTACATTTGCTGGAGAGGCGGCTGCCTTGGGAGCTTGTGATGTAACTGTGGCGGGGACGGTGGAAGGTGCAGATGCCAATATGACCATCAACGTAAAAGTGCCGGCTTTGCAACAGACAGTCAAGGTTACTTATTCAGGAGTAAAACAGGTTGAGAATCCTGATAAAGAATAACTTTAATATTCACCACAGATTACACGGATTAACACAGATTGATTTTAATGAATTGATAATTAATTTCTATTATCTGTGTTAATCCGTGTAATCTGTGGTGAGTTATATTTTAGAATGCATACCCGAAGCCGATATTCAGATATATAGGGTACATCGAGAAAGTGACCGTATGGAAGTCATTCTTGAAGATATTGTTGAGTCCCCAAGTAAGGTCGGCGTATATGTTGAGATGTTTGAACGCTCTCCATCCGGCTCCTGCCTGAAGCCCCCACTGAAAACGTCTCAGATCGTCGGAGAAGTCATAAGTTGCAATTTTATCATCGGTAAATTCTACTTTAGGTCCTGTTGGATCGTCTTCACGCAGATATCCTTCGTATACGTGTCCTGAAAATTCCCTTGAAAGTATATAAGAAAAATAAGGGCCTACTTTCACATTCCAACGGCTACTCAACTTATAAGTAGCCATCAATGGGATGGTTAATCCGGCGGTATGTACTTTGGTCTTTACCCCTCCTGTCCATACTCCGCTGATCCTTTCACCTCCTTGTCCCAGAATTTCCATACTGTAATTCTTTACGGTAGCTTCGGTGGTCATAGCTTTGTTTTCAAGCCGTAGCCCTACGATGATACCCAGTTTGTTCTGAACCGCTACCCATTTGGTCACTTCACCCCCGATTGTAATGGCGAGAGTCGGATTGTAACCGTCGATAGACCGGATTTCCGCCGGTAAGGGAAGCGGAGCTGTGCCGCCGATACTGATTCCTGCTTTCACTTCGTATTCCAATCCGCGAAGGGCGGAACGGATAAGCGTTTCATTTCTATCCACTTGTGCATAACCGGGCAGGGCAACACTTAAACAAATAAGCAGACCGAATGTATAAAGGTATTTTTTCATCGCTGTAATTATTATAAAATCATTTAGGTTTTAGTTTTCTGTATGATAGACCAGTTCGACTTCATCAATCAGCAAGGTACTTCCGATGGCTCCATTGAAATAAGCGCCTTCCAAACTGGAGGTAAAGACGATTGCTACGTTGTATTTTCCATCCCTTAGCTTTTCTTTGTCGATGAACTTGCCGGGGCGGGTAATAAACGGAAGTTTGAAGTAAGTCCATTCATCTGTTTCTTTGGCGTTGTCGATGCGTGCTATTGAAACCAGATTCGGACTGGTGAACGCATTACTTCCGTCAAGAGTAGGAACAGACTCGCTCGTTTCGTACATGATGGCGTATATATCGCAGATGTCACGTTTCCCGTCAACGGGTTTTCCTTCTTCGGTGAACTTGTCTCCCGCCTTGTATTTATAATAACCGGCTAGATAGGTCGGCACATAACGGAAAGGCAGACCGAATTTGGTAGCTTGCAGCGGATAGCTCATGGCATTGTTCACATCAAAAGAGCCGATAAATAAGTTTCCTGCGGCAATGGGCATACCCATTAACTGCCCGAAGAAACCGGTACTGCGCGTTACTAATGAAAGACATTTTCCCTCTTTACCATCCGCTATTTGGAAAGTGGGGTAGTCGTTGGCTGTTTTAGGAACGCCGGTCATGGCATAACCCGCATTTCCGCTGGCCCATTCCATAATCACTTTGTCTCCTTGCCGTTCTACGAATATATAGTATTTTTTCCCACCGAGAGTGTCCTCGAAGTTGTAGTTAGTTGCAAGTTCCGTATCAATAACCGAAACTGTATATGTCTTTTTCCAGACTCCGTCGGCTGCTGTGACAGTGTATTTTTGCGGTAGACTAAAATCGTGTACCGTTCCGCTCAAAGGGCTGATGGTAGCTCCCGGAGTCAGGGTGAATTCCGGTGCAAGGGTCGAAACGTCTGTTTCCGGTCCCACAAAAAGAGTCACCGAATTATTATTAATGATAGGACTTGTGGTCATTACTGCTTTCGGCAGTGTGCAACTAAGTATATCTGCTTCTGCGTTAAGAGCTTCGTCACGGATGCAAGAAGAGATGATAATACTTACCAGGAAATATAAAATCACGTGTTTTGCTTTCATTTTTCTCTTTTTTCTTACTGTTAAAGTTTAGTTCTCAGAAGCGTTTATAACAAAATGAAATTTTATTTGTTCAGTAAGAGATGTATGATAAAAAAGATTTTCTTACTTTTGTGTGTACTTAAAACTTATGAGTTTATGACTGAGTCAGAAAGAAGGCAAATTATAGAACTGATTAAGAGAGAGGTAATTCCGGCTATCGGATGTACAGAACCTATTGCTGTGGCGCTTTGTGTAGCGAAAGCCGCCGAAACATTGGGGATACGTCCGGAGAAGATAGAAGTACTGCTCAGTGCCAACATTTTAAAAAATGCGATGGGGGTAGGAATACCGGGTACAGGAATGGTAGGACTTCCCATTGCCGTTGCTTTAGGAGCATTGATAGGCAAATCAGAGTACCAGTTGGAAGTATTGAAAGACTGTACACCGGAAGCTGTAGAGTGCGGAAAGCAGTTTATTGGGGAAAGACGGATTTGTATTTCCTTGAAAGATAATATCACGGAAAAGCTCTATATCGAAGTGATTTGCAGGTCCGGAGATAGGACGGCGAAAGCTGTAATTGCCGGTGGTCATACCACCTTTATATATATAGCCGATGGAGGCAACGTATTACTAGACAAGCAGCATACAACCGATGAAGAAGAGGAAGCGACCGCTCCCGAACTGAACCTGCGTAAGGTTTATGATTTTGCCTTGACAGCTCCTTTGGATGAAATTCGTTTTATTCTTGATACGGCACGTTTGAACAAGGCAGCTGCCGAACAAGCCTTTAAAGGCAATTACGGACACTCTTTGGGAAGAATGCTTCGGGGAAGTTATGAACACAAAGTGATGGGTGACAGCGTATTCTCTCACATCCTCTCTTATACTTCTGCCGCTTGTGACGCTCGAATGGCAGGAGCTATGATTCCGGTCATGAGTAATTCCGGCAGTGGTAATCAAGGAATATCGGCCACGCTTCCTGTGGTGGTCTTTGCCGAAGAGAATAATAAAAATGAAGAAGAACTGATCCGTGCCTTGATGTTGAGTCATCTTACGGTTATTTATATCAAACAAAGTTTGGGACGTCTTTCCGCTCTCTGCGGTTGTGTGGTAGCTGCCACAGGTTCCAGTTGCGGAATCACTTGGCTGATGGGAGGGAACTATGACCAGGTTGCCTTTGCCGTTCAAAACATGATTGCCAACCTGACAGGCATGATTTGTGACGGTGCAAAACCGAGTTGTGCTCTAAAAGTGACTACGGGAGTTTCAACAGCTGTACTGTCTGCTATGATGGCAATGGAAGACCGTTGTGTAACTTCTGTGGAAGGTATTATTGATGAAGATGTAGATCAAAGTATCCGTAATCTGACAAGAATCGGCTCACAAGCTATGAACGAAACGGATAAAATGGTACTCGATATCATGACGCACAAAGGATGCTAGAAAATGAGGAGTTAGAAAATGAAAAAATGAGGAATGAAGAATTAGCTGCGCAATGGTTGTATGGCAATTCTTCATTCCTCATTTTTAACTCTTCATTAACTTAGTGGCAACAGCCGCCACCGCATTCGTGGTCATCGCAGCCACCATTGCAACCACCATCACCGCAACTGTCGCATCCGCAACCGCAGCCTTCGCCACTCATCATTTTCACCAGTTCTTGAATTTCTTCGTTAGTAGCAGGACGGCTTTCAATCACTTCGCCTTCAAAGATGAGATCGGCGCCTGCCAACGGATGGTTGAGGTCAACGACTACTACATCCGGTTTGATTTCTACTACGCTGGCATTTACGCGTTGACCGTCACCGGTCATCAAAGGTACGATATTACCCTCTTTGATATGGTCGCTGTCGAACTTGCCGTCAACCTCAAAGATATTTTTCGGGAGATCAATCACGTGTTGCTCGTCATATTGACCGTATGCTTTGTCTGCCGGAATGGTGAAGTCAAATTTGTCACCTTTAGAAAGAGAGGTTATCTGGTTCTCGAAGTCCTCGAGTGTTGTTCCTAATCCTGAAATGAACTGAAAGGGGTGTTCTGCTTTTGCTTCTTCGAACAATTCCTTTTCACCATCTTCCATTGTATATAATTTGTATGCAACGGTAATGTACTTGTTTTCTACTGTTTCCATCTGATCTTTTTTGTTTCTGATTAATAATTCCCGTA
>ENA-UEYF01000880-UEYF01000880.1-human-gut-metagenome-genome-assembly--contig:-NODE-880-length-28301-cov-4.033447_pt1 | contig 28301 bp, 28 predicted proteins | sample MGYA00242902_ERZ507920 | MGnify/ENA primary metagenome ERZ507920 (study PRJEB26167, sample SAMN06115402) | human gut metagenome | host: Homo sapiens | place: China:Jiangxi | collected 2016-07-05...
CGGGAACTTACCTCATGGGGCGAACGCATGCAAATGCTGAAAGACCTGGGAATGAATCCTGTAGAACGTGAGCGTATCATTCGATTTCGATATGTCCGGCTGTTTTCTGCGCTCCATGCACGGAAGGCCCAGCCTCGCAGCGGCAATGTACATTGCGCTGCGAATCTCATGCTCTGGTTTATTCGAGACTGTGAATCACGAGGCCCGAACGCAACTTCGGTTCAAACCATGTGGTCTTCGGAGGCATGATATTCCCCGAATCGGCGATGTCGATCAATTGTTTCATGGATACGGGATAGAGAGCAAAGGCAACCTGCATTTCTCCGCTGTCCACGCGACGCTGCAATTCGCCCAGCCCCCGGATTCCCCCGACAAAATCGATCCGCTTGTCAGTGCGCAGATCTTTAATGCCGAGAAGCCTATCGAGCACCAAATCGGACAGGATCGTCACATCGAGCACGCCGATCGGATCGTTGTCGTTATACGTACCTTCCTTGGCGGTCAAACTGTACCATTCGCCGTCAAGATACATAGCGAAATTGTGCAACCGGTCGGGAGTGTAAATCTCCCTGCCTTTCTTTTCGACGGTGAAATGCTCACCGAGCGCTGCAATCAGCTGCGAAGACGCGAGACCGTTCAGATCCTTAACGACCCGGTTGTAGTCGATAATCTTCAACTGGTTATCGGGGAAAATAACAGCCAGGAAGAAACAGTACTCTTCATCGCCGGTATGGGTGGCGTTTTGCTTCATTTTCTCCTGCCCGACCCGTGCAGCGGCGGCGGTACGATGGTGTCCGTCCGCCACATAAAGCGCCGGGATTCCGGCAAAAATCTTCGTGATCCGCTGCTGCACCTCCGGATCGTCGATCACCCAAAACTTGTGGCCGAAACCATCGGACGCCACAAAATCGTACACCGGTTCATTTCCGGCCACGACGCCCTCGATAATCAGATCCATCTCCCGGACGGCAGGGTAGGAGAAAAACACCGGCTCGATATTCGCATTCTGATTGCGGACATGCACCATCCGGTCCTCTTCCTTGTCCGGGCGTGTCAGTTCGTGCTTTTTGATTTTACCCTGCAGATAATCGTCGAAATGACAGGCCGCCACCAGTCCGTACTGCGTCCGGCCGTCCATCGTCTGGGCATAAACATAATATTTTTCCGTATCGTCTTGCACGAGCCATCCTTTTTCGCGCCACGCCCGGAAGTTTTCCACGGCGCGGGCATACACTTCGTCGGAATGCTCGTCCGCGATCGGCGAAAAGTCGATTTCGGGTTTGATAATATGCAGCAGCGACTTTTCGGTAGCCTCCTGCTGCGCTTCGGCCGAGTTCAACACGTCGTAGGGACGCGATGCCACCTCGGCGGCATGCTCGGCAGGGGGACGGATCCCCCGGAAAGGTTTTATTCTGACCATAGTAATCCTTACTCTATTCGGTTACTCTCCTCAATCCTCTATTTATTGACCTGAAATTTGGTATCCCCGTCTTTCAGGTAACCGACGACCTGGCGTGCGGCAGCCAAACCGGCGTTGATATTCGCCTCTGCCGTTTCCGCCCCCATCTTTTTGGAGGTCGCGAAAACCCGCTTGCCGAACTTTTCTGTCAATGCTGTCTGATTGCCAGCCGCAATAGCGGTAATGTATTTCAGGTCGGTACGCTCTTCGAGCGCCTTCACCAACCCGGCCTCGTCGATCACCTCCTTGCGGGCGGTATTGACCAACGTAGCGCCCTGGGGCATCCGGGTCAGCAGACTGTAACCGATCGACGCTTTGGTTTGTTCCGTCGCCGGAATATGCAGCGAGAGGTAGTCGGATTGTTCGTACAAAGCTTCGACCGTGTCCATTACCCTCACCCCGTCTTCTTCGAACACCGAAGGATCTGCATAAGGATCGTAGGCCGACACCTCCATACCCATCGCCTTGCCGTAACGTCCTACCAGGCGCCCTACATGACCGTAGGCCTGAATCCCCAGCCGTTTACCGCGAATTTCAGTGCCGGTGCCCGGCGTAAACTGGTTGCGGGCCATGAAGATCATCATACCGATAGCCAACTCGGCCACCGCATTCGAATTCTGGCCCGGCGTATTCATCACGACGATGCCCCGCGATGTGCAGGCACCCAAATCGACGTTGTCGTATCCCGCTCCGGCGCGCACCACGATTTTAAGCTGAGGCGCGGCAGCGACCACCTCGGCGGTCACCTTGTCGCTGCGGACGATCAACGCATCGGCATCCTGCACTGCGGTAAGCAGCTGGTTCGTATCGGTGTATTTCTCGAGCAGCGCCATCTGGTAACCCGCTCCTTGCACAATTTCACGTATCCCGTCCACTGCAGCCTTGGCAAATGGTTTCTCGGTAGCGACTAATACTTTCATCGTAATCAGTGATTGGAAAAAAACGGCCTTCTTTTGCTCGGAAGGCCGGAATGTGGTTATAAGTCCCATGAGACCCGTACTTTATTTCACATGCATTTTTTCGAACTCCCGCATGCAATCCACCAGCGCCTGTACGCTCTCCTTCGGCAATGCATTGTAGGTCGAAGCGCGGAAACCGCCCACCAGACGGTGCCCTTTGATGCCGACCATGCCTTTCGATTTCGCGAACTCGAGGAACTGCGGCGCCAGGTCTGCATATTTCTCAGTCATAACAAAGCAGATGTTCATCAGCGAACGGTCCTCTTTGACGGCCGTTCCCTCGAACAACGGGTTGCGGTCGATCTCTTCGTACAACAGTGCGGCTTTCTCTTCGTTGAGCTTCTGAATCGCGGGTACCCCGCCGATCGACTTGAGCCAACGAAGAGTCTCGCGCACGACATAAATCGCGAAAACGGGAGGCGTGTTAAACATCGACTGATTGGCGATATGGTTGCGGTAGTCGACCATCGACGGGAGTTTGCGGCTCACCTTCCCCAGAATATCCTCGCGCACGATGACGAACGTCACCCCGGCAGGCCCGATGTTCTTCTGCGCACCGCCGTAAATCAGGCCGTACTTCGACACATCCACCGGGCGGCTCAGAATGTCCGAACTCATGTCGGCCACCAGCGTTACGGGCGAATCGATGTCGGTCTTGTATTCCGTACCGTAAATCGTGTTGTTCGTAGTGATATGCAGGTAATCCAGATCGGTCGGAATCGTATAGTTTTTCGGGATGTAATTGAAATTCTTATCCTCGGAAGAGGCGACCACATCCGTCTCGCCGAACAGGCGCGCCTCTTTGATCGCCTTGTTGGCCCATACGCCCGTATTCACGTAACCGGCTTTTTTCTCAAGCAGGTTATAAGGCACCTGGAAAAACTGGGTACTGGCGCCGCCGCCCAAAAACAGTATTTTATAGTTGTCGGGCACCTGCAACAATTCGCGGAAAAGCGCTTCCGCTTCGTTGTTGATCGCTTCGAAATCAGCGGATCGATGCGAAATTTCAAGCAGGGACAAACCGATACCGTCAAAATCAAGGATGGCCTTGGCCGCATTCTCGATCGCTACGCGGGGCAGGATGGACGGCCCGGCGCTGAAATTGTGTTTTTTCATAACGCTTCTCAGTAATTATATTAAATGATTCTATTCCGAAACGGGGAGTTCCAAATTTATCTAAAAAATCCGGGAATTGCACAACAAAATTTCCAATTTCTACAACAACTCGCGAGGCCGGCCCATTTTTAACAAAAATTCCCTATTTTTGTTCGATCAAAAGTGTGTGTTATGATTAAATCGATGACCGGATACGGCAAAGCGGAAGCCGCGCTCGGACACAAAAAAATCACCGTCGAAATCCGTCCAACGCCACATCCATCACCTCCACATTTCCTTTCAGCAATTGCCAGACCCGCGTTGTACCGTCCTCAGGAGTATGAAATCCGCAACCTAGTGGCCAAACGGCTGCAAAGGGGTAAAATCGACGTCTATATTACAGTGGAGTTGGCCGGGAGCCAGAATTCCGTTACGCTCAACAAACAGGCCTTCGACGAATATTACACGCAGCTAATGGCACTGGCCGACGGACAGAATATGGCCTGGGGTACCAAAGCGGTCGATGCCGCCCTGCTGCAGGTGATCCTGCGCCTGCCCGACGTGGTGCAGACTGAAACCACGACACTCTCCGACGAGGAAAACCATGCGCTGATGAAAGCCGTCGAAGAGGCCCTGAACCATATTGAAGCGTTCCGGGAACAAGAAGGGGCGATTCTGATCGCCGACCTGCTGAAACGCATCGACAAAATCGAAAGCCTGAAAAATGGAGTCGAACCCTACGAAAAGGCTCGCACCGAAACGATCAAGGCACGCATTCGCGAAAACATCGAAGCCATCGGCATCCCGCTGGACAGCAACCGGCTCGAGCAGGAGATGATCTATTACATTGAAAAGCTCGACATTACCGAAGAGAAAGTCCGCCTGCAAAACCACTGCAACTATTTCCGCGAGGTGGCCCGCAGCGAGGAAGGGGTAGGGCGTAAACTCGGCTTCATCGCACAGGAACTCGGCCGCGAGATCAATACGCTGGGATCGAAAGCCAACGAAGCGACCATGCAGAAAATGGTCGTTGAGATGAAAGACGAACTCGAGAAGATCAAAGAGCAGCTGCTCAATATCCTCTGACAGCTACTCCTGCAGGGAAACAGTCCCTCCTGCCGGATTCTTCGATGAATTGAACCGCACACCGGCTTCCGGGATCAATTTTACGTTTAACCGCACAAACCGCATAACCGTTATGACGCAGCCCACCGCAACCGGTAAAGTAATCATCTTCTCGGCTCCTTCGGGCGCCGGCAAGTCGACGATCATCGGCCGCCTGCTCCGGGATTTTCCCCAACTCGAATTTTCGATTTCGGCCACGAGCCGTGCACCGCGGGGGAAGGAGGTACACGGCTGTGAGTATTATTTCCTCGACCATGACGATTTTTTGAAAAGGGCCGGTAACGGCGAATTCGTCGAATGGGAGGAAGTCTATGCAGGCACCTGTTACGGAACGCTGCGCAGCGAGTTGGAACGGATTTGGAGCAAAGGCCACGTTATCGTTTTCGACGTCGATGTGAAAGGCGGCGTAAACCTAAAAAAGATATTCGGGAAACAGGCTTTATCGGTATTCATCATGCCCCCTTCCGTGGAGGTGCTGCACCAACGCCTCGTGGACCGCGGGACCGATTCGCCGGAAATGATCGCCAAACGGGTCGCCAAAGCCACCGAAGAGCTGACCTACGCAAATCAATTCGATTGTATCGTTGTGAACGACTGCCTGGCCACGGCCGTCGAAGAGGCCAAAAAGGCCGTAGCCGACTTTATCGAATAGGACTGTAAAACGCACGAAACCGTTATCTCCCGGGAATAATCCGATATAATGTAATTTTCCCGGGTTTATTTTCCTTACGTCAGACTCACCGACATGATGGAGACCGGAACCGCCGATACCATCCTCTACAGCGGATCGTTCAATCCGATCCACCGGGGACACTTGGCCGTAGCCGAACAGGTATTGCAGGCTTTTCCCGGCAGTGAGTTGTGGCTGGTGGTTTCGCCGCAAAATCCGCTGAAAAGCGAAACGGACCTCGCACCCGAACAGCACCGGTTGGAAATGGCCCGCATCGCCGTACGGCACTCACTCCTGCATGAACGGATGCAGGTCTGCGACATCGAATTCTCGCTGCCCAAACCGTCGGCTACGATCCATACCCTGCAAGCGCTTTCCGCCCGGCACCCACAACGCAGTTTCTCCCTGCTGATCGGCAGCGACAACGCCGCGTGCTTCAATCAATGGATCGCTTATCAAGAGATTCTGGAGCGCTATCCGGTATTGGTCTATCCCCGCGAAGGCCATCCGGTACAGCCCGGGCCGACAACCGATAAGTGCACGTTTTTACAAGATGTTCCGCTGCTGCCGCAAGCGGCAACCGACATCCGCGGCTTGATCGCCGACAACGGCAAAGACACGAAAGCTCTTGTGGAACGGGAATTGCCCGCAGGAGTTTGGGAATACATCAAAATGCACAAACTTTATGGCTGCCGATAATACATTGCAACAGGAAATCGACCGGATAAGCGACCGGATCGCACTGCATCCCCACGATGCGACGTTATACCTGCAACGCGGTAAACTTTTCCACCGGACGGGAACATTCGACAAGTCTCTCAACGATTTCACCAAAGTACTGCAGCTCGACCCGCAAAACACCGAAGCCCAACAGTACAGCCTGTTGTTGCGCGAAATTTTCGCCTACACCTACACAGACCAATACAACCCGTAAAATCAATCGGGCGATTCTTACAAAAAACCGTAACCGCCGCGAATCACCGTCACTACAAAAACACTACTTTTGCACCCGAACATAACAACGATTTCCATGGTAAGAAACATAGCCCTGATGACCGGAGGGGACTCCTCTGAATGGCAGATCGCGCTGCAAGGCGCCGAAAATATCGGAAACGCCCTCGACCGAAGCCGTTACTCCCCTTACACCATTGTCCTGCGCAACGGGCACTGGACCTACACAGCGCCGGACGGAACAAAAAGCGAACTCGACCGTAACGACTTTACCCTGCCCGTCGCCGGCCGGAAAATCAAACTCGACTATGCCCTGATTGTCATTCACGGCACCCCCGGCGAAGACGGCCGGCTGCAAGGCTATCTCGACATGATGGGCATTCCGTATTCGTCCTGCGGATTCGTATCCTCGGTGCTGACGTTCGACAAAGCTGCCTGCAAACGGGCCGTCGCCGGCAGCGGCATCCACCTGGCCAAAGAGATTCTGCTGAACAAAACTTCGGAAATAGACCCCGCAGCCATCATCGCGGAATTGGGCTTGCCGCTGTTTGTCAAACCGAATGCGAGCGGCAGCAGTTTCGGTGTCACCAAGGTCAAGAAACAAAATGAACTGCTCCCGGCTATTACCGAAGCGTTCAAGGAGAGCGACCAGGTATTGATGGAAGAGTTCATCGAAGGCCGCGAAATCAGTTGCGGCGTGATGATCGCCGGAGGCAAAGAGTATATTTTCCCGATCACCGAACTGGTCTGCCAAAGCGAATTTTTCGACTACAAAGCCAAGTACCAGGGATTTTCTAACGAAATTACCCCCGCCGACCTGCCCGAAGCGATCCGCAAGGAGGTGAACCGGCTTACACTGATCGCCTACAAACGTCTCAACTGCCGCGGCGTGGTACGCATCGACTTCATAGTCAAAGGCGAAACCCCTTACATGATTGAAATCAACACGATCCCTGGCATGAGTTCGCACAGCATCATTCCGCAACAGGCAGCCACAATGGGCATGAGCCTCACGGAATTGTTCAACCTGATTATCGACGAAACCTCGAATAAATAACCGTTGCCCAGGTCCTCTAAGCACACAATGACCGGCTATCGAAATAGATCCGGGTATTCATAACGGGTATTCGAAATCGAAAGCTAATAAAAAAGAGACCGGGATTCCGCCGGTCTCTTTTTTATTTTACTATTCTTTGAAGCGGATCTTTCGTACAAACAAATATCGAATCCGGATTTCGCAATCGGAAAAACCGCTTCAAACCTGATTTTATCTAACTACGGTGAGCTATTGCGCCGTGATTTCAATCACACGGCTGCTCTCCCTGAAATCGGAGAAAGCCTGCAGGCCGATCTTCATCAGATACTCTCCGGAAAAGGTTTTGCCGTCCTCCACGAACGGACGCGCAGGCACGCTGTCCATCTTGTTGATCTCCACGACACGGTAACTACGCTGCGGATCGAGCCCCTGCAACCGGATGGGATAGGAGCGCTCCACATATTTCTGGGCATAAATATCATAAGCGAACAGCACCGCTTTATCCTGCCCGGGGGTTACATACATCACCGCCGCATGATTGCCGCTATACGGCGACACGAGCCGGAACTGGTCGCCTTCCTGGATAATCGGGGCAAGCCGCTTGTAATTTTGAACCGCTTCGCGGCAGAACTGCCGTTCGGCTTCGGTCAGCTTATCCATATTGATATCAAAACCCAGCTTATCCATCATCGCCACATCGGTGCGGAACTTGATACTCTGGTCGCCCATCGAAGTGACGTGCGCACTGATGCTTTTAGCGGGAAAAAAGTAGGAATATCCCCATTGCATGAAGATGCGTTTTACCGGATCAGTGTTGTCGCTGGCCCAGAATTCGGTAAAATATTTGAGCGCTTCGTAGTCGCACCGGCCGCCGCCGCCCGAACAAAGCATCATCGGCACATCGGGATATTTCTCTTGGATGCGCTCCAACACCTTATACAGCCCCCGGACATATTCGATGAACAGGTGAGACTGATTCTCCTTCAAATAAAAGGAGTAGGGGTTAGTCAGCATGCTGTTGCAGTCCCATTTGAAATAGGCCAGGTCGGGATTCTCGTTCAGAAGCTTGTCCACGACGCCGAACACGAAGTCCTGTACCTGAGGATTGCACAGATCGAGCGCCATCTGGTTACGGTAATAATAGGGCTCGCGGTTCGGATAGTGAATTACCCAGTCGGGATGTTTCTCATACAGTTCGCTTTTCGGATTGACCATCTCGGGTTCGATCCAGATACCGAATTTTACTCCGGCGCTGTCGGCAGCACGCACCAATCCGCCGACGCCATTCGGCAGTTTGGAGGCGGTCGGCTCCCAATCGCCAAGCCCCGACTTGTCGCTGCTGCGGGGATATTTATTACCGAACCAACCGTCATCGAGCAGGAACATATCGACACCGAGGATCGCCGCCTCCCGCATAAAATGGCTCAGTTTCTTTTCATCGAAAGCAAAACCGGTCGCCTCCCAGTTATTCAGCAACGTCAGGCGAGGACCGTGACCGTCCTTGAGCTGGTAGTCGCGGGCCCAATCGTGAAAACTGCGCGAAGCCTCACCCGTACCCTTATCGCTGTAAGTAAAGACAAACTCCGGCGTACGGAACACTTCGCCCGGACGGAGGTTGTACTCCGACGCATAAGGATTGATCCCGGAAACCACACGCAGATCGTTACTGGCATCGATATCGAACGTAAAACGGAAATTACCGGTCCAGTTCAGCGTCCCGAGCACCACCTCCCCTTCGGTCTCGCGAGCCGGGGCATCGAGCCCCAGAATGAAAAACGGCGAGGTGAGCATAGCCGCCCGGGCGCCCAACCGTGTATCGAGCACCTTCTTCCCGGGCGTAAGTTTTTGCTCGGTCATCGTAGTTTCATTGCCCCATTTGCCGGTAAACTCGGTCAGGTAATAGGCCGGACGGGCAAAATAGAGCAGGGAAGAGGCGAAATCCTGCAACAGCACCGGTCTCTTCTCCCGATGACTGATCTCCGTCCATGCCTTAATGATGTTTGCATCGGAAAACGCGTCGTAATACAGCTTCACCTCGACCGGATACACATCGTCACGCAACGTCACCACCGTGCGCGTGACTGTGGGGGAGAGCGCTTCCTGCGTATGAGAAACATACCTGAACAGGGACGAGTTGTTGCCGTCGGCATGCGTCATGCGTACAGCCGGTTCGAAAAAATTTTGCAGATCATAAGGCTGGTAAGCATCTTTACCCGCAGGTAAAACATCCAGATTGCGTCCATCGGTCCAAACAGAACCCAGGTAGGACTGGCACAACCGCCCGGTGGTATCGACCTTCAGGATCAGGTCGGTTTTACCCGTAGTGACCCGGATCGTCTCCGGGGATGCTGCCTGCAGCAGCGAAAAACTGCAACCGAGCAGGCACACCCCGATAAATCTCATAAGTTTCATACTGTTATCTGATGTTTGGGTGAATAATTCGTCAATCGAAGTGTTAAAAATAGTAAAAAAAGCCGAATCCGCCGCCTGCCCCCGGATTTTGCATTTCCGGCTCGAAACGCTATCTTTGTTCACTCTATGACCACACTCCTTGTGGCATGAACTCATAACGTTTTTTCCAATCCCCGGGACGACCGGCAGGAATTATCGATACATTTCCATGATCCAGATCGACGACAAGATAGTCAGCACCGAAATACTCACCACGCGCTTCTGCTGCGACTTGCCGCGCTGCAAAGGCATTTGCTGCGTCGAAGGCAATGCGGGCGCACCGCTCGAAGCGGACGAAGTGGACACGCTCGAAGCGGAATACGAAACCTATAAACCGTATATGAAGCCCGAAGGTATCGAGGCCGTCGAACGGCAAGGCTTCATGGTGATCGACGAAGACGGCGACTACACCACGCCGCTGATCGGAGAAGCGGAATGCGCCTATTCGTTCGAACAGGACGGCATCACTTTCTGCGCGATCGAAAGAGCATACAACGCGGGCAAAACGACGTTCATCAAACCGATTTCGTGCCATCTCTATCCGATTCGGCTCATCGCATTCGGCAACGGTTCTGTGGGACTAAACTACCACCGTTGGAACGTTTGCCACGATGCGCTGGCCCTGGGCCGGGAAAAAGGCCTTCCGATGTACCGAATGCTCAAAGTTCCTCTGATCCGTCGTTTCGGGGAAGAGTTCTTCGATGCACTGTGTTCAGCAGCACAATATCTTAACGAACAAAAATAACGACAATAACGACTCAAGCGGAGTCAACTCCCGTTTTTTTGTTAGTTTTGTAACAATCAATTCGATTCCCCGCATGAAACTCCGACATATCCTGCTTGTCATCACCTTAGTGTGTTTCACCGTCTCGCTTACAGCCCAGACCCGCAGAAGAAGCACGACGGCTCCCGGCACGACGGCCCCGAAACTGGAAGACCTGCCCAAACGCCCGCTGGACACAATCCCCACTAGCGATCCCGAGACCAAGATAATTCTGTTCAGCAACAACACCTGGTCCTACTACCGTCCATCGCTCGAAAGACTCGATTCGCTGCCCGTCTACACGCAACATTGGGATACGACCGGGGTATTCGCCTACCGGGACATCGCCTATAACGACCTGCCGCCCGTGGTGGAACTGAAACTGGTGGACGACCTGACCCAATTCAAATCCCCTGTAACCGGTAAAGTATTGTCGAAATACGGTCCCCGCCGCCGGAGAAACCACAACGGCGTAGATATTCCGCTGCGCCCCGGGGAACCGGTTTACGCCACTTTCGACGGGCGGGTACGCTATGCCAAATACAACACCGGCGGCTACGGCAACCTGGTGATCGTACGGCACCGCAACGGACTTGAAACCTGGAACGCCCACCTGTCGAAGCTGAATGTCAAACCCAATGATTATGTGAAAGCGGGGCAGGTGATCGGCTTCAGCGGTAATACCGGGCGCAGCCGCGGCCCGCACCTGCATTACGAAATGCGCTATCAGGACCAGACTTTCGATCCCGAATTTATCGTGGATTTTGAAACAGGACAGCTCAAATATCAAACTTTCGCGCTTGAAAAATCGTTCTTCAACATTCATTCACGCGCATCCGAAATCCTCGAAGAAGAGGACGAATACGACCTGCCCCTGCTGACCTCCAACGACAGCGGCGACAGCACCTCGCAGGATATCCTCGACCAAATCGCCGAAGCCCAGCAGAAAGAGAAAAAAGCGGCCGTACAGCAAAAACCGGCCGGCATCAGTTCCAGCGGAGCAATTTATCACACCATCAAGTCCGGGGACATGCTCGGAAAACTGGCTATCCGCTACGGCGTAACGATCGACCAGATATGCCGGCTGAACGGCATTACACGCAATACCGTACTCCGATTGGGAAAGAAATTGCGAATCAAATAGCCGCTCTTTTCCCCATCCGACAAAAACAAGAAGCGAACCTCTCACGGGTCTTGCCTTAGAATGGTGCAACAAGTTGATAAAAGACTTGTTGCACTTTTTTTATTGGAATGAGGTAACGAATTGGCAACGGTACTATTTTCCGTGCATTGCGTGAAGAATCACAGCCTCAAATAACTGATTCAAAGATACTAAAAAATATTGTGAAAGAAATATATCTGTTATATATTCTTTATTCCATATATACTATTGTATATAAGAAAAACGTTCGTATATTTGCGAACAACAAACAATAATATGGTAAAGAAAGCATATACGGAACAAGAGGAACAGATTGCCCGCTTCGCCAAAGCGATGGGGCATCCGGCACGTATGGCTATCCTGCGTTTCCTCGCCTCGCAGGAGAGTTGCTTTTTCGGGGATATTCACGACGTGCTGCCGATTGCAAAAGCGACCGTATCGCAGCACCTCAAGGAACTCAAGGAGGCCGGGCTGATACAGGGCGAGATAGAAACGCCGAAGGTGCGATATTGCATCAACCGGGATAATTGGGAGATTGCCCGCGGGCTGTTCAGCGGATTCTTCGGCGGATGCAAAACCAAGAAAACCTGCTGCGAATAAGCGAACCCTATATTTTTTGCGGACAATGTTCGTCATTCGCCGAACTACATTTAATAAAGCTGAAACGGATTATGGAAATTAAAGTATTGGGAACCGGGTGCGCCGGATGCAAGGCGCTCTATGAAACGGTAAAACGGGTGGTGGCCGAAACAGGCATCGCCGCCGAGGTAATCAAAGAGGAAGATTTGTTGAAGATTATTGCCTACAACGTCATGTCGTTGCCCGCGCTGGTCGTGGACGGCAAGGTCGTGTCCAAAGGCAAAAGCCTTTCCGCCGCAGAAGTGAAAGCATTACTTACCAAATAACCGAACTGCCATGAAAAAAGGAATTTTACTCTTGTTGGCCGCTTTCTCCCTGTTTGCCTGCGGCGGCAACTCGTCCCCCAAAAACACGACCACGACCGACGCGGGGAAAGATCGCATCGAAGTATTGAGCTTTCACGGAAAACAACGCTGCGTGACCTGCCGGGCCATCGAGAAACTGACGCAGGAAGTCGTGGAAACCGATTATGCCGATCAGCTAAAGAACGGCACTGTCGTTTTCAAGGTCGTGGATATTAGGCTTCCGGAAAACGAACCTTTGGCCGACAAATACGAGGTAAGCTGGTCGGCGCTGTTTATCAACGGGTGGAAAGACGGAGAGGAAACGGCAAATGACCTGACGGAATTTGCTTTCGGCAACGCCCGCAATAATTCCGAGCAGTTCAAGCAGGGCATCCGGGCGAAGATCGACGAACTCTTGAAAAAATAGGATATGGAATATTTGCAGAACTTACTGGACGGCTCGACCGTCCCGGTCATAACGGCTTTCCTGCTCGGACTGCTGACGGCCCTGAGCCCGTGTCCGCTGGCTACGAACATTACGGCGGTGGGATATATCAGCCGGGATATTACGGACAGGAATCGCATTTTTCGTGACGGTCTGCTGTATGCGTTGGGACGGATTGCCGCCTATACTGTTCTGGGTGCTGTGCTGATCGCCATACTGCGCGAGGGCGCCAGTATGTTCGCCCTGCAAAAAACGGTCAGCAGGTACGGCGAAATGCTGCTTGCCCCGGCGCTGATCCTGATCGGGCTGTTCATGCTCTTCGGCGAGCGGCTCAAGTTACCCAAATTCGGGTTTTCCGGCAATAATGAAAAGATAAGCAAACGCGGCGGTTGGGGCGCATTGCTGCTGGGTGTGCTGTTTGCCCTCGCATTTTGCCCCAGCAGCGGCGTGTTGTATTTCGGGATGCTGATCCCGATGTCGGCAGCTGAAACGGGCGGCTACCTGTTGCCTGCCGTTTTCGCCCTTGCCACAGGGTTGCCCGTGGTGGTCGTGGCATGGATTCTGGCGTACAGCGTGGCGGGTATCGGACGCTTTTACAGCCTGATGCAGAGCTTCCAAAAATGGTTCAACCGGATCGTAGCCCTGCTCTTTATCGCGGTGGGCCTCTATTACGGAATCGTGTATTACCTCTAAATCAAATATAAGATGAAAAAGATTGAAATTTTCGATCCGGCCCTGTGCTGCCCTACGGGACTGTGCGGGCCGAATATCAACCCCGACCTGATGCGGATCGCCGCTGCCGTCGAATACCTCAAACGCAAAGGCGTCGTGATCGAGCGGCATAACCTGCGCGACGAGCCGCAGCTTTATGTAAGCAATAAAACGGTGAACGACTATCTGTCGCAACACGGGGCCGACGGTCTGCCCGTGACGCTGGTGGACGGCATTGTCACCGTACAAAAGGATTATCCGACCAACGACCAGCTCAAAGAGTGGACGGGCGTATCTCTGGATTATATTCCCTTAACCAAATAAGAGACAACCGAAGATGAAAGCATTTAATCTAAGCGAAATAGATTTGACGAAATACCTGTTCTTCACGGGGAAAGGCGGCGTGGGCAAGACTTCTATCGCCTGCGCCACGGCGGTCGGGTTGGCCGATCAGGGGAAAAAGATACTGCTGATCAGTACCGACCCGGCATCCAACCTTCAAGACGTATTCGGGCAGGAGTTGAACGGTCACGGAACCGCCATCGGCGAAGTGCCGGGGCTGACGGTCGTCAACCTCGACCCGGAACAGGCCGCCGCCGAGTACCGCGAAAGCGTGGTCGCCCCGTATCGCGGCAAACTGCCCGAAAGCGTTATCCGGAACATGGAAGAACAGCTGTCCGGCTCCTGCACGGTGGAGATCGCGGCCTTTAACGAGTTTTCGGATTTTATCACGGACAAGGCCAAACAGGCGGAGTACGACCATATCATTTTCGATACCGCACCCACCGGGCATACGCTGCGGATGCTGCAACTGCCCTCGGCATGGAGCACCTTCATCAGCGAGAGTACGCACGGCGCGTCCTGCCTGGGACAGCTTTCGGGGCTGGAACAGCGCAAGGAGATTTACAAGCAGGCCGTGCAAACCCTCTCCGATGCCAAAGCTACCCGGCTGGTATTGGTCAGCCGTCCCGATACCGCCCCGCTGAACGAAGCGGCCCGCTCGTCGCACGAGCTGCAAGGACTTGGGATCAAGAACCAACTGCTCGTTATTAACGGGGTGTTGCAGCAGACGGACGACGACGATGCCGTAACGGCGCAACTTTACGACCGGCAACAGGCGGCCTTGCGGTCGATGCCCGAGTCGCTCAGAAGTTTTCCTACGTTCAGCGTACCTCTGCGCTCCTACAACCTGTCCAACATTACCAATATCCGCCGCCTGCTGTTCTTAGACGATCTTTCGGCGGGTGCGGATTACCAGCCGTTGAAAGGTGAGAAAAGTCTGGACGATCTGGTGCGCGACCTCTATGCGAGCAGTAAGCGGGTCGTCTTTACGATGGGCAAGGGCGGCGTCGGGAAAACGACCGTAGCGACCGCCATCGCCCTGCAACTAAAGACGCTCGGCGCGAAAGTTCACCTGACGACCACCGACCCGGCCAACCATATCAATTACGATCTGGCGGTCAAAGCGGGCATCGCGGTCAGCAAGATCGACGAGGCTGTCGAGTTGGAGAACTATAAGAACGAAGTCAGAGCCAAGGCCCGGGCGAACCATATGTCGGCGGCGGATATGGAATATATCGAAGAAGATCTGCGCTCACCGTGTACGCAGGAGATCGCCGTGTTCAAGGCGTTCGCCGAGATCGTGGAGAAAGCCGACACGGAGATCGTCGTGATCGACACCGCGCCGACGGGGCATACCTTGCTGTTGTTGGACGCTACGCAGAGCTACCACAAGGAGGTGGAGCGGACGCAGGGCGAAATATCGGGCGCGGTCGCAAACCTGTTGCCCCGGCTGCGCGATCCGCAGCAGACCGAAGTGGTGATCGTTACGCTGCCTGAAGCGACGCCCGTGTTCGAGGCGGAGCGTTTGCAGGCCGACCTGCGCCGTGCGGGTATCCACAACAAATGGTGGGTAGTTAATTCCTGCTTGTCGCTGACCCGCACGGGCAATCCGTTCCTGCAAGCCAAAGCGCAGGGCGAGATCGTTTGGATCGAAAGGGTAAAGGAGCTTGCGGACGGCAATGCGGCATTGATCGAATGGAAGAACGAATAAGCCATGAGAATCCTGATTTTATGCACGGGCAACAGTTGCCGCAGCCAGATGGCGCACGGTTTTATGCAGTCGTTCGATCCGGCTTTGCAGGTCTTTTCTGCCGGGACGGAGCCTGCCGAAAGAGTGAACCCGCAAGCAGTCGAAGCGATGGCCGAGGTTGGCATTGACATTAGCGGCCATACCCCGCACGCTGTATCGGAATATTTGGGCGAGGCGTGGGATTATGTGATTACCGTCTGCGGCGGGGCGAACGAGCATTGCCCGCTCTTTACGGGCAAAGTGGGAACACGGGTGCATATCGGTTTCGACGATCCCTCCCACGCGACCGGTACGCCCGAATTTGTCGCCGGAGAGTTCCGGCGGGTGCGCGATGAGATTCGGCAAACGCTGCTGGCCTATTATACGAATTTCATCACGGAAAAGAAACCGATGCCGCAATGTTCTTGCGGCGGTAATTGTTAGGTTATGGAAAAGAAACAAGGCATAGGCTTTTTCGAGCGTTACCTGACGTTGTGGGTGGCGCTGTGTATCGTGGCGGGGATCGCCGTCGGCAAATGGCTGCCGGGTATTCCTGCCGCGCTGGGGCAATTCGAGTATGCGAACGTGTCGATCCCGGTCGCACTACTGATCTGGCTGATGATCTACCCGATGATGCTCAAGGTCGATTTCCGGAGCGTGAAGAACGTGGGCCGTCGGCCCAAAGGCATCGTGATTACCTGCGTCACGAACTGGCTGATTAAGCCGTTCACGATGTTCGGCATCGCGTGGCTCTTCTTCTTCGTGATCTTCAAAAGCCTGATTCCCGAACCGCTGGCCGACCAGTACCTTGCCGGGGCCGTGCTGCTCGGGGCGGCTCCCTGTACGGCGATGGTGTTCGTGTGGAGCTATCTCACCCGGGGCGATGCGGCCTATACGTTGGTGCAGGTAGCGGTGAACGACCTGATTATCCTTGTTGCGTTCGCCCCGATCGTAGCGTTTCTGCTCGGCGTGGGCGGCGTTTCAATCCCGTGGGATACGCTGCTGCTGTCGGTGGCGCTGTTCGTCGTCATTCCGCTGGCGGCGGGCGTGCTGACGCGGATCGTCGTGGTGGGGCGCCGTGGCATCGACTATTTCAACAATGTATTTGTTAGGAAATTCGATAATTGGACTATCGGCGGTCTGCTGCTGACACTCATCATCCTCTTCTCGTTCCAGGGTGAAACGATTCTGAACAATCCGCTGCATATCCTGCTGATCGCCGTGCCGCTCGTACTGCAAACCGTGCTGATCTTCTTCGTGGCCTACGGATGGGCGAAATGGTGGAAACTGCCTCACGATGTGGCAGCTCCCGCTGGGATGATCGGAGCCAGCAATTTTTTTGAGTTAGCTGTGGCCGTAGCGATCTCGCTGTTCGGCTTGCAGTCCGGCGCGGCTCTGGCTACGGTGGTCGGGGTGTTGGTCGAAGTTCCGGTGATGCTGATGCTCGTTAGGATCGCCAACAATACGCGGGGATGGTTCAAGAAGCCCCCTATAAGTACACTATAATGTTGATGTACCGTTCCACATTCCTCCCCTTTCTCCCCGTTAGCGACCAACAATTGATTGTTCGACACCCCAGACAATGGGTAACTTTGCGAGCGGGTAGAAGGGAATAGTTTTGGTGCCGCATGGAAGAGGGCGGACAGGACAAAAAGATAGAGTGAGGGCCGCGACTAAAATCGCGGCCCTCGTTGTTTCTTCTTGCGTTTCTTCCGGTAAGCAATCTAAATTCGGGGACGTATTTTCCGATATAGTTATCGGTAATTCGTAATCGTCCCGCAGATACGGTAGACGCCCATGTTGTCCTCCGGTTCTCCCGGCGCCTTGTCGCAAAGTAAAAAGATCGTCTCGATCTTTCCGCTGTCCCGCTCCGTCATCAGCACCGCGTAGTTCGCATTCCGGCACAACTCCACAGAGAGGTGAACGAAATGGTGAGGCTCCTTCGGCTTCTCCTTCAATGCATCCAATGAAAGATAGAAAGGAATAATCCTTATTGACGCACGCTGGGATTGATCCACGCATTGTATCGGCCTCTCCGCCTCGAATACCCCCTCCCCGAAAATCAGCCACGCCACCGAAAAGCAAGGCAGTACCCGGTTAATCCTTTTGGCAAGGTTGGGACTGATACCGTTGTTCCCTTTCTTAATCTGATACAGGTTCTCGCCCCTTTTCAGTCCGATAGCCTTGGCGAAAGCATTGATCGAAAGGCCCGAATAACCGATCACTTCGGAGAGCCGTTCCCAGGCGGGATTAGGGGTAATGTCGGATTTCATAAGTCGGGAGCGATAAATGATTCGATAAGCTCCGCGCCCATGTAATAAAAAAGGACGCAGGTACTATTTCCTATCGCCCGGCCTTGCAAACCCTAGAATCAGAAACAGCCCTTGCGCCCAAGTCAGTCCTAACCCTGAGGTTAGGACATAACTCGGACTAACAAGCTCCGTACCGACTCTAAAATCCCATATTGACTATGGTTGCAAGATTTGGCGATAGGTACAAAGGATGTTTATCCTTATATCATATGTTACGGCATCACGCCGTATTGTTATAGTTCTTCAAAGATAGCATAATTAGCGGTTCATTTTGCCCGTGGATTTGTTACAAATATAAATATTATTCCTCAATAATCATGCATATATCATTACAAAATACATCATTAGGCTGGTTTCTTTGTTTCATGAAGAAACAATGGCGGAACGATGCATTGATCACCAAGATAGCCCGGAGACTCAAAGACCTCCGGGTGGAGAAGAATTTGTCGCAGGAAGTCGTATATTTCAATACCGGTATCCATATCGGGAAAATCGAGACTGAGAAGTACAATATCACGGTCAGTACCTTGTCTAAGCTTTGCGATTATTACGGCGTGACCTTAGAAGAGTTCTTCCGGGGGATCAAGACAGAATAATCTCTAATATTTGCATATCTGTAAGCAATTACCACCCTTCTATTATCGGTTGGGGACAGTTTTCCACATTTCTTCCCTTTCTCTCCGTTAGCGACCAGCGAAAGGATTGTCCGGGGCGTAGGCAAGGCCGCCCGACAAGGGCGCTCCGTATAGCCTTGTCCGACACCCCGGACAATCGGTACCTTTGCGGGCGGGTGGAAAGGGAGAGTTCCGGGGCTGCACGGGAGAGGACGGAGAGGCAGAGAAAGACGAGCAGAAGAACCGACCAAAAAAGACGACGAAAACCGGGCAAAGAGACCGGGCGAGGGCCGCGACTAAAATCGCGGCCCTCGTTGTTTCTTCTTCCGTTTCTTCCGGTGAAGTAACCTCAATTCCATGCCGGAAGACGCATCTTCCGGCCCGCACCGCATATATTCTCCGCTACAAAGCCGGGCCGAAAGCCTCGTTTTATGTCGGTCCTTGTTTTAGCTTCCGCTTCGGAGGTATCGACGGCACGTGTTTGACTTCCCGCTTTTCCGATACCGGTATTCTCGGATCGCTCCACGCTTCACGGTAGTCGGTGTCCGACGGTTTCTCTTTCCAGAGATACGGCCTTGCGGTCTGTCCGCCGCCGTACCACTCGACAACGGCACGGACGACATAGCCCCGTTCGATCAGGTCTCTATCCATTTCCCGCATTTTGAAACGTCCATATTGCACCATATTATCCGGCGCGTGGTTATAGAGCCAGCCCGATTTAATCTCATCGTCAGCAACGAAATAGCCGGAGAAAGTCTCCCCGTCCCTGCACATATTCTCCAAATTGACATACTGTCCGTCCCGGATGCGCTGTACCTGCTCGTCCGTCAGACGCGCGCCGAACACCACCGGATTCTGCGGTGTTCGGGATTGCGGCTTGTGCTGTTCAGTCGGTTGTAGCTGGGCTTGTTCTTCAGTTTGCTCCTGTCCATGCCGTTCGGCGGCAGCTTTCTGTTCTTGCCGCTGTCGCTGCTCGATCTCCTTTTTCCGCCGGGCTTCTTCCTCGGCCTGCTGCTGCCATATGGCTTGTGCGTCCGCTTCGGCCTTGTTCTGCCCGATTGTTTTCATCAGGTTTCCGTAGCTGAATTTTCGGTCTATCTGCGAGGCTTTGAACGTCACGCCGTCTTTGGTGAAAGTCATTCCCTGTATTTCTTTGGCCGCGTCGCCGCCCCGGTGGACGAATGTAGTAACGATGCCTTGCCGCTCCAACCCTCGGGCCAACACCTCCAACGATTGGCAACCCGGCAATGCGGATTTTACCGCCTCGTAAATCGCGTACTTGGTTTGCTCCGGGCCGTGCAGTTTCTCCGCCTTCACCTTTTTCTTGCCCTCCGAGAAGGTGAGGCCGTATTTCTGTTTGAGCGCCTTGCAGACTTTCGTGTTCCGGCGGCGCTCGTTGTTGTCTGGGACAAGTTTCCTGTCATAACGCACCCGGTTGTACAGGATATGGATGTGCGGGTGTCCGGTGTCGTGATGCCGGGCCACGATGTACTGCGTATCGGTGATGCCCATGCGCCGCATGTACTCCCCGGCCAGCCGGATCATCATTTCGTCGGTCAGCTTCGGGGCGTCGTCCGGGTGGAACGACAGCGAGATATGGCCGACGACCTTGGCGATCTCCGGACGCGCCTTGCGTTGGAAATTGAAACTGTCCGTAACGCTCCGGGCGTCGGTATCGTCCACGCCGTCACAAGCCAGAAGCCGTGCGTGCTCCTTGTTCATCACGTACTCGACCGCGCCTTTGAAACTCTTTCCCGTTACGATCTTACCGATCATGGACTTTGATCTTTTGAATGGCGGTTCGGTAGAAGGCGATGATCCGTTCCAACTCATCGGCCTTCGCCGAGGCTCCCGCCCCGTTCTGGACTTTGGCAATCTGGTTCAGGTTGTTTCGCTCGCGGGTCAGTTCGGCGACGAGGGCCAACCGCTCCGGGCTGATCGGCGCAACGACCCTCCCGTTCAGCGTCATGCCGCGGGCGTATTCCGATAAGGTGCAACCGTTCTCTTTTGCCTGACGTTGCAGGATTTCCATTTGGCAGGGCGTAACCCGGAAACGCACCGTCAAAGACTGCTTTTCGGCGTCGGGTTTGGTCGGCCTGCCCCCTTTATTCCTACTTTCCGTCATGGTCGCCTCCTTTCCTTATCGACATGTGGCGGAAGCCTCGCTTACGACCGGGTGACCGAGCGTAGCGACGGGAGCCGGTCGGCGGCGTCGCAGACGCCGATAGTCCCGAATCCCCGGCGACCACCGGGAGCGGGGGATGGTTCGGCGAGCGACCGCAGGGAGTGCGGCGAACGGGACAGCCCCGGAGGGCAAGGTTGTTTGAAGGGGTCGCAAAAGCCGTCGCAGACGGGATTTTGTGGCACGAAAACACAACCTTGCTTCCTCCGTTTTCGGGAGCGTTCGATGCCGGGGCGTTAGCCCCGATCACGGCACGCCGAAGCCGTCCCGGTTGCCTCGCCGCTTGGAGCGGGCGGAGGCAAGGGACGGTGGGTGCGGGACGTGCGGCATCGAAGCTCACGCCGGGCAGAGGCAGGAAAAGGGCCGGGATTCAGTGACAAAGAAAGGGCGGAAGCGGGAGATCGCCCGACAGACGGACGGCTGTTCAGGGAAGCAGTAAAGAGGGCAGGGAGAAACAGACAGGGACGTGCATGGCATTGTGTTTTGGTTCCGTCGGCGAAGATAGGCACGGACGGCAGCGGTTGTTTCCCCCATACAATGCCATCGCCTCTTTTGCCGGATGCTGCCTTTACTTTCTTCTTGCACACCGAAAGTACCTTTTCTCCGCTATCTGTCTCGCCAATCCCCGCCAAACCCTGACTTAACGCGCCACGGTGAATCAATCATCGGATCGGTCGTTATCTTCGCCCGTGAACCAAAACCTATAAAGACTATGGGAATCATCTGTATCGACGAGAAGGTATGAAATACCCTGCTCGGAAAAATCGAAACGCTGGACTCGCAGGCCCGGCAATTGGAGAAGCGCTACCAGCCGCTCGCTAAAGAGAAATGAATCGACAGCCAGGACGTATGCCAGACGTTAGGCATCACCAAACGGACGCTGCAATCCTACCGGGAGAAAGGGATCGTCCCTTACTCCAATGTAGGCGGCAAATTCTTCTACCGGGAGAGTGATGTAGCGGCCTATCTGGAATCGAGAACCAAACGAAAGGAGGCGTAGCTATGGCGATGGACTATCTGACCAAAGAGAGCGAGGAGATAAGGCAAGCCTTCTCCTCGCTCGACCGTACCGAACGGGCTTTGCAAACGGCCTCGGCGAATTACATACCCTTCATTAAGAACGAACGCTACCTGACGGGCGAAGAGGTCTGCGAATATCTGCATATCTCGCCGCGAACGCTTCAAACGCTCCGGGACACCCGGCAGATTACCTACACAACAGTCAGCGACCGGGTATTCCTATATCCCGAAAGAGGAATCCGCGAGGTGCTGCAAAGGAATTGTAGGGTAACGTCAGAATATTAAGTTTAAAACGTCGTATTTTTGATCGAAGTTAAAGCAACGGCATTGTATTCATTTACAATGCCGTTGCTTTACATAATCAGTTATCCTTTAGGTGGATAAGGATCGTTACCATAGCTATCCTTATCTCTAATTTGTCCATTAGGACGGTGGATAACTACTTCTGCTCGTTGGTTGATTGCAATTTTTCGCGCCCGAATCCGCGCTTGTTCCTGTGTCCTAAAGGTCTGGGTAACTCTACTGTTACCAGCCCCTCGAACTGCCCATGTCCCATTGTGAGGGACAACATGCTGATTTTTAGCCATATTTTTAGATTTAAATTATCAACAGCATATTTAATACTGTTGTTCACGGCAAACGTAAATACGTGCTGCACATTAACCAAATATTGGCTGATTTTTAATATATTCTTAAGTATCCAAGGAGTTGGTAAATCCAAATTTGCTCCAACTCTTCACTGCTGCGAACAATTCTCTCACTCCGTGCTGATAGAACTCTACTGTTCATTTATAATGATGAAATAGCAAAAGAGGACCGACAGGAATTGCTTCCCGTCGTCCCTCTTTCTATTACCGCTTGGTATTTATTGTGCGATCCTGAACTTGTCCCCGATCTTCGCCTCCAAGGTTGTCATATCCCGTCCGATTTTGTCGTTGGTAATCTTGGCGTAAATCTGTGTCGTGGTGATATGCTTATGCCCTAACATTTTGCTGACCGTCTCCAACGGTACTCCCTGCGAAAGCGTTACGGTCGTGGCAAAGGTGTGCCGAGCGATGTGGGTGGTGGGATTGAAAGACAATCCGGCGTGACGGGCCACATGGCGCAGGGACATATTCATCGAGTTATCGTCCTTGACCGGAAATACCACATTGCCCGGTAACGTCAAACTACTGTATTTCTCGACAAGCTGCCGGGCTACGGGTAGCAATTTCACCCGGAATTGCGTCCCGGTCTTGGTACGGTTGTCAATAATCCACATGTCACTGTTCTCATCCGTATGTATATCGGCATGGGTCAATTTCTTCACGTCCGAGTATGCAATCCCCGTAAAACAACAGAACACGAATATATCACGGACGATAGCTGTTTTGTAATTGGGCAGTTGTACGTTCATCACGGCCTGTAATTCCGATTCGGACAGAAAGTGACGGTCGCGGTATTGGGGAGAGAAACGGTATCCGGCAAACGGATCGGTTGAAATCCAGCCATTTCTGAAAGCCGTGTAGGTCATCAACCGCAGCTTTTTTATTGAGGTAGGAATAGTGCCTGGGCGGAGATTCAGATCATTCGACAGGAAGATAACATACTTCTCTATAAACTCCCGCTTTAATTCATTGAACGGAATGTCCGTCAGGTGATATTCATGCGAAAGAAACGCAGAGAGATGTTTATAGGCTTTCCGGTAGTTTTCAAGGGTGCTTTGTGCCCGGTCTTTGCCTACCCGTTTTTCAAACGCAGTAAGGTACTCGTCAAAAGTCTGCATCAGCAGTTTGCATTCGCCGCCCATACCGAGCCATGCGTTCCTGACTTTTTCGGCCGTAACATAGCTGTCCCGGTCGCAGATGCGCTGGTACTGCTTGCCGATGTTGGTCTTGATGTTCTCCAGCTTCTCGTTGATGCGCTGGGCTTCGACGCTTTTACCGGATGCCTTGTTCGCTTCGGTGTCCCACAATGCAAGGCGGATGTTTAGTTTGCAACTGAATTGTGCGATGGTCCCGTTGACGGTGATGCGTCCCATAACGGGAACTTTACCGTTTTTCTCGTTCTGCCTTTTCAGGTAGAAAAGGACTTTGAAAGTGCTTCGTGCCATAACTCTGAATCTTTTAATGTGAATACGTTGATTAGAGTTATTTGTTGCTGTGAATCAGGATGCAACGAACTGAAAAACAGGCGTTTTATAAAACAAGTCCGGAAAGTGCCGCGGTAACGATTTGGTAACGCAACTCTTTCCGAACTATGCCTTTTCCTGCGGTATAACCGCTTTCTTACCTCGGAGCGGATAATGCTAAACCACTATATTAGTGATATTTGCGCTATCTCGCCGCTTGCCCGATGCTCTAAAGGAGCCTCTTGAAAGGGGTTCGCCTCTTTATTTATTCCGTCCATTTTACTGATACTTTCTACTGTGTAGACTGTCCGTTAAAGACTGATTTCACCTGCTACACAGCCCGATCATTCTCCGCGAGCCGCAAAATATTTCATGAACTGGGCCCGCTCGTAAGCCAGCGGATGGGCCACCGAACGGTAATTGAGCCTGCCGCAGAATTCGGAGATCGACGTGAAACGATGTTCCGTCATCCAACCGCTGAGGTAACCGTTGATCCGGTCGATCACGCCGAGGCCGTTGTGGTAGATAGCCGAACAAACCTCAAACGCCGAAGCGCCCGCCAACAGCACTTTGACGGCATCCGCTCCGGTATGGACTCCGGTCGAAGCCGCAATATCCAGATCGGGGAAAGCGGCCGAAGCCATCGCAATCCAACGGATACTGCCCCGCAAGTCGGCCGAAGTGCTGAAAATATCCGCTTCCATCACCTGTACAGAATCGGTATTGATATCGGGTTCGTAAAAACGGTTGAACATCACGACGCCTTCGGCGCCGCACTGACGAATTCCCTGGATCATGTTCAGCGGGCTGGTGAAATGCGTGCTGATTTTGACGGCAACCGGCACCGACACCTTCTCTGCGACGTCGCGGACGACGGACAGGTATTGGCGCTCAATTTCCGCTCCCGCTACCATAGGATCCGCAGGCAGGAAGAAAACATTCAGTTCCAACGCATCCGCTCCGGCCTCCTCGATCCGTCGGGCAAAATCGATCCACCCGCCTTCGGATACACAGCAGATGCTGCCGATTACCGGAATCGACAGGTTCTTTTTCGCTTCGGCGATCAATCCGATATACTGCTCCAGATAATCCTCCTTCAGATAGAAATGGAGGTAATCGGCAGCTTCCGGATACGCGTTGTAAACTTCCAGATGGGCCGTCTCATTGACAATCTGTTCTTCGAAGACCGATTTGAGCACGACCGCTCCCGCTCCGGCAGCTTCGAGACGCTACTGCTCACAATCAATGGATTGCGCAGCGACAATCCGAGATATTCCGTTTTCAACTGTTTCATCCTTCCTTCGATTTCAAATGGTTTTCATATCCGCGTCATACGGACTCCGAAACGAGCCGTTGTTATTCCGACGCGCATCACACGTAATTCCGGGCTCCGAAAATCAGACTGCCGATGCGCACCATATTGCCGCCGCAGGCGATGGCCTGCAGGTAATCACCACTCATCCCCATCGACAGCGTGTCAAAATCCCGACCGAAAAAATCGTGCCTCAATCGGTCGAAAAGCCCGTTTAGGCGCATGAATTCGTCACGAACCACCGATCCATCGTCCGTGAAGGTCGCCACTCCCATCAAACCCCGGAACCGGACCCCCTGCATCTGACGATACTCGCCACCGCGCAGGTACGCGATTAACTCGCCTTCGTTCCAGCCGTGTTTGCTCTCTTCACGTGCCACATGCACCTCGAAAAGAACATCGATGACCCGATTGTTTTTCAACGCCTGTTCATTAATAACACCGAGCAGTTTTGCCGAATCGACCGAATGGATCATCGAAACATACGGTGCGATCAATTTCACTTTGTTCGTTTGCAAATGGCCGATCATGTGCCACTCGATATCCGCGGGAAGCTGTTGCCGCTTGGCATCCATCTCCTGCGGGCGGTTCTCGCCGAAAAGGCGCTGCCCGGCGTCATAAGCCTCCCGGACCACCTCTGCCGGGTAGGTTTTGGATACAGCTACCAACCGGACTCCGGCCGGAAGCGACGCTTTCAATTCTGCTAATTTGTCTTTAATGGCCATCTTGGATGCCGCTTTATAAGGAAATTTGCCTATTTTTGCTACTCCTGTCCGCAGGCGAAGCGAACCAAAATTAATCAAAAACCCACAATATGAAAAGAAAACTGACGGCTTTATTTCTGGCCGCCGTTGCCATGACGGCTTTCGAAAGCGAAGCCTGCACGAACATTCTCGTATCGAAAGGGGCCACCAAGGACGGCTCGACGATGATTACCTACACAGCCGACTCGCACCAGCTGTACGGATGCCTCTATTTTCATCCGGCAGCAAAATATCCAGCCGGCACGATGATGCCCGTGTATGAATGGGATACCGGTAAATACCTCGGTGAAATCGCACAGGTACCCGAAACCTATTCGACCGTCGGCAACATGAACGAGCACCAGCTGATTATCACCGAAAGCACGTTCGGCGGTCGCGGACTGGGGGACTCGACGGGAATCATCGACTACGGGACGTTGATTTATACGACCCTGCAGCGGGCCAAAACCGCGCGCGAAGCGATCCGGGTGATGAGCGACTTGGTGAACACCTACGGTTATTGCTCGAGCGGCGAATCGTTTTCGATCGCCGATCCGAACGAGGTATGGCACATGGAGCTGATCGGCAAGGGCGTCAAGATGGTGAACGGCAACAATGTGAATAAAGGAGCCGTTTGGGTAGCACTCCGCGTCCCGGAAGGTTATATCGGCATGCATGCGAACCAGGCACGCATCACCACTTTCCCGTTGAACGATCCTGAAAATTGCCTCTATTCGCCCGACGTAATTTCGTTCGCAAAAGAATCGGGATTCTACAAAGGCCCGGATAAGAACTTCAATTTCGCCGACGCTTATGCTCCGCTCGATTTCGGGTCACTGCGCGCCTGCGAGGCCCGCGTATGGAGCGCCTTCAACCGCGTCACCAAAGGGGAGATGGAAAAGTACCTCGACTATGCGATGGGCTACGACGCGTCGAAACGCATGCCGCTGTTCGTTAAACCGGCAGAGAAACTGAGCGTCAAAGAGGTGGCTTGGCTGATGCGCGACCACTTCGAGGATACGCCGATGGATATGCGCAACGACATCGGGGCAGGGGGACACAACCTGCCGTACCGCTGGCGTCCGATGCACTTCAGCGTAGACGGACAAGAGTACCTGAACGAACGCGCCATCGCCACACAGCAAACCGGCTTCTGGATGCTGGGACAGGCCCGCAATTGGCTGCCCGATGCCGTGGGCGGCATCCTGTGGTTCGGCGTAGACGATTCGGGCACCTCGTGCCTCACGCCGATCTACACCTCGTCGACCCGCGTACCCGAATGTTTCCGCGAAGGGAACGGCCACATGACGGAATATTCGCCCACCTCAGCCTTCTGGCTCTTCAACCGTGTGGCGAACTTCGCTTACCTGCGCTACGACCTGATCAGCAAAGATATTATCAAGGTGATCGACGAACTCGACACCCGCAACGAAACCGAGATTCCGGCCGTAGATGCTGCCGCGATGCTGTTGTACGAACAAAATCCGCAATTGGCAATCGACTTCTTGACCAACTTCTCGGTCTCGACGGCGCAGAACATGTTCGAACGCTGGCAGCAACTCGACCAGTACCTGCTGGTAAAATACATGGACGGCAACGTCAAAAAGGAGAAGGAGAGCAAGTTCCTCGACAACGGCAACGGACGCAACATTCCGGCATCGCCCAACTATCCGGGCTACAACCAGGAGTGGCAGAAAGCCGTGGCCGGCAGTACAGGAGACAAACTGAAAGTTGTCAAAACCAAAAACCTGCCGGAATAAGCCGATAGGCGGCCATCCGATGAAATAAAAGGCGCACTCACAGGTTATGTGGGTGCGCCTTTTATGAATGTACCGGTTTAATGCTTCAATTGATAGATAAACAGCACTGAATACTGCTATCAACTATAAATCAATTTAAAAGGATTTTATAATATTCATACTCTTTTTCATCTTCATTACTGTATGCTTTAATAAAAATTTCCGAATCGGATTTCCATATGATATTTTTTATAAAAAATGGAAATTTCGATTCTTCCGCGTACCGAATGATATATGAGGCAGAAACTTCCTTGTCGTTTATTTCAAATATACGGACCGAGCCACCCCCATCTCCGGAATTATAATAATCAAGCAAATAATCATTGTTCGGCGAAAGTAACGGAGCACTCACGAAAGCATCGCCCAAAGCCAATAATAAATACTCATT
>ENA-UEYF01000894-UEYF01000894.1-human-gut-metagenome-genome-assembly--contig:-NODE-894-length-27775-cov-6.316918_pt1 | contig 27775 bp, 23 predicted proteins | sample MGYA00242902_ERZ507920 | MGnify/ENA primary metagenome ERZ507920 (study PRJEB26167, sample SAMN06115402) | human gut metagenome | host: Homo sapiens | place: China:Jiangxi | collected 2016-07-05...
GCCGCTCTGCCCATCTTGTAGAAGTGCGCAGTAATCTCCGTCTACCGAGGCACTCCTCAATGCGGCGAGCGCCAGCAATGCCGCTATTTCGCAAGCAGTCTGCCGCCGAGAAAACGTCACTCGCGCCTCACGACAGTAAGGCGCGGTTGATATCTGTAACGACTTGCAGAAGATTCATGGCGAAGCCATGTACACCGCACTTACATTGCGCAGCGCGTGCAGTCATTCAAGCTGCAAACCCGCAATGTGCGGGGTCAAGGGGCAGAGCCCCTTGCGTTCTCTTGGGGGTCCAAGGGGGCCATTCTCTCACGTGAGAGAATGGCCCCCTTATCCGTGCAGCGCCATCGGCGCTGCCTCTCCCTCCCTCGCCGTGCGCAGGAAACTCCCTCACCCGTTGGGCAAATCAAAAAAGTGCAACTTTTTTTGAAAAACCCACTTGACAAGTGGGCCCCGCGTGCTATAATGCAACCAACAAGTGAAGAGCTTCAAACCTATGACGGAGAGAAGTAGCCGATGCAGATAAGCACAAAGAGAGTCCCGGGTGGTGTGATCGGGGCAGCGGACGGTCGGTGAATGGACTTCAGAGGGCGGACCGAACGGCGGAAGTCAAGTAGGGACCGACGGGTATCCCACCCGTTATCCATCGGGGCGCGTATGATGGTGCGCGTAAGCGAGCGGGCGTTTTACAAAACGTCAATTTGGGTGGTATCGCAGAAGTTTGATGACTTTTGTCCCATGTGTATGGGATGAAGGTCTTTTTTCTTTATATTCCTCCTGTTCCGGCAAACCAGGACCTCATCTGCCACCCGAAATCAAATAAATTTTGGAGGAAAACAAAAATGAAAAACAACATGGTGAAAAAGCTTCTGACCCTGGCCCTCGCCGGTGCGATGACCCTGTCTCTGGCCGCGTGCGGCAGCAAGAGCGACAACAGCAGCAACGACGCCCAGCAGGGCGGCGACGAAAGCGGCAAGACCTACAAGGTCGCCATCATCAAGCAGCTCGACCACGCCTCTCTCGACGAGATTGCAAACGCTGTGGCCGCCGAGCTCGACAAGATCGCAGCCGACAATAATGTGACCATCGAGTACGACATCACCTCCGGCCAGAACGACCAGACCATCTTAAAGCAGCTGTCCGATCAGGCGATTGCCGATCAGGTCGACGCCATCATCCCCATCGCGACGACCGCCGCGCAGATCTCTGCCCTCTCCGCTGAGGACACCAAGACCCCCGTTGTTTATGCCGCCGTCTCCGATCCCGAGGCCGCAAGCCTGACGGGCATCGACTATGTGACCGGCACGAGCGACGCGCTGAACACCAGCTTCATCATGGACATGATGTTCGCCCAAAACCCGGACGTCGCCAAGGTCGGCCTGCTCTACTCCCTCTCTGAGCCCAACTCCACCAAGCCCATCGCCGACGCGAAGGCCTACCTCGACGCCAAGGGCATCGAGTACGTTGAGCAGACCGCGAACACGAACGACGAGGTCGTCGCCGCCGCTTCCGCGCTGATCGCCGACGGTGTGGACGCCGTCTTCACCCCGACCGACAACGTCATCATGGCCGCCGAGCTCGCCATTTATGAGGACCTCGCCAAGGCCGGCATCCCCCACTACACCGGCGCTGACTCCTTCGTCCGCAACGGCGCTTACGCCACCTGCGGCGTGAACTACACCGACCTCGGCGCCAAGACCGCCGACCTCGCCTACTCCGCCATCACCGACGGCATGGACGCCATGGAGGACTACTACCTGATGGACGGCGGCATCATCACCGTCAACACCGACACCGCCGCCGCGATGAGCCTTGACTACTCCTGCTTCGACAGCATGGGCACCGTTGTCGAGGTCACGACCACCAAGGACTAAGAAACATCATTTCCCCGCAAATGAACTGCCTTTCCCCCGACCCTCCGTCGGGGGAAATTGGCCTGAAAGGAGAATTTCCCCATGCTCATCATCACGCAGACCGCCCTTGAGCTGGGCTTCCTCTACGCGCTGGTCGCGATGGCGCTGTTTTTAAGCTACCGCATCCTCGACATCGCCGATCTGACGACCGACGGCTGCTTCGTCCTCGGCGCGGCCGTGTCCGTCACCGCGACGGCCGCGGGACACCCTGTCCTCGCCATCTTCGCCGCGATGCTCGCGGGCGCGTGCGCGGGCTTTGTCACCGCGTTTTTGCAGACGAAGCTCGGCGTGCCGTCGATCCTCGCCGGTATCGTCACGAACACCGGCCTTTACACCGTGAACTTAATGGCGATGGGCTGGAAATCCAACCAGAGCCTGCTTGGCGGCAAGACCGTCTTCACGATGCTGCGCGAGACCGGCATCGGCGGCGAGTGGTACGAGCTGCTGCTCGCAGCGTTTGTCACGCTTCTGGCCGGTCTTCTGCTGGTGCTGTTTCTCGGCACGCGCATGGGTCTTTCCATCCGCGCCACGGGCGATAACCCCGACATGGTGCGCGCCTCGTCCCTGAATCCGTCGTTCACGATCACGGTCGGCCTGTGCCTTGCCAACATGCTCACGGCGCTCTCCGGCGCGATCGTCGGCCAGTATCAGAAGACTGTGGACATCAACTCCGGCACGGGCATCGTCGTCATCGGCCTCGCCTGCCTCATCATCGGCGAGACGCTGCTCGGGCGCAGAAGCGTCAAAAAGGGCGTCATCGCCGCGATTCTCGGCTCGATCGTTTACCGCTTCATCTACGCCATCGTATTCTACACGAAGATCGTGCCCGTCGAGTGCCTGAAGCTCCTGACGGCCATCATCGTGGCGCTGGCCATTGCCGCGCCGAGCATCCAGAAGTGGGCGGCGTTCCAGAAGCGCAAAATGGCCGCCAGAAATAAGGAGGGCACGTAAGATGCTGGACATTCAAAATCTCTCCAAGACCTTCAACCCCGGCACGGTGAATGAAAAAAAGGCGCTCTCTTCCCTTTCCCTGCATTTGGACGAGGGCGATTTCGTCACCATCGTCGGCTCGAACGGCGCGGGCAAGTCGACGCTCTTCAACGCCATCGCGGGCAGCTTTTATGCCGACGAGGGCAGCATTTCGCTCGCGGGCAAGGACATCACCTTCATGCCCGAGCACGAGCGCTCCCGCTGCATCGGGCGGCTCTTTCAGGACCCGTTGCGCGGCACTGCGCCGAGCATGACGATCGAAGAAAACCTTGCGCTCGCGTATCTGCGCGCGGCGCACGGCAATCCGTTCAGCCGCATCAGCAAGAAGGACAAGGAGTTCTTCGCCGAGCAGCTCAAGCAGCTCGACATGGGCCTTGAGGACCGCATGAAAAACCCCGTGGGCCTGCTCTCCGGCGGCCAGCGTCAGGCGCTCACGCTGCTGATGGCGACGATGGTGCCGCCGCAGCTCTTACTTCTTGACGAGCACACCGCGGCGCTCGACCCCGCAACGGCGGAAAAGGTGCTCGACCTCACCCGCCGCGTCGTGGCGGAAAGTCACATCACCTGCCTGATGGTCACGCACAACATGCATCAGGCACTTGAGCTCGGCAACCGCACACTGATGATGGCGGACGGGCACATCGTGCTCGACGTCGCGGGCAGTGAACGCGCGGGGATGGGTGTCGACGATCTCATCGCGCGGTTCAAAGCAGGTGCCGGACATGAGCTTGATAACGATAGAATTCTTTTATCGGAATAAAATTGCAGCACAAAGTGCTGCTCCTTATTCCCTGTGCCGCACAGGGAGTGCGAATAAAGGGGGCCATTCTCTCACGTGAGAGAATGGCCCCCTTTCAATCCCCCAAGAGAACGCGAGGGGCCTTCCCCCTCGACCCCGCACATTGGCAGTCTTGATCTCGAAGAGCTGCACGCGCTGCGCAGTGTGGGTGCGGTGTACATGGCTTCGCCATGAAACTTCTGCGAGTCGTTACGTTTTGCAACCGCGCCTTACTATCGTGAGGCGCGAGTGACGTTACTTCGGCGGCAGACTGTCTGCCGAATGCGGCATTGCTGGCGCTCGCCGCATTGTGGAGTGCTCCGGTAGGCGGAAATTAGTTTGTACTTCTACAAGATCAGCAGAGCGGCACCCGCAAGGGGTGTGCCGCATCCGTAAGGCAGCAAAGCTGCCAACGGTTGCGCAACAGCGGATAATAGAAGCAGAGGCAAATCGTATAGCAACACCCAACGCGGCTCCGCCGCGCGCAGGAAGTGCAATCGGCAAGCATTGCAGCTCTTTGAGTTGCTCGCTTGCAATGGGAATTTTCTCTGGGAGGGTGTAAGGGAGGGATATCTCTTTTTTGAAAAGAGATATCCCTCCCTTATTCGCATTCCCTGCACGGCGCAGGGGACAATGTGCGTAACATTTTAACGAACGATCAAATTTGTCCGCTTGAGGCGATACCAATTCCATGCTATACTTATCGTTAAGAAAACGACAAATTCAAAGGAGAACTGCATGGAAAGCATTTTTGAAAAACGTCTTACCGTCACGCCCGACTACTGTGACGCGTCGGGCGCGCTGTCGCCGTTGGCGGCGTTTACGATTTTTCAGGGCATCGCAGCGCAGCACGCGGAGGTGCTGGGCGTCGGCAGCAGCGCGATGGCGAAAAAGGGTGAATTCTGGCTCACGGTCCACACGCGCGTCGATCTCTTTGAGCGCGCGTACCTGATGGACGAACTCACGGTGCGCACGTGGGCGGAGGCGTGCAGCGAGCGCGACGTACGCACGTACCGCAGTTACACACTCTCGCGCGGTGAGGCGGTCATTGCCCGCGGCAAGACCGAGTGGGCCATCTTAGGACCGGAGCAGAAGATCATCCGCTTTGGCGACTCGGGCTTCCCGAAGGACTACCCCTTCCCCGCCGAGACGGCTATCCCCGAAAAATTGCAGCGCTTCCATGAAAAGTTTGAGGACGCCGACCTTTTCTCGCACTACGCCGTGCGGTCGACGGACATCGACCTCGGCCACCACATGAACAACGTGGCCTATGTGCGCCTGCTGCTCGACTGCTTTTCGGCAAAGGAGCTCGCGAGCGGTAATATTCAATCGGTCGAGCTACACTACTCAACGCCGTGCTTCGAGGGTGAGGCGCTGACGGTCTACAAGAAGTCACTCGATGACGGCACGTGCCGCATCGGCATCGTCAAGCCGGACGGCAAAACCGCCTTGCAGGCGTGCGTGACGTTCTGCAAGTAAGCAACCATAAAAAAGCGGTTCCCTTTCGGGAACCGCTTTTTGTTGTTCTTTGCGCTGTTTAGTTGTTGCTGGCGTTCGTGGCGCGGAGGGTGACGTCGTGATAGCCGCCCTCGACGATGCTGGTGGCGGAGACGAGCGTGAGCTTCGCGTTCTTCTGGAGGTCAGGGATCGTCGTCACGCCGCAGTTGCACATGGTCGACTTGACCTTGTAAAGGCTTCTTGCGACGTTATCCTGCAGGGAGCCCGCGTAGGTGACATACGAGTCGACGCCCTCTTCAAACGCAAGGCCCGTCTTGCCGCCGAGGTCGTAGCGCTGCCAGTTGCGCGCGCGGTTCGAGCCTTCGCCCCAGTATTCCTTGACGTACACGCCGTTGACAAGCAGCTTGTTCGTCGGCGATTCGTCGAAGCGGGCGAAGTAGCGGCCCAGCATCAGGAAGTCCGCGCCCATGGCGAGCGCGAGCGTCATGTGATAGTCGTGCACGATGCCGCCGTCGGAGCAGATGGGGACATACACGCCGGTCTCGCGGAAGTACTCGTCGCGCGCGGCGCTCACCTCAATGAGCGCGGTGGCCTGGCCGCGGCCGATACCCTTCGTTTCGCGCGTGATGCAGATGGAGCCGCCGCCGATGCCGACTTTGACAAAGTCCGCGCCGCTCTCGGCGAGGAAGCGGAAGCCGTCGCGGTCGACGACATTGCCCGCGCCAATCTTGATGGTATTGCCGTAGTTCGCGCGCACGTAGTCGATGACCTTCTTCTGCCAGACGGAGTAGCCCTCCGACGAGTCGATACACAGCACATCCGCGCCGGCCTCCACGAGCGCGGGAATACGCTCGGCATAGTCGCGGGAGTTGATGCCCGCGCCGACGAGGTAGCGCTTCTTGTCGTCCTGAAGCGCGAGGGGGTGCTCCTTGTGCTCGGCGTAGTCCTTGCGGAAGACGAAGTAGAGCAGGTGGTCGTTTTCATCCACGATGGGCAGCGCGTTGAGCTTGTGCTCCCAGATGATATCGTTAGCCTCCTTGAGTGTGGTCGACGCAGGAGCGGTGACAAGCTTTTCGCGCGGAGTCATGAACTCGCGCACCTTCAAATCAGTGCTCATGCGGCTCACGCGGTAGTCGCGGCTCGTCACGATGCCGAGGAGCTTGCCGTTGGGCGTTGCATCCTCGGTGATGGCAACGGTCGAGAAGCCATTTTTCTCCTTGAGGGCCAAAACATCGGCCAGCGTGTGCTCGCTTGTCAGGTTCGAGGCCGACGGCACGAATCCCGCCTTATTGCTCTTCACGCGGCGCACCATCTCGGCCTCGCTCTCGATGGACTGGGAGCCGAAGATGAACGAAAGGCCGCCCTCTTTTGCCAGCGCGATTGCCAGCGTGTCGTTCGACACCGACTGCATGATGGCCGAGACCATCGGAATATTCAGGCTGATGGGGCACTCCTCCTGCCCCTTGCGGTAGCGCACGAGGGGCGTTTTGAGCGAGACGTTGTCAGGAATGCAGTCCTCGGACGTGTAACCGGGGACGAGCAGATATTCGCTGAACGTGTGAGACGGTTCGGGATAATAGTAAGCCATTGGGTCTGCTCCTCTCTTCTTAAATTACTTGAAATAGCGCACGGCAGAGGTGAACAGCTCCATCTCATACTGTCCGGGGACATTGCGGTAAAGCTCCTTGCCGATGCGCTCGGTGTGCCCCATCTTGCCGAATACGCGGCCATCGGGCGAGGTGATGCCCTCGATGGCACAGATCGAGCCGTTGGGGTTGAATGCTGCATCCATTGTAGCATACCCGTCAAGGTCTACATACTGCGTGGCGATCTGGCCGTTTTCGGCGAGCTTTTTGACAAGCTCTTCGGATGCGAGGAAGCGGCCCTCGCCGTGCGAAATGGGCACGGTGTAAATGTCGCCGACCTTCGTACCCGCAAGCCAGGGGGACTTGTTGGAGCACACGCGCGTGCGGACCAGACGGGACTGGTGGCGGCCGATGACGTTGTAGGTGAGCGTCGGGAAGTCGGCGTCGGTGTCCATGATCTTGCCATAGGGAACGAGACCGAGCTTGATGAGCGCCTGGAAGCCGTTGCACACGCCAAGCATCAATCCGTCGCGCTTTTCAAGGAGGTTCGTAACCTGCTCCTTGACCGCGGCATTGCGGAAGAATGCCGTGATGAGCTTGGCGCTGCCGTCCGGCTCGTCGCCGCCAGAGAAGCCGCCGGGGATGACAATGATCTGGCTCTCCTTGACCGCCTTGGCAAAGCGCTCCACGCTGTCAGCAACGTCGGCGCTTGTCAGGTTGCGGATAATAAACTGCTCGGCGTCCGCACCCGCATCGAGCAGGGCGCGCTGGGTGTCGTACTCGCAGTTCGTGCCGGGGAAGACGGGGATCAGCGCCTTCGGACGCGCGATCTTGACAGCGGGCGCAACGCGCTTTTCCGTTTCATAGGTAAAGCACTCGACCGTGCCGGCATCCTGCGTCTTCGTCGGGTAGACCGATTCGAGCACGGAATCGTTCAGGGCCAGCAGCTCAGAAATGCTCGCCTCGTCGCTGCCGATGCTGATCGTCTTCTCCGCCGTCGTGACGCCGATGCAGACAGCGTCGGGAATTTCCTCGGTGAGCTCGGCGACGATCGCGCCGGGCATGGGCTGGTACCAGTCGAGAGCGGTCGAGGCCGCGGCAAAGCCGACCTCGTTGCCAAGCGACATCTTCATCACCGCTTCGGCAAGGCCGTTTTCAACGGCCCAGGCGCTCGCGACTTTGCCCGCGCTAGCAAGCGCGGTGAAGCGCTCCCACGCGGCGGTCTTCTGCTCCGCCGTGCCGCCGTAGAAGAGATAAACGCCGTGACCGGCGGACTTGAAGTCAGTCGTCACGATCTCGCCTGCCAGCACGGGCGCGATGGCGAACGAGATGAGCGTCGGCGGGACGTCGTGGTTGAGGAACGTGCCGGACATCGAGTCCTTACCGCCGATGGCGGCGGCGCCGAGCTCAAGCTGCGCGTCCAGCGCACCGAGGAGCGCGGCAAAAGGCTTGCCCCAGCGCACGGGCTCGCTGCGGAGCTTTTCAAAGAATTCCTGCAAGGTGAGATATGCCTTGTGATAATCTGCACCGGCAGCGACGATCTTAGCAACCGAGGTGTAGACTGCGCTGTGCGCGCCCGTGTAAGGATCGGCGCTCAGTGCGTCGGGGTCGCAGCCCCAGGCCATCACGCTGCCCTGCTCGGTCTTGCTACCCGGCAGCACCGGCAGCAGCGCCGCCATCGCCTGCGAGGGGGTGCGCTGCGTCTTGCCGCCAAAGGGCATGAGCAGCGAGAACGCACCGACGGTGGAGTCGAAGCGCTCGGTGAGACCGCGGCGGGACGCGCTCTTGAGGCTGCCCGCCATATCGCGCAGCGTGCACGGCGCGCAAGCGGACTCCGCCTGCTTCTTTCCCGCTTCCACGCGAATGCTTGCGTGCTTGACTGCGCCGTTCGTGTCGAGGAAGGCGCGCGAAAGGTCGGCGACCGTCTGGCCGCGCCAGTGCATGACCATGCGGGGGCTCTCAGTCACGACGGCCACGCGGTAGGCCTCCAGGTTTTCGGCCTGCGCGGCGGCGATGAACTTCGCCTCATCCTCCGGCGCGACGACGACGGCCATGCGCTCCTGCGATTCGGAGATCGCAAGCTCGGTACCGTCCAGACCCTCGTACTTCTTGCGCACGGCGTCGAGCTCGATCTCGAGACCGTCGGCCAGCTCGCCGATGGCAACAGACACACCGCCCGCGCCGAAGTCGTTGCAGCGCTTGATGAGGCGGGTGACCTCGCCGTTTCGGAACAAGCGCTGGATCTTGCGCTCTTCGGGCGCGTTGCCCTTCTGGACCTCGCTCGCCATGGTGGTGAGGGACTTCATATCGTGGCTCTTCGACGAACCGGTCGCGCCGCCGATGCCGTCGCGGCCGGTGCGGCCACCGAGCAGGATCACAACGTCACCCGGAGCGGGACGCTCACGCACAACGTTATTGGCAGGCGCCGCGGCAACGACCGCGCCGCACTCGAGTCTCTTGGCAATGTAGCCCTCGTGGTAAAGCTCGGCGACATGGCCCGTGGCAAGGCCGATCTGGTTGCCGTAGGAGGAATAGCCCGCCGCAGCGGTCTGCGCGAGCTTGCGCTGAGGGAGCTTTCCGGGCAGGGTCTCGGCAAGGGTCTTTCTCGGGTCGCCGCCGCCCGTCACGCGCATCGCCTGATGGACGTAAGCGCGGCCGGAGAGCGGGTCGCGGATGCAGCCGCCGATGCAGGTAGCAGCGCCGCCGAAGGGCTCGATCTCGGTGGGGTGGTTGTGCGTCTCGTTTTTGAACATCAACAGCCAGTCCTGCTCCTCGCCATTCACCTTGGCGGGAACGTGGATAGAGCAGGCGTTGATCTCCTCGCTCTCGTCGAGCTCGGGGAGAAGGCCGCGTTTCTTGAGCGTCTTGGTGCCGATGGTCGCGATGTCCATGAGCGTCTGGGGGCGCTCGGCGGCCTTCTCGAGGCCGTAGACCTCCTCGCGCGCGGCGAGGTAGCGGTCATACGCATCCTTGACGGCGGGATTCTCGATGCTGACCTCGTCCAAATGCGTAGAGAACGTCGTGTGGCGGCAGTGATCGGACCAGTAGGTGTCGACGACACGCACCTCGGTCACGGTGGGGTCGCGGTGCTCTTCGTCGCGGAAATAGGCCTGCAAGGTCTTGAGGTCGTCTAAGTCCATCGCAAGGCCCATGGACGAAAAAAGCGCCGAGAGCGCCGATTCATCCATCCCGGTAAAGCCGTCGACCGATGCGACGGGCTTGGGCTCGGAGAGGTTCTCTTCGAGCGTCTCGGGCTTTGCAAGCGAGGCCTCGCGGCTCTCGACGGGGTTGATAACGTGGTGCTTGACGGCCTCGACGTCCTTTTCAGAGAGCGTGCCGTAGAGCGCGTAGACCTTCGCCGTGCGGATGCGCGGGCGCTCGCCCTGACTCAGGAGCTGGATGCACTGCGCCGCGCTGTCCGCGCGCTGATCAAACTGGCCGGGCAGCGGCTCGACAGCAAAGACAGCGGCAGCGCCGCTCGCGTCGATCTCCCCGCTCGTCAGGTCGAGCTGCGGCTCGGAGAAAACGGTATTTGTGGCATAGGCAAAGAGGGCCTCGTCGATGCCCTCAACGTCGTAGCGGTTCCAGATGCGCACGCTTTCGAGGCCCTTGAGGTCCAGAAACGAGCGGCAGTCGGAAAGAAGGCTCGCGCACTCGGGCGCAAGGCCGGGCTTTTTTTCAACACAGACGCGATAGACCATTTACTCTCTCTCCTTTTGCGCGGCGAGGGCTCGGCGGCCAATGTCGCTGCGGCAGTATTTGTTGGCAAAATCGACCTCGGACGATAAGCGGTAGGCCTCCTTCACGGCTTCTTCCAGCGTGGGGGCGACGGCGGTAACGCCGAGCACGCGGCCGCCCGCGGTCAGGAGCCTGTCTCCGTCTTTCTTCGCGCCCGCGACGTAGGTGTGCGCAGCGGCCTCTTCGCTCATCGTGATGGGGAAGCCGCTCTCGTACTTCTTGGGGTACCCGTTCGAGGCGAGGACGACGCAGCAGGCGGAATCGGTCGAAAATTCGACGGACACATCCTTGAGCGTGCCGTTCGTCGTCGCCTGCATGACCGTGAGCAGGTCGGACTTGAGAAGCGGCAGCACGACCTGCGTCTCGGGATCGCCGAAGCGGCAGTTGTACTCCACGACCTTCGGGCCGTCCTTTGTGAGCATCAGGCCGAAGTACAGGCAGCCCTTGAAGGGGCGGCTCTCGGCCTTCATCGCGCGGATCGTGGGCAGGAAGATCGTCTGCATGCACTCGTCCGCGATCTTTTCCGTGTAGCAGGGATTTGGGGCGATCGTGCCCATGCCGCCGGTGTTCGGGCCCTTGTCGCCGTCGAGCGCGCACTTGTGATCCATCGAGGACACCATGGGGACGACCGTTTCGCCGTCGGTAAAGCTCAGAACGGAGACCTCGGGGCCTTCCATGAATTCCTCGATGACAACGCGCGCACCGCTCTGGCCGAAGGCCTTGTCCTCGATCATGGAGCGGACGGCGGCCTTTGCTTCCTCCACCGTCTGCGCAACGACGACACCCTTGCCGAGCGCCAGACCGTCGGCCTTGACGACGATGGGCGCGCCCTGCGCGTCAATATAGGCACAGGCGGCGTCCGCGTCGGTGAAGAGCTCATACTTTGCCGTGGGGATGCCGTATTTTTTCATCAGATTCTTGGAAAATGCCTTGCTCGCCTCGATGACGGCGGCCTTTTTGTCGGGGCCGAAGCACGGAACGCCCGCCTCGGTCAGCGCGTCCACCGCGCCGAGGGCCAGCGGATCGTCCGGCGCGACGACGGCGTAGTCGATCCGGTGCACTTTCGCAAATTCGACCTGCGCGGGGATGTCCTTTGCGCCGATCTCCGGCACGCAGACCGCGTCGGCGGCGATGCCGCCGTTACCGGGCAGGCAGTAAATTTCCTCAACTGCGGGATTTTCTTTTAACTTCTTGATAATGGCGTGTTCGCGGCCTCCGCCGCCGATGACCATGAGTTTCATTCGTTTCGTTCCTCCTTTTAGTGATGGAACAATCTCTGTCCGGTAAAGGCCATGGTGATGCCGTATTTATTCGCGGTCTCGATGACGTTGTCGTCGCGGATCGAGCCGCCGGGTTCCGCGATGTAGGTGACGCCGCTCTTTCTCGCGCGCTCAACATTGTCGCCGAAGGGGAAGAACGCGTCGGAGCCGACGGTCACGCCGCTTTGGCGCGCGATCCATTCCTTGCGCTCCTGCACCGTCAGCGGCTCGGGGCGCTCCTTGAAGACGCGCTGCCATGCACCGTCGGCAAGCACATCCTCGCACTCGTCGGAGATGTAAACGTCGATGGCGTTGTCGCGGTCAGGGCGGCGGATACCGTCCACAAACGGCAGCGCAAGCACCTTCGGGTGGCGGCGGAGATACCAGCTGTCCGCCTTGCTGCCGGCAAGGCGCGTACAGTGGATGCGGCTCTGCTGGCCGGCGCCGACGCCGATGGTCTGGCCGTCCTTGGCGTAGCAGACGGAGTTCGACTGCGTGTATTTGAGCGTAATGAGCGAAACGATCATGTCGCGCTTCGCGTCATCGGGAAGATTCTTATTTTCGGTGACGATGTTCGCAAGCAGCGACTCGTCGATCTTGCAGTTGTTGCGGCCCTGCTCGAACGTGACGCCGAAGACGTCCTTCTGCTCCTGCGGGGCGGGAATGTAGGCGGGGTCCATCTGCACGATGTTGTACTTGCCGCCCTTTTTCGTCTTTAGGATGGCAAGCGCCTCCTCGCTGAACGAGGGGGCGATGATGCCGTCGGAGACCTCACCCTTCAGATATTCCGCCGTCGCGGCGTCGCACTCGTCGGAGAGCGCCGCCCAGTCACCATAGGAGCAGAGGCGGTCCGCGCCGCGGGCGCGGATGTAGGCGCAGGCGATGGGCGAAAGGGCCTCGTCAGGCTCAACAAAGTAAATCTGCTTGTCCACCTCGTCGAGCGGCAGGCCGAGCGCCGCGCCTGCGGGAGAGACGTGCTTGAAGCTCGCCGCGGCGGGCAGGCCCGTGGCCTCCTTAAGCTCGCGCACGAGCTGGAAGGAGTTGAAGGCGTCGAGCAGGTTGATGTAGCCCGGCTTGCCGTTCAGCACGGTGAACGGCAGGTCGCTGCCGTCTTTCATAAAGACGCGCGCGGGCTTCTGGTTGGGGTTGCAACCGTATTTGAGTTCGAGCTCGTTCATATCGTTCTCCTCAATCGCCTAAATTCTTGTTGAACAGCTTGACTTCGCCGTTCACGTTCGCGTAAAGGGACACCTTGTTGTCCTCGTTGAGCGCAGCCCAGACCTCTTCGGGGCTGGGGACGCTCACCTCCATCGGCTCGCCCGCAAACGTCGGCAGCGGCGTGCCGTCGCCCTGATAGGTGCTGATGAAGTAGGCCTTGTCCGCGTCGCAGCCCTCGTAGCAGAAGAACTCGCGCAGGCACCGGCCGTTGTTATGCTTGAGGATGGACATCTCGAATGAGCCGTCCTCATGCACGATGGCGGAGATGCGCGGTGTCCAGTTCGGCCCGTCGGGCTCGTACTCGCGCGTCATCAGGCCGCGGCGGAAGTCGCCGTGTGCGCAGATCGTGTCGGTCTGGTCGCCGTTCGTCACGACGAGGTCACTGCCCATCGTGCGGACGGGGTGATAGATGATGAGGCTCGGGTCGGCGAGCTTGGCGGGGTCATAAGCCTCGGTGCGGATGCCGTCGTCGGTCTTGACGAAGACGCGGTTGCGGCTGTTTTCGCTGCGGCCCATGATGAAATAATAGACGCGGTCCTTGCCGACCAAAATGCCGCGGCCGGGATAAGACGTATTTTTCAGAAAGTGCAAAAAGTCGACCATTTCAGTTCTCCTCTTCTGTGATGGCGCGGCAGACAAGCTCCGTCGCGCACGGCAGGAGCTTCCATTCGGCCTGCTCCATCACGCGGCGCTGCAAGATCTCAGGCGTGTCACCCGCTTCGATCTCGACGGCCTTTTGCAGGATGATCTCACCGCCGTCGGGGATCTCGTTGACGAAATGCACCGTCGCCCCCGTGACCTTCACGCCGCGCGCAAGCGCGGCCTCGTGCACCTTTAAGCCGTACATTCCCTTGCCGCAGAACGACGGGATCAGCGACGGATGGATATTCAGAATGCGGCGCGGCCACTTTTTCGTGAAGTTCTCGCTCAGGATGCTCAAAAAGCCTGCAAGGACGATGACATCGATCTTGTACTGCTCGAGCAGCAGCTCGATGGCCGCCTCAAAGTCGTGCTGAATGAGGCTCGACGGCACGGTGTGCGCGGGGACGTTCGCCTTTTCCGCGCGTTCGAGCGCGTAGGCGCACGCCTGAGAGGAAATGACGAGCGCGATCTCGCCGTGTGGAATTTTGCCGTCTCTCTGTGCGTCGAGCAAGGCTTGTAAATTCGTGCCGCCGCCCGAGACGAACACCGCGATGCGCGCGCTTTTCAGCATAGTGCGACCTTCTCTTCCCCGCTCACGACCTCGCCGATCACGTAGGCGTCCTGGCCGTTTTCCTTGAGGGCGGCAAGCGCCTTGTCGGCATCATCTTTGGCGACGATCATCGTCATGCCGACGCCCATGTTGTAGGTGTTGAACATGTCGTGCTCGGGGATGCTGCCCATGCGCTGGAGCATGCCGAAGATCGGCGGCGTGCGGAGAGAGGATTTGTCGATCTTCGCGCACAGGCCGTCGGGGATGCAGCGGGGAATATTTTCATAGAAGCCGCCACCTGTGATGTGGCTGACGCCGTGGACGTCCGCGGCGTCCATCGCGGCGAGGACGGGCTTCACGTAGATCTTCGTCGGGCGCAGCAGCTCTTCGCCCAGCGTGCAGCCGAGCTCGTCGACATACGCGCCGAGGTCCGCGTGCTCAACGTTGAAGACCTTGCGCACAAGGGAATAGCCGTTGGAGTGGATACCGCTTGAGGTAAGCGCGATCACAACGTCGCCCGGACGCATGCGGTCGTGGTCGATGATCTTCGCGCGGTCGACAATGCCGACGGCGAAGCCCGCAAGGTCATAGTCGTCGGCAGACATGGTGCCGGGGTGTTCGGCGGTCTCGCCGCCGATGAGCGCGCAGCCGGACTGCACGCAGCCCTCCGCCACGCCGGAGACGAGCGTCGCGACCTTCTCCGGTTCATTCTTGCCGATGGCGATGTAGTCGAGGAAGAAGATGGGCTTTGCACCGCAGCAGATGATGTCGTTGACGCACATGGCGACGCAGTCGATGCCGACGGAGCTGTGCTTGTTCATCAGCTGCGCGATGCGCTGCTTCGTGCCCACGCCGTCCGTGCCCGAGACGAGCACGGGCTCGCTCATACCGGTAAGATCAGGCGCGAACAGGCCGCCAAAGCCGCCGATATCGGACACAACGCCTGGGATCATGGTGCGCTGGACGTGCTTTTTCATCAGCTTGACGCCCTCGTAGCCGGCCTCGATATTCACGCCGGCGTCACGGTAGCTCTCGGAAAAACTACGCATTCTTTTTCTTCTCCCCTTCACTGATTTTGCACTCAAAGCGGTCCTTGCCGCCGTCTTTCGGGATAGAGGTGGGATAGCCGCCGCCGAAGCAGGCCGTGCAAAAGCCGTTTTCGGTGTTGTCGGCGAGCTTGACGACGTCCTCGATGCTTAAGTAGCCGAGCGAGTTGACGCCGATGATCTTCGCGATCTCATCGACCGTGTGGTGCGTGGCGATGAGGTTGTTCTTGTCGTCGATGTCCGTGCCGTAGTAGCACTCGGAGACGAACGGCGGCGCGCTGACGCGCATGTGGATCTCCTTCGCGCCCGCCTTCCACAATAGGTCGATCGTGCGGCGGCAGGTCGTACCGCGGACGATAGAATCGTCGATGAGCACGACGCGCTTGCCCTCAACCACGGAGCGGATGGGGTTGAGCTTGATGTTGACCTCATTTTCGCGCATCGTCTGCGTGGGCGAGATGAACGTGCGGCCGATGTACTTATTTTTGATAAAGCCGATGCCGTAGGGGATGCCGCTCTGGCGCGCGTAGCCGAGGGCTGCATCAAGGCCGGAATCCGGCACGCCGATGACGACGTCCGCCTGCACGGGATGCTCGAGCGCGAGGAACGCGCCTGCGCGCTGGCGCGCGACGTGGACGCTGCTGCCGTCGATGACGGAGTCAGGGCGGGCGAAGTAGATGAACTCGAAGACGCAGAGCTTCTTCGGCGCTTTGCCGCAGTGGCTCGTGTCGGAGCGAACGCCGGCCGTATCGACGACAACGATCTCGCCGGGGCGGATGTCGCGCTCGAACTCGGCGCCGATGGCGTCGAGCGCGCAGGATTCAGATGCGAAGACAACAGAGCCGTCCTTCAGATGCCCCATGCAGAGGGGACGGAAGCCGTGGGGGTCGCGCGCGGCAATGAGCTTCGTCGGCGAGGAGAGGACGAGGGAATACGCGCCCTCGATGCGGTCCATCGCGGCGGAAACAGCCTCTTCGATGGAGCCGCGGTTGAGTCTCTCCTGCACGATGATATAGGCGATGACCTCACTGTCGGTCGTGGTCTGGAAGATGGAGCCGCGGCTTTCAAGCTCCTGCCTCAGCTCGCGGGAATTCGTCAGGTTGCCGTTGTGCGCGAGCGCCATACGGCCCTTGAAGTGGTTCACTAAAATGGGCTGGACGTTGCGCTTGTTGTCGCTGCCGGTCGTGCCGTAGCGCACATGGCCGACGGCGATGGTACCCTTGCCGAGCGATTTGAGCTGCTCGGGCGGGAAGACCTCGCTCACAAGGCCGGTGTCGCGCAGCGAGCGGAACAGGCCGTCGTCGTTGACGACGATGCCCGCGCTCTCCTGTCCGCGGTGCTGGAGGGAGTAGAGCGCGTAGTAGGCATAGGACGCGACGTCCGCCTCCTGAGGCGTAAAGATGCCGAACACGCCGCATTCTTCGTGAATGTGGCGCGCCGGGATGATGTTGTGATTCTCTGTCATATTTGATCTTACTGTGCGTCGTGAGCCATCAGGCGCTTCATGACTTCGGCGTAGGCGTCTTCCACGCCGCCGAGGTCGCGGCGGAAGCGGTCCTTGTCGAGCTTTTCGTTCGTCTTGCTGTCCCACAGGCGGCAGGTGTCGGGGCTGATCTCGTCGGCGAGGACGATCTGGCCGTCGACGGTCTTGCCGAACTCGAGCTTGAAGTCGACGAGCGTGACGCCGCACTCGCTCCAAAATGCCTTGAGCGTGTCGTTGACGGCGAAGGCATACTTCTTGATGAGCTCGATTTCCTCCCAGGTCGCGAGCTTGAGGGCAACGGCGTGATAGGCGTTCATCAGGGGGTCATGCAGATCGTCGTTCTTGTAGGAGAACTCGATCGTGGGCTCGGAGAAGACGATGCCCTCCTCCACACCGTAGCGGGAAGCGAAGTGACCGGCGGAGATGTTGCGGATGATGACCTCCAACGGGACGATGGAGACCTTCTTGACGAGCGTGTCGCGCTCGCTGAGCTCCTTGACAAAGTGGGTCGGGATGCCGGCCTTCTCCATCTTGGCCATCAGACGGTTGGTCATCTGGTTGTTGATGACGCCCTTGCCGACGATGGTACCCTTCTTTGCGCCGTCAAAGGCGGTGGCGTCGTCCTTGTAGGAAACGATGACGAGGTTGGGATCTTCGGTGGCGTAAACCTTCTTGGCCTTGCCTTCGTAGAGCTGTTCTTTCTTTTCCATGATGACTGTTCTCCTTTTATTTTATATTTTTGTTGATTGATATGGATGGATGGTTTCTCAGTTTTTGTAGCGCTCGCGAAGCTCTTCGTCCGCCTTCAAGACAGCGGCGGTGCCCTCGTCGCGCGCGGCCTGGAGCTTGTTGGCAAGACCCTCGTCGCTCACAGCCATGATCTGGACGGCAAGGATGGCGGCGTTTTTCGCCCCGTCGATAGCGACGGTGGCAACGGGGATGCCGCTCGGCATCTGGACGGTCGAGAGCAGCGCGTCCATGCCGTCGAGCTTCGCGCCGCTGCACGGCACGCCGATGACGGGAAGCGTCGTATTCGCGGCCATTGCGCCGGCCAAGTGCGCGGCCATGCCCGCGAGCGCGATGATACAAGAAAATCCGCTCTCCCGTGCCGACGCTGCAAATTCTCTTGCCTCGTTTGGGCACCGGTGGGCGGATAACACGCGGACCTCGGTCTCGATCCCATATTCCTTGAGCGTCTGGATCGCCTTCTCGGCGACGGGCAGGTCGCTCGTGCTGCCCATAATAACGGCTACCTTTCGCATAGTTCTGCCTCCTTAAAAGCAAAAATGGGCGCTCCACTGCCTCGATGTGCAGTTGAAGTGCCCAGACGGTCGGCTGCTGAATTTCAGCAAGAAACGCTCTCTGCTCCCCTGTGGTGACCCACGTTTCCGTCAGTTACAAAGAGCTCAACTTGACAATCAATATGGTATCACAGAGGGCTCTTTTCGTCCATGCGGCAAAAGAGAGAAAGGCTTCGCCCTATTTATCAGTTTTTTGATAATAATCTACATATCTATAAGTTATGCTAATACTTATCAGTAAAAATCTGCCGTTTCGGCAGCGCAAATAAAAATCGGAAGGCCGCGCACTCCCCGTACGCGGCCTTCCATCGCATCGTGTTTTCAAAAAGGCAGGCATCCGCCGATGGCAAGACTCAGCAGGATGACCGCAAGCGCAACGAGCACAGGTGCTTTCCGCCTGAGCTTCCTCATCGCGCGCTTTTCGTCCACAGAGGAATCCTCACTTCGCCAGCTCCTTGCCCAGCGCGCGGCAGGCGTCCAGCGCGGCGTCATCAGGCGCTTCGCAGCAGGTCACGCTCTCGCACACAAGGCGGATGCCGGAATCATCGCAGTCCTTTTCCCAGCCGCGCATCCACTCGCCGTCGCCCCAGCCGTAGGAGCCGAACAGCGCGGCGCTCTTGCCGCCAAGGCTGCGCTTGACCTCGTCAAACATGGGCTGGAACTCCATCTCCTCGAGCACTTCGCTGCCCATGGCGGGGCAGCCGAAGGCGATCGCGTCGTAAGCGCTCAGCTCACTGGCCTTGACCTGGTCAGGGGTCAACATCGTGACCTGCGCGCCCGCGCTCTCCATGCCCTCAGCGACAGCCTTGGCCATGGCCTCGGTGTTGCCCGTGCCGCTCCAATAAACAACAGCAGTCTTTTTCATATCAGTATGTTCCTTTCATAAATCAGTATCTATCACACTGCCACGGCAAGCTGCTCGATGCCCGAGCCGGCCTCCCAGAGTGCGCAGTAGATCTCCGTGCATTTTTTGAAGCGGGCGAACAGCTCGCACGCCTTCTTCTCGTCGCCGTAGACCTTCCACAGCCCCGCGCATTTGAAGTTGCAGGCACGGTGGTCGATGAAGCCCTTGACGTCCTCCGGCGGATACGAGAGGAAAAGCCCGACCTCATGGGGGAATTCGCCGCCCTCGCGGAATCGGCGGATGAGGTTTGCGATGCAGCGTCCGCAGTGGCCGCTATTGTAGCCCGCGTGGTGCAGGATCTCGGCCGCCTGTTCGTTCTCCAAATCTCTCCGCAGCTCAGAGGGGCGGTACAGGTACAAAAGGACCTGTTCTTTCAGAAAACGGATCGGCAGCAGACACAGGCCCTTTGGCACAAGCAGACGGTTCAGGCGGCGGATGTCCGCAAAGAGCGCTTCCTTATCTTCGCAAGGACAAGGGAAGAGGCTGCCCGTTTTGATACCTGCCAACGTCGGCGCACCCTGCCGCACCAGGATCTCTTCAGACATGCCCGTTTTCCTCCCCTTTGGTTTCGGTGGTGGCTCCCCAAAAGTTAGATTTCTTTAACTCTTAGGGAGCGGCGTCCTCGCTCTTGACGTGCCTTAGGATACCCGAAAAGAAGAGCCCCATCCGCTCCAAATTGATCGGATGAGGCTCCAAAATATTTTATTCTGCCTTTTCCGCCGTCGGCGCGCAGCTGTCGCTGTCCGCGCCCGCGCGGTACGCGCTCGGCGACACACCGATCACACTGCGGAAGGCCTTGGCAAACTTGCTGGCGTTGTCATAGCCGAACTGCCCCGCGATATCGAGCACCGTGCGGTCGCTCGTGCGCAGGAGCTGCGCGGCACTGTGCATCTTCTGCGCGCGCAAAAACGCTGCGGGCGTCATGCCGTACACGCCGCGAAAGCTCGCGGCGAGCTGCGAGGACGACGCGCCAAGCTCCTGCGAGAGCGCCGAGATCGTGACGTCGTCCTCCGTGCTTGCAAGCAGCGCGTCGCGCGCCGCGCGCGCAAGGCGCACCTGCGCGGCGGTATAGCCGTGCTTTTCGTGCGCCACGTCGAGCGCGCTCAAAAAGAGCAGAAGTTCAAGCACCTTAACCTTAAAGTAGCCGCGTCTGATGCCGGCGGGCACAGCGTAGAGCTCAGAGAAGATGTGCTCCACGCGCGCCGACGATCTTGAGACAAAGCACTCCGAGTCGGCGAAGAACTTCTCCGCCAGCACGCTGGGGCGGACGTCGACATCCTGCAAAATGCAGGACAGGCAGTCCGGCGCAAGGGCGGGATCAAGCGTGACGGTGATGCCGTGGTAGTGCCCCGTGGGGAATTCCACCTCCCCCTCGATGGCGGCGCGGCGCACGACAGAGAGGTCTCCGGGAGCCAAAAAGTAATGCTCGCCGCCGCAGCAGTATTCCGCACGCCCCTCGCGGCAGTGCTGGATCTCGATGAGTCCCGCCGCGCCCGGCTCTGCCAGACGGTACGACGGCGCGTGCACATCGTGATAGGCAAGCTCGATGCCGGGAAAAACGGGATAGGATGTGATGCGCACCTCGCCGTCCGTCTCTCTGAGGCGGTAGACGGTGCGTTCCTCGTTTTGCTGCAAAATTTCTGCGTGGGCGCTGCACGTTTTTGCCTGAGACTTTGGTTCGATCAAGGAAGCTTCCCTATCCTTTCTTCTACATAAAAATAGAAAATGCCGCAAAGCGCAGATCCCGCGCTTTGCGGCTTGTGACTGCTGATCAAACGCATTCCTCCGCGGGATAGGCGTTTTCCTCCGTCGGCTTCCCCTCCAGCAGCTCGGGGTGCTTGAGATAGCGGCGCACGCTTGCCCAGAACAGCGCGTACTCGTGTCCCGTGCAGATGCGCTCATCCATCACGACGGAGAGCGGGATCATTTTTTTATTATACTCCCCGCTCATATAATTGGCAATAGGCTTGCCCATGCTGACGAACACACCCGTCGTGCCAAACTCGTAGCAGTGGTGGAAGATGGAATTCGTGTTGATGGAGGCAAGGTTCGTGATAAAAAGACTCGTGTGGAACGGGCTCAGATCAATGATCTTACGCGGTAAAACGCCGCAGCGGTCCATCAGCTTGACAAGGCCGAACAAAAGCCCCGGCAGGATGGGGATGGCGAACAGAAAATTCGCGAATTTATCCGTATTGTTGTTGTGCGCGGCCACCTGATTCTGCGCGACCGCCTCCTCGATCTTGCGGTTGATGGAGAAGATATCGTCCCCGTCCTCAAAGAACACCTTGATCGACGTCTCGTCCGCGCGGCCGTCGGCGCGCGTTTTCAGGATGACGAAGCTGACGCAGAAGTGGTTGCGCTGATAGATCTTGCTGTTCATGATAAAGCGGTTGATCTTCGGATTTTCCTGATACGCCTTGAAGTATGCCGCCAGAATGAGCGTCATATACGGGATGCGGACGCCTTCGCGGCGCTTTTCCTGAATGTAGCGGCGCAGGACCTCCATATCGGCGTATTCGGTGATGAAATTCTGCGCGTCGTAGCGCCGCGGCATGACATAGGGCAGTGCCGAAACGATGGTGGACGCCTCTTTCACTCGGGTTCCGTCGGGACGCATGGCAAGTTCCTCTTTTCTTTGAGTTCACTCCATCTTACCCGCTTTGCCCGCGTATTGCAATCATTTTCTTAGCAAATTCTTTATTAAGAATCGGTTAAGTCCCATTCTCTCCCCAGTCGAGTGACACATCGACGACACGCAGAAGGCCGGAAAGCATCGAGGGAACATAGGCTCTGGCGAACAGATCGTCCTGTGTGCAGAGCGAGCGGGCGCTTGTGCCGTCCGCACTCGTCTGCGTCACGACAAGGATCTCCGCGCCGTCCGGCGCAGTCAGCGTCTCGGGAAGAGCGTCGGCGGCGTATGCCGCGCGCGACAGGACGTTTTTATCGCTGTCCATCCAGACGAAGTCGACCGATTCCGCCGCTGTGTGCTCCGCAAAGGAAACATTCACCTTGATGGAGCGCCGCTCTGTTCTGCCGTTTACTTTCCATTCGACGCTTTCTTCCCTGCTCACGCCGACATGGGCCCCGATGCCGGTGTGATCCCATTCGGCGTAGTATTTTCCGTCACTTGTGCGGTAAACGGAACACTGTTTGACCGGCTTCCATTCACCACTTGCATAGAAGATTTCGCCGCCCGTCTCGTAGCTGCTGCCGTTATCGTCGACGTTGACGCGCATTCCGCTGCCAACGACCTCGTCGGACACCGCCGCGCCGACAGCATAGTTGAATTCCGAGTCCTCTTCGTAGTCCGGTTCGCCGGGCTTAAACGGCGTGATGGTCACAAACACCGGCACGCCGGGCACGCCGAAGTCGTAATCATCGCCGTTCTCCGTCGCGTAGCGCCTGCCGTCGAAGGGCTCGAGGGCAAAGAAATACCCGACCCATTCGTCCTCCATGGTCTCCCGCGCCGCGGCTTCGATCCGCTCGGGCTTGTAGAGCGCAAAGCTCACACCAAACACCACTGCGAGCGCCAGCGCAAAAGCAATGATGCGTTTCATGCCGCCCCCTCCTTCCAGTTGACCCAAATGCTGGCCGCCTTGAGTTTGCCGTCCTGATACGCAAACGTGTCCAGAGGCGGTTGAATCCTTCCGTCACGGTTGCAAATGCTATATTCCGCCGTCTCTCCGTCCCCGTCTTGTCCATAGCTCGTGCCGATGAGATACGCCGCGCCGTCCGCGGCAGTGATAGACTCGGGCAGCGCATCGGGCGCGAACTCCTCGAGCTTCAAGAGATCGTCGTTTTCGTCCATGTGCGCGACGGTAAACTTCGTCGGTGTCGGGCGGGAGACGGCGGTGATGGCAACTTTGACCTTCACGCGCTCGGACTTGCCGCCGATCGTCTCGGTCTTATCGCTCGTGAGCGTGTGGGTTATGCTGGCGCCGTCCGCGCCGGACATGCCCATGCTGTTGCCGCGCGTCAAATAAATGCGTCCATCCGACGTCTGGTAGATGGGATAAAAATTGAAAATCACTTGTCTGTCGCCGCAGGCGTAGACCTCGCCCGAGAGGTCGATGTCCGTCGTACGGACGCCGTTGTCGTTGTCGATGGCCGTCTTCCCCTGCGGTGCGCCGAGCGTACCGAAGTTCGTGATGCATGGCGACTTGGCGTCCTCTTCGCCGTCGCGCGAGTCAGGCTCCATCGTGCAGTAAATGCCGCTGCCGCGGTCTTTGAGCGCCCACCAGTCTTCGTCCGTATCCATATAGAGCCGCCCGGCCTTCCAGACGAATTTGCCCGCGGCCGAGACCGCAAGATCACCGCCGATGTCGATGTCCTCTTCCGAGACGAAAGCCCCGATGAGCGTGCCCTCTTCCTCCTCGTCCGCGGCGGACTGCACCGCGCCGCCGTCGAGAAAGGCAATGAGAAAGACCGCCGCGAGGATCGCAGCAAAAATCAGTATCGTTTTCGTTTTACTCTTCATGCTCTGCCTCCAATTCTCCGTCGCATTGCAGAATATCGCCCACATTGCACTCGAGCGCGCAGCAGATGCGGTTGAGCGTCGCAAAGCGCACGCCCTTGGCCTTGCCGCTACGCAGAATGGAAAGATTTGCCTCCGTGATGCCGACGGTAGCACAAAGTTCCTTGCTTGTCATGCCGCGCGCTTTCAGCACCTCGTCCAAATGTACCGTGATCGCCATGGCAGCACCCTCAGATAAAGAGGTCGTTGTCCGCCGCAAGGGCGACGTTCGAGGCGATGAGCCGCGCACCGAGAAGCGCGGCGAGCACGAAGCACAACTCCAGAACAGGAAGAGGAATCGAAATGCTGGTGCTAAGGATGAGCGGCGCGCAAACCGCCTGTAAAACGTTGACCGCGAGCGCAAACAGCACGCTGATCTTGAGGACCTTGACGCACCATTCGGCGAGCTTTGGCGCGTAGGCGGCGCTCTCCTGCGTAAACGCGCCGTCTTCCATCGTGTCGAGAAGGCCGATGGCGAAGTACGCCGTCGCCGCGGCGAGCAGCGTAGGAAGGACTTCCGCGGCAAAGCGCAGGGTGAGGACAACATAGCTGAACACAAGGCTCTTCGAACCCGTTATGTCCGTTGCCACAGGCAGTACCGTATCGGTTGTAAAGGCGCTGTTGCCCGCCTTGAGCGCGTCGACGGCAGAAAACAGGCCCGCAAATTTGGCAAAGCAGACCTCGAAGACGAAGTACGCCGCCGCGAGGATAAGCAGCGCGCGGAATAGCTTCAAGAGCTCCTGCGTATCGCCGCCGGAAAGCCTGCGCAGCAGCCGCAGCACGACCCAGCCCGCGAGCAGCGCGAAAATGAGCCACTGCCAGGCAAGGCGCGGGAACAGTGCCTCCGCCGATGTGCTCCAATAGGCGGTCCAGCCGTGTGGAAAGAGCGCGCAGGCCGCGGCAAACGCGATGAGCACGAGCAGCGCGTCCTCGGGCTTCAGTTCCCGCCGCGCTTTGACGCGCACGAGCGCGTAAATCGGCAGCAGGATCACCGCGGCGTACAGCGTGAACGCCAGCGCGAAGCCAAAGCGTCCCGAGGCGGCCAGCGCACTCAGTCCCTGCCCCACTGCGCTGCCGGGGAATCCGGCGACGGAAAAGGCGTCGCCCTCGAAAAGCCACAGGGCGAGCGCAAGCAGCGCGCAGATGAGCGCCTCCGCCAAAAGTAAGGTCTTGATCCGGTCACGTTTCATATCGCACCTCCAGGATTATTGTTTTGCGATAATTTCTATCGTCAGCGTAGCAGAAGAATTATCGTTTGTCAATAATTTCTTCATTTGTTTTTTGTTTTTCAAAGCGCGGCACAGTTGTTTTTAAATAAATGATAAGTTTGCTTTTTTCTATTGATTATCCCCGCACGATAGACTATACTGTAGCTGTCATATCATGCAATTTCTGTTGCTATTGCTCAAAAAAGACAATCAGGAGGACACCAACAATGAAGTACAATCGCACCTACAACTTCTCTGCCGGTCCCGCTATGATGCCGGAGCCCGTGCTGGAGGAAATCCGTGACGAGATGATGAACTACCGCGGCAGCGGCATGTGCGTCATGGAAATGAGTCACCGCTCCAAGGTTTTCCAGCAGATCGTCGACGAGGCCGAGGCTGACCTGCGCGACCTGATGGGCATTCCCGACAACTACAAGGTCCTGTTCATTCAGGGCGGCGCTACGCTGCAGTTCGCGGCTGTGCCTTGGAATCTGATGAAGAACGGCAAGGCCGTCTACGTCGAGACCGGCGCATGGTCCAAGAAGGCCATTGCCGAGGCTAAGAAGTACGGCGAGGTCATCGTCGCCGCTTCCTCCAAGGACAAGAACTACAGCTACATCCCCGACTGCTCCGATCTCGACATTCCCGACGATGCCGACTATGTCTACATCTGCGAGAATGAGACCATCCACGGTGTGACCTGGCAGCAGCTCCCCAACACCAAGGGTCACATCCTTGTCTCCGACCAGAGCTCCATGTTCCTCTCCCAGCCCTGCAACGTCAGCGATTACGGCATGATCTATGCGGGCGTGCAGAAGAACGTCGGCCCTGCCGGTATGGTCATCGCCATCATCCGCGAGGACCTCATCCGCGAGGATCTCGATCCCAAGATGCCCATCTACATGCGCTACGACACCCACGCCAAGAACGACTCCATGTACAACACCCCGAACTGCTGGGCGATCTACTGCTGCGGCAAGGTGTTCAAGTACCTCAAGAGCATCGGTGGTCTCGAGGAGATGCACAAGCGCAACGTCGAGAAGGCCAAGGTCATCTATGACTTCCTGGATTCCTCCAAGATGTTCCATGGCACGGTTGAGCCCGAGTTCCGTTCCCTCATGAACATCCCCTTCGTCACCGATTCCGCCGAGCTCGACGCCGAAGTCGTCGCTGCTACCAAGGCTGCCGGCTACGATAACCTCAAGGGCCACAAGAGCGTCGGCGGTCTGCGCGCCAGCGTTTACAACGCCATGCCCATTGAGGGCGCTCAGGCTCTCGTCGAATTTCTGAAGAAGTTTGAGGCCGAGCACACCAAGTAATTGCTTTTTAAAAGGGGGATCACATCCCCCTTTTAGATACCCCCTCACCGGTGCCGCCGCCAAAGGCGGCTGGGCCAACGATTAAAATATTTACAAGGAGAAAGTTAAAATGCGTATTCTTGTTACCGACGGTATGGATAAGGGCGCGATCGAGAAGGTTCGCGCGATGGGTCACGAGCTCGTTGAGCAGTTCTACGAGCCCGACGAGCTTGGTAAGGCCCTGCGCGACTTTGATGTCGCCATCATTCGCTCCAAGACCAAGCTGCGCGCCAAGCAGATCGACGAGGCCAAGGGCAGCCGCTTCAAGTGCGTCATCCGCGCCGGTGTCGGCCTCGACAACATCGACGTGCAGTACGCCAAGGACAACGGCATCGAGGTGAAGAACACCCCGAAGTCCCCCTCCGAGTCCGTTGCCGAGCTTGCTATGGCTCACATGTTCTCCTGCGCCCGTTACATCTCCATCGCCGGCCACTCCATGCGCGAGGGCAAGTGGGAGAAGAAGGCCTACGGCAAGGGCATCGAACTGACCGGCAAGACGCTCGGTATCGTCGGCTTTGGCCGCATCGGCCAGAAGCTCGGCAAGATGGCCAAGGCCATCGGCATGAACGTCATCGCGTTCGATATCTTCCACATCCCCGGCATCGAGGAAGAACTCGGCATCCCCTATGTTGAGATGGACGAGCTGCTCGCCAAGTCCGACTTCATCTCCGTCCACGCTCCCGCTGTCGACGGCGGCGCTCTCATCAACGCTGAGCGCATCGCCAAGATGAAGGACGGCGTCGTCATCATCAACACCTCCCGCGGCACCAACGTCGACGAGGCTGCGCTTCTTGACGCGCTCAACAGCGGCAAGGTCCGCGCCGCCGGTCTGGACGTCTATGCCGACGAGCCCGCGACCAACGTTGCGCTCTACTCCCACCCGATGGTCTCCTGCACGCCGCACATCGGCTCCGCAACCGTCGAGGCTCAGGGCCGCATCGGCGAAGAGCTGGTCGAGATCATCTCCAAGATGTAATTTATCGCTCACGTGAATGCCAAAAAGGAAGAGCCGTCGAAAGACGGCTCTTTCTTTTTGTCCTCGTGCTCGGCACGGCATATCTCCACATTCTTTTTCATAGGATACACCAACAAAACTGTGCTGAGGTGTACGATATGGAGCGCAACCAGAACTATGTGGAGCTGTGGGGCGTCGCCGCAGGCGAGCCCGTCTTTTCGCACGAGAACCATACCCGCCGGTTCGACAAATTTCCCCTGCGGGTCGAGCGCCTGTCAGGCCAGAACGACGTGCCCGTCATCGTGGCGAGCGAGGCACTGCTGCGCGTCTGCCCTGTGGAGGAGGGACAGAGCCTTCGCATCGTCGGGCAGCTGCGCTCGTTTAACAACAAGAGCGGGCAGGGCAACCGGCTCGTCATCACCGTGTTCGCCCAGAGCATCGAGCCAGGCGACGGCTCGTACTTTAACCGCATCCTGCTCTCGGGCGCGCTGTGCAAAAAGCCCGTGCTGCGGCGCACGCCGCTCGGCCGCAGCATTTGCGATGTCATTCTGGCAGTCAACCGCCACTACGGGCGCGCGGACTACTTACCCTGCATCGCCTGGGGACAGACCGCCGTGCAGATCGCGGGCATGGACGTCGGCGAGCGATTGGCGCTTGAGGGCCGCGTGCAGAGCCGGACCTACACCAAGCTGCTCGAAAGCGGCAGTGAGGAACGCACGGCGTTCGAAGTGTCGATCATGCAGCTTTTGGACGAAGAAGAAACGGAGGAGACCGCCTTATTATAGGCGGTCTCCTCCGTCTTTTGCTTATAGCCCGCTCTCCTATTCAAATAATTTATCAGTGCATCCCTTTACAATTTTAAGGCGCAGTGTTAG